>Ga0315905_10002758_pt1 | contig 18358 bp, 16 predicted proteins | sample LakEriMetagenome_5_FD_203522 | JGI IMG/M metagenome (GOLD analysis project Ga0315905, IMG submission 203522) | Freshwater fungal communities from buoy surface, Lake Erie, Ohio, United States - Buoy 4 MA121 | ecosystem: Environmental > Aquatic > Freshwater > Lake | place: USA: Lake Erie, Ohio... | reverse complement strand
AACAAACACACACACACACACACACACACACACACACACACACACACACACACACACACACACACACACACACACACACACACACACACACACCACTTAGGACTCGATCGCCACACTCGACAACATCGCCGAAATCCGCCATGCAGTCGGAAATGACGTGGAGGCACACGTTCTCAAACGTTGTAGAGCTATTATAGTGTCAAAAGAGACCTATTAAATGACGTGGAGGCCCACGTTGTCAAACGTACGCTCGATAGGGGCTTTACATACGACATACTAGGGCACTGACTTTTCAAATGTTCGGCCAGATTATCCTGGATGGCGGCGTCCGCCGCGGCGTCGACATCGTCAAAGCGCTCGCCATGGGCGCCGACTCCGTACAAATTCTCAAAAAGTACTCTCTATAGAGCCTTAATATTGGGAAAGTATTAGGGCACTGACTTTTCAGAATTTCTGCCAGGTCGCCATTGGCCGGGCCTACCTGTTCGGGCTGGCGGCTGGCGGCTTCCAGGGCGTCGACAAGGCGCTTACGCTCCTCACGCGCGACGTCTACCTCGCGTGTGGTACAAATTCTCAAAAGTACTCGGTATATCACCTTGATATTGTAAATGTGCTTGGGCGCTGACTGTCTGAGAATTTCTGCCAGGTCTCCTCGGATGCCGCACTGTCAAAGAAGTCAAAGAGCAAGCCCCTAACTTCCTCGTGCGCCGCACGGCGTCTCGCGCGCCGCCAGAGACGGCGACGTCCGCGAATCTGGGTGGTGGCCACCCTTGAAGAGGGAGGAGCCCTTAAAGAGAGAGAAGACCGCTTGGAGGAGGGGGCGTGCTCCTTTCAGCACCTCTTCCTCCTATGCTATATGGGTGGCGGCGGCTACCCACTGTAGTAAACCTGAGAGGAATGATGAGGATGTTGCCTGTGTGTGTGTGACTGGCATGCCATGATCACCTGCTTGACAGTTTAGCATCTATACGGCAAACTTAATTAACTTTAAAGGACCTGTCTTCAGTCTCTCTGTCTTACTCCACACAGGATCCTGCAGACTGCAGCTGTGCCGCACTCCGCACGATCGTGTTTAGGATGAGATGCAGCGAATGGGCAGCGGGGCTCTCGCTCACTGTCACACGCAGACGGGCCGCTATGAGCGGCTTTACTCAAGACGGTTAGGTGCGACGACGCTGTCGTTGCTCCTTCCGGTGCGACGACGCTGTCGTTGCTCCTTCCTCCTCTCTTCGTCTCCTTCTCCTTCTCGAACTTCGAATTCAGCCCCGGACCCTTATAACTCTGATCCTTATAACTTTGTTATCGGTCCACTGGTACCGGGCTAATACCGTCTGTGACTTAGAGCAAATGCCTATAGCGGGGGAGAGTACTCGCGAGAGCACTACCCGAGGGTATACACTATCTGTCGATCTGAGCTTGGCTGGGCTCAGACACTCTCAGTGTGCCGGGAAGTGCGATTTATTGAGACGAAATCAAAAATCCTCGAGATGTCCTCATTGGGGTGCTCAGCTTTTTATTATGAACCAAGAGGTAATAGTATACTGAGTCATTTACTAGTACAGATGATATTTCTGTGTAGGGTAGTTTCCACAAGACCCTGATGAAACCAAGCGCCATAAGGCTATGAGCGCTTAAACGGTTTAATGGTGATTTCCACGAAATTACCTATCGTGAAGGATTTAATTGAAATCATTACGCTCATACAGATGTACCAGAACAATATGAAGATGGTTCTAGATAGGTACACCGCTTTACAAGAAGGATTCGGCGTAAAGCCGAGACACGTGTAAAAGGAAAAGACTTGTAAAGAACTTCAGAGGACCTGAAGAATCCTTTAGACATCTAAGTAACTTTTGTTACGAGTCACTTCCAGTTTGATCCATAAAAGCCATCAAGGTTTTCCCGAGCTTTTATCGGCCTTGATAGCTCGTTACCGACACGCTATCAATAAAGTCAACCTTACTACCACTTTGACCCTCACGGGCACCCCACTCGGATCGCTCCCTACCAGCGCTCAAGTTTCGCTTACCGCTTAACCCGGTACTCCATCAGACCCTGCTTGGGGTCGTGCACACAACCGTCTACCAAAATGCTGGCTCGATCGTTGTGAGAGCGCACTCACTCAAAGACCCGCTTGGTATACACCCTTTTGCCGTGAGCACGGCACTGGGGATTGACACCTGCAACAAGAGAAGAAAAACAATCTCACGAGGCTTGCGCCCTATACATACAGATGCACACATGTGGTGCGTATGTGGTGCACAAACTATGCAATGCAGTGCAAGAGTAGATGAAAACGCATTCTGGCTGGGCGCGCGTGCGCCGCCAGTCGCGCACAGCACGTCATCTCGGGATCAGGGCCAGGGAACATACACATTCCACTGCCGCTGCAGTTCTTGCTGAGAGTAAGCAATTGGTCCGCCTGGACGTTGAATGAGCCCGCGAGAAGCGCGCTAAGCTGCGCATCACCTGTAACCTTCCTCATGACCGTGGCGGGTGCTCTTGGGGCAGTTGGGGCAGTCATCATTGGGGCAGTTGGGGCAGTCATCATCAATAGCTGGTGCCAAATAAAGAAGTATGAATGGCCGGCGACCCAGCTAGGAAGCGAGCCTAGGGGCTCCTTAGGCCTGCTCGTTGCGATGCTCGTGACACATGCGGAGGCGCAGAGCCGACCGCCGACCATATACCCTGACATCGTGCCACGACGGTGCCACGACGGTGCCACCCTCGTGATTAATTCGCCGTCGTTGTCCGCTAAAGGACTCTTGTCCCCTTTGTATGTTTGTATCCGCGTCCAGTTTCGAGATTACTGGAACCTGTATAATAAAATGTCTGGAATGGAAATTTCTGTCCAGAGATTCATGACGGCGTAAGCGTAATGGAGGTGGCGGCGACGGCCGGCGACCGCTACGCCCTCGCCGGTGCTTTGATCGAGTCGTCGCTGGTCAATGCCCCGCGCGGTGCGGCAGCGCACGAGGAATGGGCGCCGCGGCATGGCTTTCACGCGACGCCCGGCCTGGTTCATTTCGTTTCGAGCGACGACGCCGAGACGCGCAAGCTCGGCTTGTGGACGCTCGCGTCGCTGCCTTTCACCAAGGCGGACCCGCGCATCGTCGCAGTTGTGAAGGCGCTCAGCAGCGACCCCGACGCGGACGTGCGGCGTGCTGCGGTCGAATCCGCGCAGTTCACAGTCGACCCCGGCGACGCACCGGTGCTCGCCGCCCTGGCGGACCGGATGCTGGTGGACGAGGACTTTTCAGTGCGGCGTGCCGCGGCGGAGGGGATCCGCAAGCTCGTGCTCGACCGTCACACGTTCCTCGGCAACGCCTGCCGCGTGCTCGAGCCCCACCTGCCGCAGGTGTGGCCAGCCGCTCACACCGGCAGCGCCGGCAAAAGCATTCTTCCTTGGATGATTTGCCGCTGCTTTATGGTTTGCCGCTGCGCGTTACGTGCATATTGTGCGTGTACAGGATTATGAAGCTCATGAAGCAAAAAAAAAATTGTTATTTTTGTTGTGTAATATCAGGTGTAGCAATATTTTTTTCAACATATTTTTTTGATATAATGATGAAATTAATTATATACCAGATGTGTATACAAACAATGTTGGTAAAGGGGGGAGTATGTGGAAAGCCTCTCTCGTAAAGTAAAAAAGAATGTTTTTTATTACTTTACGCTGTGATTACATCACACCGACATCGTTTTTATACATACATATTCTACTAATATATGGCACTTTCGCACACACACACACACACACACACACACACAGATCTATCTATCTATCTATCTACCTGATAGATAGTTAGCGCGGCTCGTCGTATCCCATAGCTCAATAGCATGTTCCATAGCACGTTGCACATGTCCTCTACTATCCCCTCCCCCCCCCGCGCACGGCTTATTAGGTTCTGCAAATGAAGCGCTGCATATATAATGCTTCCACCATACCCGGTATTCTGGAAGGGCGGCATAGCCGCGTATTGGCAAGCGGAAGCGCATGTGGTGGAGGCGCACTCCAAGTACCTCGAAAGTACCTCGAAAGTACCTGGCAAAAACAGTGTTACTCGTGGCAACGGACGTAACGGGGGGAGCAAACAGGCGCTGCTGGCGCCCGTTTGCCCCTCCCGTTACTTGAGGACGCAGTGTCTGCACCTTTCTGGTGTCTCGCTCCCTGCTCGCAGCTCGCGGCGCTGCCGCGCTCGTGGCTGCTTGCAGACTATCCAAGGAGGCAGCGGCAAACCATCCAAGGAAGCAGTGGAGTGCGGGCGCTGCCGGCGTGGCTCCCCCCCTCCTGCTCCATCATGCTCGCCGGCCTGTGCTGCAGCCGTGGCTGCAGCAGCGCGCTTGCGCTCCCCATCGCTCCTCGCGACAGGCTTGTCTCGGTGGCAGTGCCATTGCTGGGAGGAGTACAGGTCCTGCCGCTGCTGACTGCGTGCGACGTTGCGGGGGCAGGTGTTTGACATTATCCTGCGGTGCTGGGCAACGCGGCGACGCGACGGGCACGCGGTGGCGGACACCAACATCGACACCATCCACTTCACCGCTGACGAGCTGGTGGCAAGTGTGCGCACAGCGGGCCTGGGTGTCTCGGAAAAAGAGACGCGCGGCATCTTCGGGCTCGCGCCATCGAAGCACAGGCTGCTCAAGTGCGCCGAGCTTGCGAGTGCCGTCGCAGAAACCGCCGCCAGGGAGCGCTTGCCAGCGTTTGTGCTCGAGGCGCTTATCCGCACGCTAATGGACGCCAACGTTTCGGTGCGGACAGAGGCGCTGCGCGCAGTTAAGTACGTGACGGAGCCCGGCGACGAGCGCGCCTCGCGCATGCTCATCGAGCACGTGGAAAAGGGCCTGGGTGCCGTGCGCTCCGAGGTGCTAGAGGCGCTGACGGCCACTGCCAGGGCCGGCGATCTGCGCGTGACGATGGCGCTGGCTGCAGCGACTGAGGATGCGCGCGCCCCTATCCGCACCGTTGCCCTCGACCTCCTCTCCCGCCACGTTGACTTAACGGACGCTTCGGCGCGGGAGATAGCGTCCCATGCCGCGGCTGCGCGCAGCATGCGGGAGGAGACTGACACCGGCGTGAGAAAGGCAGCGCTGCGTCTATTGGGTTCCCTGAATCAAGGTGGCGGAAACCGCGCGCCGGGCGCCGATACGAGGGGTGGGGGCGGGGGCGGGGGGCGGGGGACATGGATCTCGCAATCGAGGCGTGACAGTGTGGAGGAAAGACTTGAAAGCACGGACGTGCAAGAACGGTACATGGCGGCGCGGGAGGCGGGGATCCTGGCCGAGTCGGCAGAGACGCCGCAGAGACGGGCCATCCTGCTGGAAAAAGTCATTCATTGCCTGCGCATAGATGCCGATCCCGCGGTGCGACGCGCCGCCATTGAGTCGACAGCAAAGCTCGTTCAGCGCGCTCTCAAAGACCCGCAGAGGGGCACCACGGGCCTGATGCAGACGAGCACGTCACCCAGTAAGCGCGCTGCGGCTGCCGTGGCTGATGCGCAAGTGATGGTGGAGATGGTGATCAAGGTGCTCCTGGAGCGGATGCGCAAAGAGACGGTTGAGGACACACGGCTGACGTGCGTGAAGATGGTGCGCGAGCTCGCGACGCCCGGCGACGTGCTCGTTGTGTCGATCCTTGCCGACTGCGTGTGCTCGGACGAGAGCGTGCAGATCCGCAAGACCATCATGCTCGCGATCGGTGAACTCATGGGGCACGCCGACGGCTCAGTCGACCTCGGCCTGGCCGAGCAGCTGGAACTGCATGAAATGTTGCGGCAGCGCTCTGAGAACGTCGAGGAGAGCGTGGCGACACGGAAGCTGGCCAAGGCCCTATTGCACCGCCTCGAGATTGCTGCCCCGCCCAAAACTGCTACCAGTGAGGACAGTTAGCGGCCCGGGTGTGCGGCCCATCTTGTCCTTTATGTACATTTTGATCACACACCCTTTTGATGTCCCTTGCTGTATAGCTAGTATATTGATTGTCAATACATTAACGCTCTCATCCTGTCAGCCGTTCCCTGCATCTTATGGCGCGGGTTCTGGCCCGGAGGAACGAGGAAGGAGGGGAGAGGAACAAAACAAAAGACCACTGTGACACGTGTGCAGCGCTGTGCCGTTGCCGTTCAAGTGTGAGACGCAAGACATTTTTGAAGATGAGCGCTTTGTTGGTATAGCTTTAATAGCAGCACATGGGTAGCACGAGAGCAGAGACTACTCGTCAATCTGAAAAATTGCGCGCGCGCGCTCGCGCGCTCGTTACCTATCTCACTATCACAGCCTCCCTGCACCCCTAGGCGCGGCACTCCTCCTCTCTGCCTTCCTGCTTTTAGTAATTTAGCGGGCCATGCGGCAGCCAGCTAAGGGGGGCACGCCCCAGATTCGACGTCTGCAGCATTACCTTTTCCGATGTGCTATTCTGCGCGCACACAGACTCTCTCACTCTCTCGCTAAAATATCGCCCAGCACGCTTCCTCCTCGCCCTAATCGAAATTCCCACACATGATGCTCGCTTGCCCCGACGCTCGTGCGCTTTGGCTGAGAATCCCCTTTTTGGACTACCAAGAGCCCTTCGGCAGCAGGTCAACAGGGGCATATTGGCGCGCAATTTCGTCGCCGCACGCCATTCGAATGCGCTGCGCAGATCAAACAAATCAACGTCAGAACCTGAATCTGGCGTAGCTGGTGTGTGCCTGCGCGCGCACACGGCAGAGCTGCTGCCGCCGCGCGCGCGCGCCGTGCCGGAAGCGGGGTTAAAGGACAAAAAAGTAGCACAAGAATCAGAGCAACAACAAAAGAGCAGGAACAAGGAGCCAGCCAGGAGGCAGGAACGAGGAGGCTACGAGGTAAGGGTGATTGAGAGGGAATCACCTCCACAGTCAAGGGGGTATCAATACGGAAGGGGCCCGTTAGGCCATTGTCCTTGCGCGCCGAGGCGATGGCGTCCCTGATGGCGAGCGGCACAGAAATGGCCAAGTTAAGCGGCGGCTCGCCCACGCCCTTGGACGAGTAGATGGTGCGCCGGTTGGGAGCGTCCTCGAAGAGGCGCACCCGGAAGTCGATCGGAATGTCGTTGGCCGAGGGAATCTGGACGAGGTGCGAGGAGAGGCCAGGGTATCCTTGACTAGTTAGGTGGCGCCCGGGCAAAGGGGGCGAGAGGAGAGGGGGGAGGAGGGAGAGACAGCTTGTTCGACCCCGAGCATGTGCCCGCCCTCACACGCTAACACACGCCAACACCACACGTTAATACACGTCAACACAACACGGTGAGAGGATTATGTAGGTGCGACGGGGCTCGCGGTGGGAGAGAGAGAGACCTTGTAAGTGGAGGGACCGCGGGTGAAGAGCTGGCCGTTTTTGAGCCAGACCATTTCCTCGAGAGTGAAGAGACCCAGGCCTTGCACAAAGGCTCCTTCAACCTGGCCAATGTCAATGGCTGGGTTGAGCGAGTCGCCTACGTCGTGCAGGATGTCGGCGCGTAGCGTCTGGTAGTCGCCGCTCAGGACATCTACCTCCACCTCGCATGCGGCCACGCCGTAGGCGTGGTAGTGGAACGCACGGCCCTCGCCTGTGTTGAAGTCGAAGCCAAGGTCGGGCGTCTTGTAGAACCCGTGCGCCGAGAGATCGACGCGGTCCAGCCATGCAGCCATGGCGATGTCCTTGAAGGACATCTTGGGGTCCTTTAGCCGGAACTTTTCCAGGCGCGCCGTTATCTGTTTGCAGGCGTCCTGCACAGCCATGCCGTTGATGTCGGCGCCCACCGACGCGGCGGTCGGGTGGGTGTTTGCGCACTTATCAGTCGACGTCTCCGAGACAAAGACCTTGTCAAGGGGCACCCCTAGCTCCGCCGCGGCTATTTGACACATTTTGGTGTGGAGGCCCTGCCCCATTTCGGTGCCGCCGTGCGACACGAGGACCGTGCCGTCGGTATATACGTGCACGAGCGCGCTGGCCTGGTTCATGAACTTTGCCGTAAAGGACATGCCGAACTTCACAGGCATCATCGACAGCCCGCGCTTCTTCCAGTGATTGCTCTGGTTGAAGGCATCCACCGCCGCGCGCCGCGTCGCAAAGTCGGAGCTTTCCTTGAGCTTGCCCCACATCTCGCGGATGTGGCAGTCGACGAGCTCCTGATTGTAGTGTGTCACTGCCCCGCGCGAAGCGTAAAGGTTCTTCTCGCGGATCTCCTCGGGGGGGCGACCCAGCGCACGCGCGACATGCTCGACGTATGTCTCTGCCGAAACAATGCCCTGGGGGCCACCGAAGCCGCGGAAGGCGGTGTTGGACGGGAGGTTTGTCCGGCAGACGCGCCCGGTCACGCGCAGGTTGGGGATGTTGTAGGCGTTTTCGACGTGGAAGAGCGCGCGGTCGAGCACCGGGCGCGACAAGTCCATTGAGAAGCCGCCGTTGGCAAAAAGGTAGCAGTCAGCAGCGAGCAGCATGCCGTCGTCCGAGTACGCCACCTTGTACTTGAGCAGGAAGGGGTGGCGCTGTCCGGCCGTGCACATGTCGGTGTCGCGGTCGAGCATGCAGCGCACAGCCTTGCCAGTCTTTTGGGCCGCGACGGCCAGCGCCATGGAGAGGTACACTGAGCGCGTCTCCTTGCCACCGAAGCCTCCGCCCATGCGCTTTACCTTGCACACCACCTTGTTCTTGGGCACGCCAATGCAGGCGGCGACGAAGTTCGAGGTCTTGGTCGGATTCTGCGTAGACGCGTAGACGGTGAACTCATCGTTCTCGCCGGGCACCACCATGCTGGCCTGCGTCTCGAGGTAAAAGTGCTCCTGGCCGCCAATGCGCACTTCACCCTCCACCACATTCTTGGCGCTCTTCAGGACCGACTCCGCATCGCCCCGCTTCACCACCGCAGCGTCACCGATGAAGCTGTTGGCCGCGATAGCCTCTTCGATCGTGAGGATGGCGTCAAGCACCTCGTACTCCACCTTGACGAGCCCGGCCGCCTTGCGGGCGAGCGCGTGTGAGTCCGCCACGATGATGCCGATGGGCTGGCCAGTGGTGTAGACGTCGGTGGTCGCGAAAACCTCCTCATCCCAGATGATGGCGCCCCACGCGTTGCTCCCCTCCACGTCCTTGTGATCAAAATACCCGTGCACGCCCTCGAGCTTGAGTGCCATCGAGGGGTCCACCGACTTGATGCGAGCGCGCGACTTTGCCGACTGGACGATCCCGCCGTACAGGCCGCCCGGCATGTCATCCAGGTAGAAGGCCTCGCCACTCACTTGCAAATCGGCCGCCATGTGCTTGTGCGCCTTGCCCACGCCGTTGGGCACATCGAAGGGGCCCGTGACCGCCTGAACAAAAATCCCACAGGTCAGCGCCCTAGTATATTTACTGTATAAAAACATATTTAGGGTACTTGTGAAAATTGGTGCCTGTCCAGCAGCGTCCTGGATGATCTTGTGCCCTGTCTCCTTGAAGTGCTGCAGCCCGTGGCTGACGGGGCGCTGGTAGTCGAGCGTCGCGCTCACGTCCGCGCTGTCCACCTGCGCAGGCGTTACCTCGCGCATCACTTGGAGAAAGAACTTGAAGAAGAACGACGCGGCCATGGTGCGGCGGTATTCGATCATGCCGCCGGGCGCCGTAGGCTCCAAGGGCAGGTCCTCCGGAAGAATATCCAGCGCTGCCTTGAGCGTTTCGTGGGACAGCGGCTTGCCGATCTGTGTGTGTACGTATGATAACGTCTCATCTGTCAGCGCCTTGCCAATCTGCGGGAGGACGTGGTGAGGGAGGGAGAGGGAGGGAGAGGGAGCGGGGAGGGAACAGGCCGAGAGAGAGAGTGTGTGCGTGCATGCGTGCGTACAGGGAGAGAGTACTAGGTCTCTTCTGATACATACCAGGTCTCTTTTGACACTGCGCACTGTGCGTACAGGGAGAGAGTACTAAACGGCTGAGAGAGAGAATATCATCTACCAGATGGTAACGTTCAAGGGGTAGTACAGGCAGTGCAGGTAAGGTTGTATACGTATACATGCACACACGCACGCACGCACGCGCGCACACACAAGCACATATGCACACATAGAACGCACAAGGAAGGCCTCAGCCTTGCGCGCATTGACTGACGAAGCCGCCATGCCTCCGTACGCGAACCCAGCCTCAGAAATCACCATACCCTGCGGGCCCTTGTCTGTTTTTTTTTTGGTTTTTTCTTGGTTTGTATGGTTTTGATCCAGTGAATGCGAGTGAGGGAATCAACAAACAAATGGAGGTTATGTGTCAATGATGAATGTTTGTCGCCGTATGGCATTGTAGACATGCTTTTTCTTTTCACATGTTTGTACATGTTTGTCGCCAATTGGCTGTAGACATGTATGCATGTGTGTAATGAGGCAAATGTGTGTAGTGCAGTCTTCTCTATCTCCCACGCTCACGTGTGTGTGTGCGCGCACGCGTGTGTTCAAGTGTGGAATGTGTAAATGTGAGTCTGTTGGCTGTGTATTTGCCAGAGTCTTTGAGTCCTATCTCTCTGCATGTGTGCATGCGATGTCCATGTGCGTCTCTCACTCACTCACACCCTCATGCACACTCACTCCCACTCTCGCCTCCACGCTCCTCTCTCCCTCTACACACAATCTCTCCAATCCACACACACAATCTAACCCAGAGCCATGCGCATGCCGCAGGTAACAATGGCAATATCATCATCGCGGCGGCGCGACGCCTTGTAACCGTTGGCGAACTCGAGGCTGCATCACCAAAAAAAAAACGTAACTCAGCCCAAGAGACGTATGAAATGAAGCAAATTTGCTCCGTCACTGACGTTTCGGAATCACACACACACACACACACACACTGTCTGCGACTTGAGAATCGCAGTTCAGAATTCCCAGAAAACTGTGCGCCTGCGTTACGAAAATGATCATCGCATCAAACGAGACTTTGGATAGGGGTCTCTTTTGATGTTTAGGGTTTGGGGTTTCAGAGTTTAGGATCATCCGCATCAAAAGAGACGTCGACTAGAGGCAAGACAGGCTGACTAGAGTTTTTGCCTTACCTAAAAAAAAAACTAGCATACCTAAAAAAAACAAACTAGCATACCTGCGCGTCTCCGGGACGAAGATGCTCAGGAGCAGCTCGTCTGGTGCCATGTGCGTCTGCCTGTACATGCGCTCCTGTGTGTTTGTGTAGGGGTTAGGGTTTAGTTGTACATGCGGAGGGAGAGGGAGGGAGGCGGGGGGAGAGGACCTTGAAGAAGTCCTTGGCGGCGATCTCACGCGTTGTCCCGTCCACTTTGACAAGCGTCAACACCGCCTGAAACACCAACACACACACACACACACCAACACACACCAACACAGCCCCCAAGGGATTAGGACTAAAGGTGTCGATGTCGACCCATTGTTAGAGGATGCATGTCACATGAGGAGGAGGATGCATGTCATATCAGGAGGAGGATGACCTTGCAGGCCATGAGGACGGGGTTGAGATCAGAGATAGGGGAAGCATTAGCGACGTTGCCGCCGATGGCCGCCACGTTGCGGATCGGGGTGCCCGCAAACCACTTGAGCTGCATCTGCATGGCTTTGTACGCCTGTGTCGTGTGGGCGGGCTGCGTCTCGATGAGGTGTTCCAGTAAGTGGTGGATTCGAGTGAGCGTCGTGGACGCGCCGATGATAAGGCCTCCGCTCACGGTCTTGAGCTCGTTGAGCTCCGGCACGTGCGTGGTGCAGACCAGCTGCTCGCACGTCCACGTCCAGTTCGCGCCCAGGAAAATTCTCAAAAGTCAGTCGAGCATATTAAATATTCACCCTGTAATGTCTTCTCTCTCTCTCTCTACATATCTACCCACCCTATAATGTCCGTGTATACTGACTTTTGAGAAATGTGTGCCTGCTCCCACGTGGAGTTACGGAACTTGCGCTCGATCTCCAGCTCCGAGTTGCCCACGACAATCTTGGCCTATCCAAAATTTCTCAAAAGTCAGAGCCCTAGTATATTTTTTGTTTTCACTCTACCACGTATAAAAACTCATCTCAAGGCAGCTACACACAGACTTTTACTACACACAGACTTTTGAGAGTTCGTGCCTGCGGGTGCGAGGACTTGAGAGCTAGAACGCCTGCTAACGTGGTAGGACGGTGCCACGTACATCCATCGCCCTCCAGGCGCAAGTCAACGCTGTCGAAGGCGCCGGGCAACAGTTGGGGGGGGAAGGGAATCTCAGGGGCCTCGGCGTACGGAGGGGTCTCGCCATCCTTGACCTTGAACACAAATCTCAAAGTCAGTGCGCAAGTGCATTTACTATATAAATGTATTAGGCGGGACCCCATTTTTAGCGAGACCCCATAAAATGGGGTCTCGCCATCCTTGACCTTGCCCAAATTCTGCAAGTCAGTGCGCAAGTGCATTTACTATAAAAAAGCCACTATTAAGACTTCTTTTGAGAATATGCACTGAGAATATGCACACCTGCTTGCAGCAGCCCTTGCCCTTGCTCCCTTGCTCCCGTTCTGAGGTTGGACAGAAGGTTTTGAACGCGTCCAAAATGGGGCGGTAGCCTGAAGATCACCGAATTCGTGTCAAAAGAGACCTGATACATAGCCAAAAGAGACCTACTTTACATTGGCATACCCGTGCACCGGCACAAATTGCCGTCTATCGAATGCTCCACCTCCGCCGCCGAGGGAGTGGCATTGTTGCGTAACAAAGAGTACCTATATATAAATAATACGCTCTCAACAGTCAGTGGGCTAATAAATTTACTACATAAAGCCACTATAGAGACTACTTTGGAGAATGTACACACATGGACATGACAAACCCCGGTGTGCAGAAGCCGCACTGCGACCCGTGCCTGCTCTCAAAAACACAAAAGCACCTCTCCTCTGTCAGCATCAACGCCCGCCGCCCCCCGCCGCCCCCGCCATTGCGGGTAACACGAGCCCACAAATAATGCGTTTGCGCAGTCAGCATCCTACTCCATACACACGGCCCCCGTTACGTCTCATCCCGCCACCGCAAAAACACGCCACCTATCAGCAAGCTCTTGCTGAACAGGGTGGAGGCCCTTCTTGACGCTGCCGATACCCTCGACCGTCAGGACGTGGTGTCCGTCCATGGCGCAAAGGGGTGTGATGCAGGCGTTGATCGCCCTGTGCACGACCTTGCCCTGGATCTGCAGCCGCAGCGACCCTTGTGTCAATCACTCGTGCCTCGCAAGCACGCACGGATCGAGGGCGGCAGAGATCGCGCCGGGGGCAGAACATGAGTGCCCGGCGCATGCGGTGCCGCGGGCCCCGTCTGCGCCACGCACCACCGCAGCGAGTGGGGTGCAATTCGTGCACCTTGTCGTAGTTTGACACAGAGATTGTGCAAGCGCCGCATCCGCCCTCGCCGCAGCCGAGCTTGGTGCCAGTGAGGCCACGCGCGCGCAGCCAGTTGAGCAGCGTCGTCTCAGGCCCGAAGTCCTTGCCGGCCACCAGCTTGCACTCCTTGCCATTGACAAACAGGTAAAGGCTGGAGCTTGCGCTGCCTCCTGCGACCCCCCCCTTGCCGCCCATCGATTGCGCCCCAGCACCCTCCGGCGCCCCTGCTGCTGGTGCCATCAGCACGACACGGCGTCCACTCCGGTGCGCGTGTCCCTCGATCGCCAGCTGCTCTCTTGCGGTGCCACCGCCACGTTACGAGTACGTAGCTCAAGGACTTTGGGTCCTTGTGCTTGTGGGCCGTACGTACCTCTGCATTAAAGTTCGTGAGGAGTTCAGGGGGCAGCTTAGACCGATATTAGCTTGGTATTCCATGACAGTGGAAATAAACAAATTTGATCCGTTATATGACAAATATCGTGCTCGGTATCCGATATTTTTGCTAACTGATCGGCAATTGTTTTTCAAAGACCTTCTCAATGCTTAGGAGGGCAGTGGAGCGAGTTCTGCGCGCGCTGCCCAAGCCGCCGTACTCGGAGGCGCGCTACTGGGACCAGGTGTACGCCGATACATTCCGCGTGCAGGGCGCGATAGAGTGGGGGATGCCCCCTCTGCAGATGCTTCAATACCAGTACGTGGACGAGCATGGTAAGGGTGCCCATGCTCCGCGCGTGAGTGCTCGGCGCGCGGGCCGGAGGCAGCGTATTCTTGACACGATGTGTGCTATCCCTCTCCCTCTCCTTCTCCCTCTCCCCACTGCATCTCCCCCTCCCTCTCCCTCTCCTCTCCCCCCTCCCCGCCAGGCGCCGTGCGCGATGGCGCGATGGCCGACCACGCGCAGAGGGATGCCGACGTGCTAATCGTGGGCTGTGGTAACTCGCAGCTCTCTGAGGAACTTGCCACGCGCGGCTGGGACCCCGCGCGCGTCGTGTCTGTGGATTTTTCTGCACAGAGCATCGAGCAGGCGGCGGGCCGGGCTCGGGAACTGGCGAGCTGCGACGGGCGTATCGGCGCCCTGCGGTACTGCGTGGCCGACTGCCGAAGTCTCCACGAGAGCTTCCCGCCCTCCTCCTTTGACTGTGCCGTCGACAAGGGTGCGTAAGAGTGGGTCCCGTGGTGCACGTGAGGAAATGTGCGCTGCCCTCGCCGCCTCAGGCGTCTGGACGTGCAGCTGAGCGGTCTGCCACTGCAGGCGCTGGCGTGGCGGACCACTGACAGTTTGTGTGTACCAGGGCTCTTGGATGCGCTTTACTGCAGTTCAACAGCGAGCGAGGCCATTCCCGCGACCGTGCGCAGTGTCCTCCGCGTCCTCCGCCCAGGTGTGTCGTGCGCTCCCGGCGCCTGGTGTTTTCGGCGAAGGTGTCGGCTCTCGCTGTGGGCTCTGACAGCGCGACCCGCGGCCGGACATTTCTGATAACAGGCGGGCGCTACGTGTCCCTGCACTCGGGCGGTGTGTTCGGGCTTGCACCACCCGCCAAGCTCGAAGAGTACATGGCCGACGCGCGATGGGCGTCACTGGAAACGCGGCGGCTTCTGCCCAAGAGCGATGGACTTTACCTGTACATCTGGACCATGAAGGAGGCCAATACCAAGATCACCCAGACTCGGAGTCAGCGCAAGGTCAGCAGAGGGAGAGAAAGACAGGAGCGCGGCTGAGGGTGGCGCGAAAGCCGGAGTTGCTGATTTATTGTGTCCGAAGTTGTTTTATTGTTTGTTGGGGTTTCGTTGACTAGGCGTCAGCCGTGTGAGAGCGAGAGAAGGAGAGAGAGAGAGAGCGAGAGAGAGCGAGAGAGAGCGAGAGAGAGCGGGAGAGAGCGAGAGAGAGAGAGCTTATGAAGGACGATACTCCCAGAACGGGGTTGAGGGCGCCTGCACAGTGCACCTGCTCGTGACGCAGCGGAGTGTAGGATGTGCTTCGTGGTCTTCAAAATCTTTAAATTGGAGGTTGGGGATGGGAGTCGGCGCGAAGTGGAAATGGACTTTTTTCAGTCTCTTCGTGATTGGCGTCAACGATGTTGTTTCAGATTTCACCACACTCGCGCTCATCCCCACCCAGAACCCCTTCTTCTTATTCCACGTGTCCCTGGCCAGCCTCGGGTGTTCCGTCACAGCAAGTCTTGTCTTGTCATTCTGCTCGAGTATCAAAGTCCAAAGTGTTAAACTGTCCTGGCAAACACGAACTTTCATTTTCATTACCGGCGAGCCAGAAAAATGGAATTCAAGAGTATTATTGTGTGTTGAAAATCTCCCGCAACTTGTAGTCGAGGCAATACTTTTGTATCTACAGGGGTCCCAGGGGTTCACGGGTTGGATTGGGCAATTTTGGTTCAGGCCTTGGTCTTCACCTATACTGAACATCGTCATCAGGATTCGAGAACTAGGCAAGGACCTTCGGGGAAAACGAGAGGTGACGGATCAAGCAATTGGTGTTGACAGTGCATCTTTACAAATGGCTACTGCCACGGTATGAGTCTGAACGAGATACGCACAGACACGTTTTGCTGGGCCTATATTTCCAGTTTTGTCCGATCCTGACTGGATGAATGAAAAAACGCGACAGACATAAAAACAGACACAACTCTGGTCGGTATGAGGGCCGAGGGCCAACCAAGCAATAATCTACGTCGATCAGAACTTCCCAAATCTAGATACATAGGCGACAAAGATCACGACTATAACCAACAATAATCCTTTGTAATGGTTTCTATTACATTGCTGAAGATGGTCTTGAATACAAACTAGCATATCACCTTGTATTCCGGAGCGTCTCGCGCAAGGGAACGGGTGAGAAGGCGCATGCTGGACGAGTGCGCGTGCGAGAGCGAGAGCGAGAGAGGGAGTTTGTTGACAAAGACTAACAGGCAGGAGGTCGGGAAGTGTGCAACGCCCTGTCGGGTCACATGAGTACTCACATCTCCTCTGGGCACTCGCGGCCCAGCGTATGGCAGCGAGTACTACACCCCCACTCTCCGCTTGGCCTTGTTGCGCCGGCGAACGCTTTGGGTTGTTGGAGGGCACTGACACTCTACTAGGTCTCTTTTGACAATCTACTGGGTCACACTGTCACTCTACTAGGTCTCTTTTGACAATCTACTGGGTCAGAACATACCTCTGACCCTGAGAGGACATGTGACACATCATGTGTAGAAACTATGCGCACGCAACACACAGAAAGAGATAGAGAGAGCGAGAGAGAAAGGGTGGGAAGAGGAGGGTGTATTGAAAAGTCACATGATGATAATCATCAATTTGGAAAAATCACATAATGAATTTTGAAAAGTCACATGATAACAAGGCACACGATGATGGTCAAGTGGACAATAGATCATGTGACTTTTCAATACGTTGCAGCCATATTCTGGGCCGCGAGTGCCCTGCGGCGGTGTTACCAGACAAGCTAGACAGGGTGTTGCTTCGTCTAGACCGGGTGTTGCTGCGTTGTGCTTACCGACCTTCAGGCACTTGTTTTTATCATCATGCGACTCATGTGCGTTGCCTCTTCCGTCGTCCCGCTTCGCACTGCCGCGCATTTCACGCGCCGGGTCCCTCTCTCGCGCTCTCTCACGACCGCACAGCCATGCTGCCCGTGGCGGGCAGCAGTTTAGGGATGGTATGGACAGTATTGTACCATGATGATAAGTGTACTATCCCTAAAATGCTGTTCTGCGCGTGGCGGGCAGTGTTAGATTGTTTTGTCCCAGTCGGACCGCAGTAGGAGAGTATCAATGGTATGATAGGTATGGTATCATATCGATCAATCGTATCATAGGTATCGTATCATATCGTATCGTAACGGGCAGCGCGCCACCCCACCCTTCACACCCACACCCAACCCTCCAAAGGCATAAAGTGCGTTGCTTTTTGTGGGCTTGCAGTGAGTAAGAACAGCATTTTAGGGAAAGTAGGGACAGTATTGTAAGGCATCAAGTGCGTTGCTTTTTGTTGGCTTGCAGCGAAGGGTCGACGTCGATGCGTATGTGGTCCTGACCCCCAAAAACAAAATCTGAAAAGTCAGTGCCCTGGTTCATTGGCTCGTGTTAGTCACTATATGCTAAATTCCGAGAGTTTATTTTTACACACACACACACACACACACACACACACACACACACACACACACACATACACACCTACACCCACACCCACACCCACCCACCCACCCACCCACCCACACACACATACACACACACACACTCACACACACACACACACATATTTGCCTGCTGGTACGCCTCCAGCAGAATTTCGCACACAATGTCTGCGAGCTCTTCTGCGACCACGGCATCCGGCGCCGCCAACACCGAGCACTTGCCAGTCTCATATACGTTGACATACACTGCGCAACACACACACACACACACCCACACACACACACACACACACACACACACACACACACACACACACACGTCAACACCGAGCACCTGCCAGTCTCATATACGTTGACATACACTGCGCAGTGAGAAAGCAAAGAAGTTTAGAAGATTATAGTATTCCTCTTCTTAACATAGGTGTTTAGTTAACTAAACTAAACACATTCGAAGTTTAGAGAGAGAGAAGTTTAGAAGATTATAGTATTCTCAAAGTCAAAATATTACAATGTTATTATCATGTTATAATGTGACAATATCTTAGAATGCGCAGTGAGAAAGCAAAGTTTAAAAGATTAGAACATTTTTAAAGTTAAAAATATTACAATATTATTATCATGTTATAATGTTACAATATCATAGACTGCGCAGACAGAAAAGACAAAGTTAAAAATATTATGATATTATCATATCATAATCGTATTCTTAGTCTCGTATACGTTGACATAGACTGCGCAGAAAGAAAGGACAGCATTTTTGTTTTTTTACAAGTAAAAATAGTGTACTGGGCCACAGATGTGTGGATTTACGTAGTATACATGTATATGTATGTATATATATTGGCACTGACGTTTGAAAATTTCACCGGTGGTCTGGTCATGTTTG
>Ga0315905_10002757_pt1 | contig 18362 bp, 21 predicted proteins | sample LakEriMetagenome_5_FD_203522 | JGI IMG/M metagenome (GOLD analysis project Ga0315905, IMG submission 203522) | Freshwater fungal communities from buoy surface, Lake Erie, Ohio, United States - Buoy 4 MA121 | ecosystem: Environmental > Aquatic > Freshwater > Lake | place: USA: Lake Erie, Ohio... | reverse complement strand
CCGCACTGCGCGGCGCTCCTTGCCGAGAAGCTTCCTGACGCAATCACGGTGTGCCAGATTGGTCGGAAAGTGCTCTAATCCCCGCACACCCCTTTCCGCAGCGGCTGAACAGTCTCGAAATGCGACGTCAGGATAACTACGCAGTAGGCTTGGGAACTGCGCATTGCTTTAGAGAGCCCTCAGGAAAACTACAGTCAGCGCTGGCTAACAAGGCGCGGCACAATCTGGTCTTCGACCAGAACGAGAAAGGGCACGTCATGATCCGGATCGCCGCCAAGCTCGCGTTCTTTGCCGCCGCCGGCGGGTTGCTCCTCGCCGGTACGGCGGTGGAGGCCCGCTCCCGTCTTTCCGGCAAGGAACAGCTGGCCAGACTGCTCGAAGGCCGCGTTGCCGGCGAGCCGGTCAACTGCATCGCGCTGCCCAGAGTCACATCCTCGACCGTGATCGACAAGACCGCGATCGTTTATGACAGCGGCAGCACGCGCTACGTGCAGCAGCCGAAGTCCGGCGCAGAGGCGCTCGATTCGAACGACATCCTGATCACCCAGGTCCCCGGCGTACAGCTGTGCAGCATCGATGTGGTGCAGCTGCGCGACCGCAACGGGCACTTCTGGCGTGGTTTCGTGGGGCTCGACAAGTTCGTGCCCTACAGGCGCCCCCGCAAGGTCGCGATGGCCGATTGACGCAGGGGCACGGCCTTCAGGCCTCGTAGCCGAAGGCGGCGAACAGGTCCCAGGCCAGCTGGCCGGTGATTGCCGGGATCGCATCGGCGATTTCCTCCCGCCAGCGTTCCGCCCCGTAATAGTCGATGTAGTGGCCGAGGTCCTTGGCCTTGTCCTTGGTCGAGCGCGCGACGGGCGTGCACTGCACAGCCGGGTCCTCCAACTGCACCGCCATCCCGGCAAACACCGCCTCCTGCCGGAGGACAATATCCTCGAAGCGTAGCACCTGGTAGGGGATTCCGGCCGCCTCCAGCTGAACGATGCAAGCCTGGTAGGACCGCAGCTTGGCCTCGTAGAGCGCATGCGGCAGCAGCGCCGTGCAGGGCAGATTGTCGCGCTGCGTAAGGCGCCATTCGGCCGCGACGAAGCGCGGGAAGCTGCGGGCGCGCGGGCCCTGCAAATGGTAAGGGCTCCGGTACAAGGCGAGCAGCCACGACAGCGGATGGCGCACGCAGAACAGCACAAGCGCATCGTCGAGGCTGGCAATCTGGTCAAACACCGTGGCGGTGTGCTTCCACGCATGGCTGGGCGGCTGGCCGGCAAAGACCTTGTCGATCTCGGCCTCGCGCGCGTGCTGGTGGATCACCGGGTCAGCCGCCGGGCAGCTGGCCCGGACGAGGCGCAGGCGCTCCAGCACGCCCGGATCGATCTCGCTCGAGATGCTTGGCAGGACGCGCGCCGCGGAGTTCGTCTCGATCAGGGCCTTGAGCGCATTGGTCGCGGTGTTGCGCTCACCGAAGATCTTCACGCGCGTCCTGGTCATGGTTCCGTCCGTATCAGCTTGGCGCTCGTTGCGGCGAGGCAATTTTTGCCCATGCCGGTACGGGCGGTGGCTGGCGATTGGGCGGCTTTGCTTTTATGGGGAGGGCCATGACCGTTCTGCTGCGCCTCGCCACCCCCGCCGATGCTGCCGCGCTTGCCGACCTTGGCCGGCGCGCTGTCAGCGCCAAGTTCCAGCATCTCTACAAGCCGGAAGACTTTGCCACGTTCCTCGGGCAGGCGCACAGCGAGGCCAAGATCGCGAGCGAAATCGCCGATCCGGGCATGCGCCTTGCCGTGATCGAGGAGGGCGGCGTGCTGATCGCGTTCTGCAAGCTGGTGATCGAGAGCACGATGCCGACCGGGCACAGCGACGCCCGGCGGCCACTGGAGCTGAAGCAGCTCTATACCGATCCTGCGCGCATCGGCGGCGGGCTGGGTGCGCGGCTGATGGACTGGGCCATGGCCGAAGCCACCGCGCTCGGCGCGGACGAGATTCAGCTTTCGGTGTTCAGCGAGAACCCTGAAGCGCAGCGGTTCTATCATCGCTACGGCTTTGCCAAGATTGCCGATATCGAGTTCTGGGTGGGCAATCATTGCGATGCCGAGTTCCTTTACGCCTGCAAGATCATGCCTGAAAGCCATGGCCTTGCGGGGACCGAACAGGTATAGGCGGCTCCATGTCCTCCGTACGCCCCTGGCGCGATATCACGCGCCGCAAGAGCCGCCAGATCATGGTCGGGTCCGTTCCCGTCGGCGGTGACGCGCCGATCACGGTGCAGACCATGACCAACACGCTGACCAGCGATCCCGTCGCGACGATCAACCAGATCCGCCGCTGCGAGGATGCGGGTGCGGATATCATCCGCGTTTCGTGCCCTGATGTGGAAAGCACCGCTGCGCTGGGCAAGATCGTGCGCGCGGCGCGCGTGCCGATCGTTGCGGACATCCATTTCCACTACAAGCGCGCGCTGGAAGCGGCGGACGCGGGCGCGGCGTGCCTGCGGATCAATCCCGGCAACATCGGTTCCTCCGAGCGCGTTGCCGAAGTGGTGCGCGCGGCCAAGGCCAATGGCTGCGCGATCCGGATCGGCGTGAACGCCGGCTCGCTCGAAAAGGACTTGCTGGAGAAGTACGGCGAGCCTTGCCCCGAGGCGCTGGTCGAGAGCGCGCTCGATCATATCAAGCTGCTGCAGGACCACGATTTCCACGAATACAAGGTAGCGGTGAAGGCCTCTGACGTGTTCCTCGCGGTCGCGGCCTACATGGGCCTTGCCGAAGCGGTCGATTGCCCGCTGCATCTGGGCATTACCGAGGCTGGCGGGCTGATCGGCGGCACGGTCAAATCGTCGATCGGGCTTGGCAGCCTGCTCTGGGCCGGCATCGGCGATACGCTGCGCGTCTCGCTCTCGGCCGAGCCCGAGGAGGAAGTGCGCGTCGGCTTCGAGATCCTGAAGTCGCTCGGCCTGCGCACGCGCGGTGTCCGCGTCGTCTCGTGCCCCAGCTGCGCGCGGCAGGGCTTTGACGTCATCCGCACGGTGGAGAAGCTGGAAAGCCGCCTCAGCCACATCAAGACGCCGATCTCGCTTTCGGTGCTGGGCTGCGTGGTGAACGGACCCGGTGAGGCGCGCGAGACTGATGTGGGCCTGACCGGTGGGGGCAACGGCAAGCACATGGTCTACCTTTCGGGCGTGACCGACCACACCGTGCAGGACGAGGACATGCTCGAGCACATCGTTGCGCTGGTGGAAGCCAAGGCCGCCGAGATGGAAGCGGCCACGACCGATGCCGGGCAGGCGGAAGTGCCGGCGGAGTAAGGGCGGCTTTCGCGATTTGCTAACCGGTTTGCGGGCAGAATGCCGCCCGCCATGAACCGCTTTATCGTCATCGCTGGGATGGTGCTGGTCAGCAGCGCGCTACTTGCGCCGCGGCTCAAGGTCGAGTCGGCCGAGGAGGTGCGCGCGAGTCCTGCGCATGTCTCTCCCTGGAGCAACGATGCGCCACCGGCGAAGCGCGGTGGGCTGGCCGGAATGGTCGAGATCGCGCGTGACGGTCAGGGCCAGTTTCACCTTGATGTCGATGTCGGCGGCGAACCGGTGCGCTTCCTGATCGATACCGGCGCCGATGTCGTGGCGCTGACCGAGGACGATGCCGACCAGTTGGGACTCAAGCCGGATCCCGGGGCCTATCGCCCGATGCTGCAAACCGCGTCGGGCCGCGGCATGGCCGCACCGGTGGAGATCGACCGGATGACGATCGGCGGGCATGAACTGGTGGGGGTGGAGGCTGTGGTCGTGCCTGACCTGCCGGTGAGCCTGCTCGGCCAATCGGCGCTGCGGCGGCTGGGCAGCGTGACCTTGCAGGGTGACCGGCTGATCATCACGGGCTAAAGCCCTCGCCATGACGATTTCCATCCGCTTCGCCACCCCTGATGACCTGCCTCTGATCGCGGACCTCATCCGCGGCCTCGCCGAGTACGAGAAGCTGGCGGATGAAGTCCGCTTCGACGAAGCGGTGCTGGGTGCGAAGCTCTTCGGCCCTCGCCCCTATGCCGAAGTGATCATCGGCGAACTGGACGGCAAGGCGCAGGGCTTTGCCTTGTTCTTTCACAACTTTTCGACCTTCGAGGGCAGGCCGGGTGTCTATCTCGAGGATCTGTTCGTGCAGCCCGAGGCGCGCGGCGGCGGGCTGGGCAAGGCACTGCTGGCGCGGCTCGCCGCCATCGCGCTGGAGCGGGACTGCGCGCGGCTCGAATGGTCGGTGCTCGACTGGAATGAACCCGCAATCGGCTTCTACAAGAAGCTCGGCGCGCGGCTGATGGATGAGTGGACGGTGATGCGGGTGGATGGCGCCGACCTGGTTCACCTGGGCGCGGATCGGGGCGCAGAGGCTGGAAAATCGGCCTGAAACGCCGTACAAGCAGGGCACATGACGGGACTGGTGAACAGGCGCGGGCTCATTACGGGGGCGGCGGCGACGGTTGTCGCTGCGGCGGTGCCTGCGCGCGTTTTTGCCCAGCCCTACAGCGTGCCGGAACAGAACCGGCGCATCCTTGCCGTGGCGAAGGAGCAGGTGCAGCGGGCGGGCTCGGTGCTGTGGCGCACCGATATTGTCGGCGTGGCGGACTTCGCGCTGCCCTCGGCGATGCCGCGGCTGCATTTCGCCGATCTGGAAAAGGGCGCGGTGCGTTCGTGCCTCGTCGCGCACGGCAAGGGCTCGGACCCGGAGCACGACGGGTTCCTCAAGACGTTTTCCAACGACATGGGCAGCCTCGCTACCTCGCGCGGGGCGTTCATCACTTACGAGTGGTACGTCGGAAAATACGGCACCTCGATCCGGCTCGGCGGCCTTGACCCTGAAAACAGCAACACGCTGGACCGCGCGATCGTGATGCACCCGGCGTGGTACGCGAACCCCGCCATGCTCGAGAAATGGGGCAAGCTGGGGCGCAGCGACGGCTGCTTTGCGATGAGCGAGGCGGATTTCAACGAGGCGCTGTGGCACCTTTCGGGTGGGCGGCTTTTGTATGCCGACCGGTTGGGGATTTACTGAGGGCATTCCCGCATCCGGTTTTCCCAACCTCTGCTCTTCGTCATTCCCGCGAAGGCGGGAATCCAGGGCGGCGTTGCGCTGGTAGGCTCTGGATCCCCGCCTTCGCGGGGATGACGAAGGTGTGGGTGAGGGCTCTTGTCACTCACCGTTCAGTGGCGGGAAGCCGAAGTCCTCAGCCAGATCGCGCCACGTCGGGTTGTCTCTCTCGAACAGGTTGAGCTTCCACGCGCGCTCCCATTTCTTGAGGCGCTTCTCGCTCGTGATCGCGTGTTCCATTGTTGCGTATTGTTCGAACCAGACGAGGCGGTGGGTGCTGTGTCTTTTGGAGAAGCCCCCAAAGGTGCCCTCGCGGTGCTGGTGGATGCGCTGGATGAGGTTTGAGGTGACGCTGATATAGAGCGTGCCATTGCGGCGTGATGCCAGCAGATAGACTGTTGGTTGGAAGTCTTGGCGGACGTTCGATGTTTACCCTGCTCCAACCGGAGCCGGAATGGTCAAACGGGGCTTCAGTTCATTCTCGAACCGACTCTTCGTCATTCCCGCGAAAGGCGGGAATCCAGGGCGGCGTTGCGCTGGTAGGCTCTGGATCCCCGCCTTCGCGGGGATGACGAAGGGTGGGTGGGGATGACGAAGGGTGTGCCGGGATGGCGAAGGGGGCCGGGGATGGCGAGGGGCGGGGATGACGAAAGTGGGTGCGATTACAGCGGATTGTCCAGCTTGATGATCGCCTCGTTGCTCTTGCGTTGATCGGTGTGGAGCTCGCGGGGCTTGGTGAAGCTGGCGATGACGGGCGCGTCGCGGGTGTAGAGGTCCGGGAAGCTGCGCATCAGGCCGGTCACGTCGCGCGCGACGGTGAAGTAGGTGATGTAGACCGCCCAGGGCTTGGTCATCGGAACCTTGGTGTACTTGCCCGAGAGATTGTACTGCACGGCGGTTTCGGGCGGCAGGTCGGCGCCGAGGATCGCCATTGTCATCGCGAGTTCGGTCGCGCGTTCGGCGCGGATGCAGCCGTGGCTGAGCGCGCGCGCCGGGAGCGCGAAGAGGTTCCGGTTGGGCGTGTCGTGGATGTAGATCGCGTGGTCGTTGGGCATGTCGAGCTTTACGCGGCCCAATGAATTGGTGTCGCCCGGCTGCTGCACCACGGTGATCGTGCCGTCCGCGTTCTTTGTTGCGACGTAGCCCTCGCGCTTGGCTCTGGCGGGGCTGGCGATCAGGCGCTGGCCAAGCCCTTCGCCCACCACGATCGACTGCGGCACGGTCCAGGTGGGGTTGAACACCACGTTCTTGACCTGCTCGGCGAGCTGCGGCGTGGCGGTCTTGCCCGGCTTGCCGACGATGGCGCGGTAGGTGCGGATGATCCTGTTGTTCACCGTGAGCCGGAGTTCCTGCTCGGGCACGTTGATGATGAGGTATTGCAGACCCATGTCGCGCGCGAGCCAGCGCCACCTGTCCATGTTGGCCTTGATCATGCCGATCTGGCGCGGGTCTCTGGCCTTTGGCAGCATATCACGCAGCAGCGCGTAATCTGGGTGCGTGGGATTGAGCGAGGCGAGCACACCGGGGACGTCATGCGTCTCGGTCGCCTGTGCAAGGAGCTGCGAATTGGGATGAAGGTCCTGATCCGGATCGATCGCGAACCACTGCACCCGCGCGGGCATCGGCGTGCGCCCGTCGCGCAGGTCTTCGGCGAGCCAGACAAACAGCCGGCTGGCCAGCGCATCGAGATCCTCGCCCTCGCCCTTGGCGATCTGGGCGGCGAGCTTGGCCGGCTCGTAGTCGGCCGGCGCGAGGCCTTCGCGGCCGATGCCCTTGATCGCGGCGAGCAGCGCCTGCGCATCGGTCAGCGCCCAGTGCGCGAGCGGGGGCGGCGCCGGCTGGGTTACGGGCACGGGCTCCGGTGTTGCCGGCGTGGTGGCGGTGGGTGCTGACTGCGTGGAAGAGCTTGCCGCCGGCGCCGGGGCGCCTGGCGCGGACTTGGGGCCATTGCCGCTTTGCGCAGGCTTTGCGGGCTGGGCTGCCGCGGTCAGATCGACCGGGCCCTGCGCTGCAACAGCAGGAACCGCGAGCACGGCCCAGCCGATGGCTGCCGTGCAGAGCATGCCGCTGAGACTGGCCCTATGGATCATCTGCATGCGCTGAAGTCTTTCCCTGTTCGCCGCCCGGCTCTGCATCAATTCCTGCCCCAAGCTGCTGTTGCAATCAAGCAAGGCGGCTGACTGTTTGCTGAATCAGGGCACGCATCCTTGCCAGAAGAACGGCCGGGCCTTTGCGCTTGGCCCGCCGGGTCGCTATGGCCGGGCGATGAAGCGCTCTGCCCCCCTGCTCCCGATCCTCGTCGCGCTGACCGGCCTCGCCTGCTTCGGCGTGATGGATGGCTTCATGAAGATCGCAGCGATCGCGGTGGGGGCCTATTCAGCGATGTTCTGGCGCAACATGATCGGATCCCTGATCATGTTGCCGATCTGGCTTTCTCGCGGGAACAAGGACGGGAGCCGCGGCCTGCCCGGGCGCGACGCGATGCGGCTGCACCTCCTGCGCTCGGGTGTGTCGGGCGTGATGGCGGTGATGTTCTTCTATGGCCTCGCGCGCACGCCGGTGGCCGAGGCGATGGCCTTGTCCTTCGTCGCGCCGCTGCTCGCGCTCTATCTCGCCGCAGTGACGCTGGGAGAGGAGCTTTCGCGGCGCGCGCTGGCTGGGTCGGTGCTGGCGCTTGGCGGCGTGGGCGTGATCGCGGCGGGCAAGTTCGACAGTCAGTACAACACTGAAAGCGTCTATGGATTGATCGCGATCCTGCTTTCGGCAGTGCTCTATGCGGTGAACCTCGTTCTGCAGCGCCGGCAATCGCAGCTGGCTGGGCCTGAGGAGATTTCGTTCTTCCAGACGCTCTTCATCTTCTGCCTGCTGGGGCTCGGCGCCTGGTGGTTCGCGCCGCCGCCGCCGCCGCAGATGTGGCTGGTGCTGGCGGCCTCTGCCGTGCTGTCGACCGGTTCGCTCATGCTGCTCGGCTGGGCCTATGCCCGCGCCGAAGCGCAGGTGCTGGTGCCGCTGGAATACACTGCGTTCATCTGGGCCGCACTTACCGGCTGGCTGGTCTTTTCCGAGCCGCTCACCGTGCGCACGCTGGCCGGCGTGGTGCTGATCGTGGCGGGCTGTCTGATCGCGTTGCAACGCAAGCCGGCTGCGGAGGCCGCAGCCGAACGCGCCTGAAGCCCGCCCGGTTTAGAGCACTTTCCGGCCAATCTGGCTCGCCGTGACGGCGCCGATTTTGGCCCAGCGCGAGCCGAGAGGAGGGAGCTATGCGTGCCCATGGCGACCGACGATCACCGCGGCGATGGGCCAAAATCAGCCCGCCCCTTCGGGAAAGTGCTCTAGCGGTGTGATCAGTTCGCCAGCGAACTTCCGAACGCATGGAAGGCCGCGCCGACGATCACCGCAAACGACAAGGCGGCGATGATCAGCTGCGCTCCCAATTGCGCGGAATGAATGCCCGACGGCGCGGGACGCGGCGCATAGGCCGGGTGGCGACGGTGCGTTGGGGTACGATGAGGCATGGCGCGTGCTCCGCTGCAGTCAACGACTAGGGCACGAAATCTAAATCATAAGACAGCTTTCGAGAAACTTTAAATGCGAGTGACACATCACTGCAACATTTGCTCGTGAGCGAGGTGCGGTCACCACGGGGGCTATGCGATTCATGCTACCTCCAAGCCTTGACGCGCGGTCTGTCTCGGCGCATCGGGCACCGTGTCGCGAGGGCGGCTCCGGCGCGGCAAACGGCATCAACTTTAAGGGATTACGCATCGCCATGACCCAGGTCGGACAGGACACGCTCGGCGCGCGCAGCACACTCACCGTCGGCGGCAAGGACTACGCGTACTACGCGCTCGGCAAGGCCGCTGCGGCCTACGGCGATGTCTCGCGCCTGCCTTTCTCGATGAAGGTTCTGCTGGAGAACCTGCTGCGCTTCGAGGACGGCGGTTTCACCGTCTCCACCGACGATATCAAGGCGCTGGTTGACTGGCAGAAGGATCCTGCGAGCAGCCGCGAGATCCAGTATCGCCCGGCGCGCGTGCTGCTGCAGGACTTCACCGGCGTGCCTTGCGTGGTCGATCTGGCCGCGATGCGTGATGCCATCGCCAAGCTTGGCGGCGATACCTCGCGGATCAATCCGCAGGTACCCGTCCACCTCGTGATCGATCACTCGGTCATGGTCGACGAGTTCGGCCACCCCAAGGCCTTCGAGCAGAACGTCGAGATCGAATACTACCGCAACGGCGAGCGCTATGACTTCCTCAAGTGGGGTTCGAAGAGCCTCGCCAATTTCAAGGCGGTGCCTCCGGGCACGGGCATTTGCCATCAGGTCAACCTTGAACACATCGCGCAGGCGGTGTGGACGAGCGAAGGGCCTGACGGCACGACGGTCGCCTATCCCGACACCTGCGTCGGCACCGACAGCCACACGACGATGATCAACGGCCTCGGCGTGCTGGGCTGGGGCGTCGGCGGGATCGAGGCCGAGGCGGCGATGCTCGGCCAGCCCGTCTCGATGCTGATCCCCGAAGTCGTCGGCTTCAGGTTCACCGGGGAGCTCAAGGAGGGTGTCACCGCGACCGACCTCGTGCTGACTTGCACCAACATGCTACGCAAGCACGGCGTGGTCGGCCGCTTCGTCGAGTACTATGGCCCCGGCCTTGCCTCGCTCACGCTGGCGGACCGCGCGACGCTCGCCAACATGGCGCCCGAATATGGCGCGACCTGCGGCTTCTTCGGCATCGACGACAAGACGCTCGACTACATGCGTCTGACCGGCCGCGACGAGGATCAGATCGCGCTGACCGAGGCCTATGCCAAGGCGCAGGGTTTCTGGATCGATCCGACCATCGAGCCGATCTTCACCTCGACGCTCGAGCTTGACCTCGGCACTGTGGTGCCCAGCCTTGCCGGCCCCAAGCGCCCGCAGGACCGCGTTTCGCTTGAGGACGTCGACGATGTGTTCAACGCCGACATGGCGAACACCTACAAGAAGACGCAGGCGCGCGTGCCCGTGGAAGGCAAGGACTTCGACATCGGCGACGGTGACGTGACCATCGCGGCGATCACCAGCTGCACCAACACCTCGAACCCCGGCGTGCTGGTGGCGGCAGGCCTCGTTGCCAAGAAGGCCAATGAACTCGGCCTGAAGCCCAAGCCCTGGGTCAAGACCAGCCTCGCGCCGGGCTCGCAGGTCGTGACCGACTACCTCGTCAAGGCCGGACTGCAGGAGCACCTCGACGCGGTCGGCTTCAATCTCGTCGGCTATGGCTGCACCACCTGCATCGGCAACTCGGGCCCGCTGGCCGAGCCGATCAGCAAGGCGATCAACGACAACGGCCTCGTTGCCGCGGCGGTGATCTCGGGCAACCGCAACTTCGAGGGCCGCGTCAGCCCAGACGTGCGCGCCAACTTCCTGGCGAGCCCGCCGCTCGTCGTCGCCTATGCGCTCAAGGGAACGGTGATCGAGGACTTCGTCTCGACCCCGATCGGCCAGAGCAAGGACGGCGTCGACGTCTACCTCAAGGACATCTGGCCCTCGAACGCCGAAGTCTATGCGACGATGACCGGCTGCATGGACCGCGCGATGTTCCAGGCCCGCTATGCCGACGTCTACAAGGGCGACGTGCACTGGCAGGCAATCAACGTCACGGGCTCGGAAACCTACAGCTGGCGTGCAGGCAGCACTTACGTCGCCAACCCGCCCTACTTCGAGGGCATGACAATGACCCCGGCGCCGGTGAGCGACATCATCGAGGCGAAGCCGCTGGCGATCCTCGGCGATTCCATCACCACCGACCACATTTCGCCGGCCGGCTCGATCAAGGCCGACAGCCCGGCGGGCAAGTGGCTGATGGAGCACCAGGTCGCCAAGGCGGACTTCAACTCCTACGGCGCGCGCCGCGGCCACCACGAAGTGATGATGCGCGGCACTTTTGCCAACATCCGCATCAAGAACGAGATGGTCCCCGGCATCGAAGGCGGCATGAGCCGCTACGGCAGCGAAGTGGGCGCGATCTATGACGTGGCGATGCAGCACAAGGCCGACGGCACGCCGCTCGTCGTCATCGCCGGCAAGGAATACGGCACCGGATCGAGCCGCGACTGGGCAGCCAAGGGCACCAACCTCCTGGGTGTGCGCGCGGTGATCGTCGAGAGCTTCGAGCGCATCCACCGCTCCAACCTCGTCGGCATGGGCGTGTTGCCGCTGCAGTTCCTTGAAGGCCAATCGCGTGAAACGCTGGGGCTGACGGGTGACGACACCTTCACCATCCGCGGCGTCGCCGGTCTCAAGCCGCGTCAGGACGTGGATGTGGAAGTGACGCGTGCCGATGGCACGACCTTCACCTTCAAGGCGCTGTGCCGCATCGATACCGCCAACGAGCTCGAATACTACCTCAACGGCGGCATCCTGCACTACGTGCTGCGCAACCTGGCGGCCTGAGCGCCGCCGGCGGCTGCCGGAATCAGAAAGGGCGGCTCCCCCGGAGCCGCCCTTTTCTTTTGCCCCCAAACCAGCCTTGCCCGGCGGCTGGCCGAAGCGGGTTCAGGCCGCCTTGGCGTTCCTGGCCTTGAGACCTTGGCGGCGCCGCCCCATGAGGCCTGCTGCGGCCGCGCCGAAGAGCAGGACCATCGAAGGCTCGGGCACTTCGGTTCCGCCGGTCGATGTGCTGGTCGAAGTGCTGCTGCCGTTCGAGGACGACGAGGTCGAGCTGCTGGTGCTGCTCGAGGTCGAGGAAGACGTCGACGAGGACGAGGACGAGGACGAGGAGGAGGAGCTGGTCGAAACGTTGCCGGAACTCGTCGAGGTCGAGGAGCTGGTCGAAACGTTGCCCGAGCTCGTCGATGTCGAAGAACTGGTCGAGACGTTACCCGAAGATGTGCTGACATTGCCCGATGACGTGGACACATTCCCCGAGGACGTGCTGACGTTGCCTGACGAAGTCGAGGTGCTGCTCGTCACCGCGCCCGAACTCGTGGACACGTTGCCGCTCGACGTCGAGGTCGAGATATTGCCGCTGGAGGTGGACGTCGAACCGCCCGAGGTCGAGGTCGAGCCGCCGGACGTGGAAGTGGAGCCCCCGGACGTCGAAGTGGAGCCACCCGAAGTCGAGCTGCCACCGGTCGAAGTCGAGCCGCCCGATGTGGATGTCGAGCCGGTGCTGGTCGAGGAGACCACCACACTGCCGCCGCCGCTGCCGCCACCGAAGAACCCGCCGAAGAACCCGCCGCCAAAGCCGCCGATCCCGCCGCCGCCGCCGACCACGACCGGCACCGCACCGCCGCCGCCACCGGCTGCCTGCGGGGGCATCGGCGCCATGTAGGGCACCGGCGCATAGGCCATCTGCTGCTGGGGTGCTTGGCAGGACTTGGTGACGGTGGTCTTGACCACGCGGCGCAGGCGTTGAACCGGGCGCCGCTTGACCACGGCATAGTGCCGTTTCACCTGCTTGACCTTGATCGGCTTCACATGATGGATCTCGGCAGCCGAAGGCGCTTCCGAGACGTGCACCGCGCCTCCGCCCAGCACTGCACCGCCTGCTGCGCAGGCCGCCAGTTTTGCCAATGCCATCCGAACCGACATGATCGTTTCTCTCTGTTCGCGAGGGAGCCGGAACCTATCCCCGCAAAGGCGGACAAACCCTCTCCTGACAGATCGAACAACGCAGATCGCACTGGCTGCGGCAATGCTGTTAACCGGGTTTCACCCCTTCCGGAGGCCCCGAAATGGGTCACTATTGGGCTTGCAGGCAAGTCTGTGCCAAACTGGGACCGAATTGATCTCAGCAGTTACGCCATCAGCGTTTACCCTGAGGCTCCGTCGTCGGCGAAGAGACCCGGCAGATCGGCCGAAGGCGGGGTGAGTCCCAGATGATGCCAGCCGCGATCGTTGAGACAGCGCCCGCGTGCGGTGCGCGCGACGAGGCCGAGCTGGATGAGATAGGGCTCGATCACATCCTCGATCGTGTCGCGCGGCTCGGAAAGCCCGGCCGCCAGCGTTTCGACGCCGACCGGGCCGCCCTTGTAGATATCGGCGATCATGGAAAGGTAGCGCCGGTCCTGCAGATCGAGACCGAGCGAGTCGACCTCGAGCCTTGTCAGAGCCCGGTCGGCCACGTCGCGGGAGATGACATCCGTGCCAGCGACTTGGGCGAAATCGCGCACGCGGCGCAGCAGGCGCCCGGCAACGCGGGGCGTGCCGCGCGATCGGCGGGCGATCTCGCCCGCGCCGCCGCTGTCGACCCCGATGCCGAGCAGGTGCGCACCGCGCGTGACGACGCGTTCCAGTTCTTCGACGGTGTAGAACTGCAGCCGCACCGGAATGCCGAACCGGTCGCGCAAGGGGGTTGCGAGGAGCCCTGCGCGAGTGGTCGCGCCGATCAGCGTGAAGGCGGGCAGATCGATCCGCACCGAGCGCGCGGAAGGGCCCTCGCCGATAATGAGATCGAGCGCGCGGTCCTCCATCGCGGGATAGAGCACTTCCTCGACCACCGGATTGAGGCGGTGGATCTCGTCGATGAACAGCACGTCGCCGGGTTCGAGATTGGTGAGCAGCGCGGCCAGATCGCCCGCCTTGGCGATGACCGGGCCGGAGGTGGAGCGAAAATTGACCCCCATCTCGCGCGCGATGATCGCGGCAAGCGTCGTCTTGCCGAGGCCGGGCGGACCATAGAACAGCACATGGTCCATCGCCTCGCCGCGCTGGCGGGCGCTTTCGATGAACACCGAAAGGTTCTCGCGCGCGGCTTCCTGCCCGACGAATTCGGCGAGCGTTTTCGGGCGCAGCGCGGCGTCGGCGTCATCGGCCTGGCGGCGGGGGGTGAGGATGGGGTTGTCGGTCATGGGCTCAGGTGGATCGCCGCGTCCTGCGAATGATGAAGCACACGCTGGATGAAAACAGTGTCGCCAGCGTAGCGGTAAAAGATCACATGGCTGCGGTAGGTCTTGCACCGGGTGTCGGCGGGCAGTTCCGGGCGCGGTCTGCCCGACAAAGGATATTGGGTCAGGAACAGGAACGCTTCGGTGAGACCGCGAGCATAGGCTTCGGCAGCCCCTTCGCCAAACCTTTCCACGCTGTATTCGTCGATATCCGCCAGATCATACCGCGCGGCGACGGTGACCTTGAAGTCAGGCACGCCGGGCGCGGCGTTCGGCGATGATGTCTTCGATGAGCGTTGCCGGATCGGCATCGATGTAGCCGGATGCCTCGCCCTCTTCGATCAGGGCGCGCAGCCGCGCCACATCTTCGGCTTCCGCGCGGTGCCGCCGGATAAGGTCGCGCAGGTAATCCCCGGCATCCGCGTAGTGCCCTTGCGCGACCTGGGTTTCGATCCAGCTTTGCAGCGTGGAGGGAAGAGAGAAGCTGAGGTCGGTCATAGCTGATGAGTACCGGTTGCAGGGTCGGATGGCAAAGCTGGCGTTTCATTTCTCATATCAGAGCAAACTGAACTCCGGCAATGCCGCAATATCAAGACTGCTTGGTCCCATGGCGTTGAGCTTGAAGCTCATGGGCTTCTCGTCAGCCTTGCCCGACCAGCAGCAGAGTAATATGATCTTGCGTTCGGGAAGCATCAACGCGTGCGCTTTCATGATCTCCATAAACCCGGTGTGCCATTGCCTTAACTGCGCAACATCAAATGACGGCAATCGTCCATCGACGACGGAGCGCAATGTGGGCGCATGCAAGAGATCGCTACAAACGCCATATACCCGTGATAGCGCCACATAGCTGATCGGCTGCGAAACAGGGTCTGCGTGGTGCTGACCGATGCCATTCTTGTTTAGATGAAGTGCTATCGGAAATGGCAGTGGGTGCTCGTTGACTTTCGCCAGCTCTGCAAAAGCGTCCTTCGGTCGCCACTTTGTATCGCTCAGTGATAGGCCGGCGTCGTGCACATGGGCAGCAACAGAACCGAGCAAGATAAGCTCGCACACGAGACGAAGATTGAGAGTGACCAGCTCACATGCCTGATAAGCCGAGCCATCTGCCCAATTCTGTTCAATATGGTCCAACGCACCACCTGTGACCGACAGGCGAGCAACGATTGCTTCCAAAACTGGCAAGTAAAGGGATTCGACTGCTTCTCCCATCACCCCGCCGCCCGCTTCAGCGCCACCCGCACCAGATCGTTCAGCCCCGCATCATCGCCCAGTTCCTTGACCGCTGCGGCCACGGCCATGCTGGCAGTCGCAGGCTTGAAGCCGAGGTTTTGCAGGGCGGAGATGGCATCTGCGCTAGAGGAGCCGGCGGGGGCGGCGGCGAGGCCTTCGAGGGGCGGGGTACCCGGTCCTGCCGCGATGGGGCCGAGGCCGCCGGCCTTGTCCTTGAGTTCGTTGACGATGCGCCCTGCGAGCTTGGGGCCGACGCCTTGGGCGCGGGCGACCATCGCGGCGTCTCCCCCGGCGCAGGCGCGCTGGAGTTCTTCGGCGGAGAGCGCCGAGAGGATGGCGAGGGCGACTTTGCTGCCGACGCCCTGCACGGCGGTTAGCAGGCGGAACCAGCCGCGTTCGGCGGCGCTGGAAAAGCCGATCAGGCGCTGGTCGTTTTCGGAAACTTGCAGTTCGGTATGGACCACCACCTTGTCGCCGCGAATGCCGAGCTGGGTAAGCGTCTTGGCCGAGCAGTGGACGAGGTAGCCGACGCCGTTCACATCGATGATCGCCCAATCGGGGCCGAAATCATCAAGCAGGCCAGTGAGCTTTGCGATCATGGTTTGTTCTATGCCAGCGAACCCGGCATGGGGCAAGCGCGCCTAGCGGTGGCTGCCGATCATGTTGGCGTGGGTGATCGCGACGGCGAGGGCATCCGCTGCATCCTCGCCCGCCAGCGTGACACCGGGGAGCAGCACCTTGAGCATGGCCTGCACTTGCGCCTTTTCCGCCCCGCCAGTGCCGACAAGCGCCTTCTTGATGACCTTGGTGGGATACTCGGCCACCATCAGCCCGGCGCGCGCCACGGCCAGCATCGCCACCCCGCGCGCCTGCCCCAGCTTGAGCGTGGACTGCGGGTTCACGTTGACGAAGACTTCCTCCACCGCGCCTGCATCCGGGTGGTGCGCGGCTATCACGGCGGCGAGGCCAGCATCGAGTTCGACCAGACGCTGCGCCATAGCGGCCTTGGCATTGGTGCGGATCTGGCCGTTGGCGACGTGGCTGAGGCGGCTGCCCGATTTCGCCACCACGCCCCAGCCGGTGCAGGTGAGGCCGGGATCGATGCCGATGATGATCATCTGCTGGTCAGCATGGCGAGTGTGCCTGCGCTGATCCCGCGCGTGCCCCTCCACCATCCGGCGGATGGTCCCCCTCCCCGTTCCGGGGAGGAATGCTTCAACCCAGCTTCTCCATCACTTCGTCGGGGATTTCGTAGTTGCCCCAGACGGTCTGGACGTCGTCGTCCTCTTCGAGCACGTCGATCAGCTTGAGCAGGGTCGCGGCGGTATCGGCATCGACGGTGGTCGTCATGTTGGGCTTCCACGCGAGCTTGACGCCTTCGGCCTCGCCGAGCGTCTTTTCGAGCTCGCGCGCGACGGGGTGGAGCTGTTCGATCGCGACCCAGATCTGGTGGCTGCCGGGGTTCTCGTCGCCGTCGCCCATGTCGCTCTCGACGTCTTCCGCGCCGGCTTCGATGGCGGCTTCGAGGACCTTGTCCTCATCGCCCACCTTGCCCGGATATTCGATCAGGCCGAGCCGCTCGAACCCGTGGCTCACCGCGCCGCTCGCGCCGAGATTGCCGCCGTTCTTGGCAAAGGCGGTGCGCACGTTGGTGGCGGTGCGGTTGCGGTTGTCGGTCAGCGCCTCGACGATGATGGCAACGCCGCCCGGGCCATAGCCCTCGTAGCGAACTTCCTCGTAGCTATCGCCTTCGCCCTTGGTCGCCTTGTCGATCGCGCGGGCGATATTGTCCTTGGGCATGGACTGCGCCTTGGCCGCGTTGACAGCGGCGCGCAGGCGCGGGTTCATGTCCGGATCGGGCATGCCCATCTTGGCCGCGACGGTGATTTCGCGGGAGAGCTTGGAGAACATCGCCGAGCGCTTTTTGTCCTGCGCGCCCTTGCGGTGCATGATGTTCTTGAATTTGGAATGGCCTGCCATGGTCTGCTGCTCAAAGGCTTTCAGGTTTGAGTTTGGCCGATCCCCTAGCCGAGACGCACTCAGACGGCAATTGGGCGCGCACACGCGCTTTTAACCCGCGATGTGACATCAGGGACAGGATGAGAGCCCTGTTCGAAGAATTCTCCGCCTGGCTGGCCCGGCCCTGGATGTTCACGCCCTGTGGGCTGCGCGCGCCCGGCGCCTGGCGGGCCTTGCGGACCATCCTGGCCCTGCATCTTGTGGTCCTGCTGTTCGTGCTGCTGCCATTGCTTGGGCTGTGGCAGAAGCTGATGGGCCTGCCTGCGCCCGCAGCGTTTGATCAGGTCTCGAAGACCATGCTGGTGCCCTTTGTGGTGCTGCTGGCGCCGGTGGCCGAAGAACTGGCGTTTCGCGGCTGGCTGACGGGGCGGGTGCGCGCGCTCTGGCTGGTCGGCTGCGGGTTCGTGACGACCGGTTTCCTCGCCATGGTGAACTTCCACGCCTACGAAGTGCCGGCGAGTTTCGCCGTTCTGGGCATGGGGCTCGTTGCGCCCGCCGGCTGGTGGTGGCTGCGCCGCCGGGGCGTGATGCCCGGTTTCGAGCGCGCCTTTCCGGTGCTGGTGTGGCTGTCGATCGTGGTCTTCGGCCTCTCGCACCTCAGCAACTATCCCGGCTTCTCGTGGGCGCTCCTGCCGATGGTGCTGCCGCAGCTCTGGGCAGGGATGACGCTGAGCTACACGCGCATGCGGATCGGGATCTTCGGTGCGATGCTGATCCACGCTGCGGCCAACGGCATTTCGGTCAGTCTCGCGCTGCTCGGCGGTTAGAGCACCCGCTGCGGCTGGCGGTTCAAGCTCGAAGCTCATCCGGCTTTCGCTGACATGCGGATGGTAGATGCGGCGCAGGCTTCGGCATCTTCGGGCCTTGCGTCGCGGATCACCAACGCGGTCGTCACGTGGTCAGGGCACCTTCTTCACCACCGAGCCCCGCTTCATCACGAAATCGACGTGCTCGAGGCGGGTCACGTCGGTGAGCGGATCGCCGTGGACCGCGATGATGTCGGCTGGCATGCCCGGTGCGATGCGTCCGACCGTGTCGGTGCGGCCGAGCGCTTCGGCGGCGCTTACGGTCGCGGCGGCGATGGCGGCTGCGGGCGTCATCCCGGCGCGCACCATCAGCGCAAACTCGCGCGCGTTGTCGCCGTGGCGCGAGACTCCGGTGTCCGTG
>Ga0315905_10002756_pt1 | contig 18362 bp, 20 predicted proteins | sample LakEriMetagenome_5_FD_203522 | JGI IMG/M metagenome (GOLD analysis project Ga0315905, IMG submission 203522) | Freshwater fungal communities from buoy surface, Lake Erie, Ohio, United States - Buoy 4 MA121 | ecosystem: Environmental > Aquatic > Freshwater > Lake | place: USA: Lake Erie, Ohio... | reverse complement strand
AATGGTGCGATGAATCGCTCCTCTGACTAGCTGTATCGGGCGCAGGCCGATCTGGAGCTGGCGGGAGTGAGCGCTGCCGCCGGCCACCATGAATGGGCCTGCTTTGCTTGCCACCAGGCCAGGGCCGCCCCGCCCGCCTTTCCGGCAGCGCCGATGCCGATTCCCTCCAGCAGCTGGGCCGCGGGGATCGGGAGCCCGAAAGGCGCCTTGATGCGCTGATGCTAAGATGCAGAGAAGCTGAGGTTAGCGATGCGAACCACGCTCGACATTGAGGACGATGTGTTGGCCGCTGCCAAAGAGTTGGCGCAGCGCCAGGGCGTCTCCGCCGGGAAAGTGGTTTCGAGCCTCTTGCGCTCTGCCCTCACCGGTGAGGCATCAGCCCAGCGCTCTGGTGCTGCGGTTGTGGCCGGATTCCGTCCCTTTGCGGCCCGTGATCAACACCTGGTGAGCAACGAAGAAATCGACAAGTTGCGCGATCTCGAAGGCATCTGATGCGGGCCTTGGTGGATGTGAATGTGATCATCGCCCTGCTCGATAGTGGGCATGTGATGCATACATCCGCCTGCACCTGGCTGGAGCGGAATCTCAACCAGGGCTGGGCCACCTGTCCGCTCACCGAAACCGGCGTCGTGCGGATCATGGCGCAGCCCGCCTATCCCAACACCCAACCGGCCCAGCAGGTGGCGGCCCGTCTGGCCGAGGCCTGCAACCATCCAAGCCATGCCTTTTGGCCCCAGCAGATCAGCCTGCTCCAGGAGGGTCTGATTCGCTGGGAACGAATTCTCGGACCTCGCCAGATCACCGATGCCTATCTGCTGGCTCTGGCCGTGGCCCATGGCGGCCGGCTGGTGAGCTTTGATCAACGCCTTGATCCCCAGCAGGTGGCCGGCGCCAACGCGAGCCATCTCCATGTGATTGCGCCGCTCTGACCCTGGCGAGCGCTTTCGGAACGACAGCAACGAGGGCAAACGGCTCGCCGCCGGGTTCCCCTTCAGCCACTCCCCTTTATCCCGACCGCCCCTCCGCCACCACCGGATTGCGGAGCGTGCCAATCCCCTCGATCGTGACCGCCACCAGATCGCCGGGCTTGAGCCAGCGGGGCGGATCGGCGGCCATGCCCACGCCCTCGGGGGTGCCGGTGAGGATCACGGTGCCCGGCAGCAGGGTGGTGCTGCCGGAAAGAAAGGCAATGATCTCAGCCACCGAAAAGATCATGTCGCTGGTGTGGCCGTGTTGCAGCCGCTCGCCGTTGAGGTGGGTGCTGATCGCCAGGGCCTGGGGATCGGGCAGCTCGGCGGCGGGAACGAGCACCGGTCCGAGGGGGGCGAAAGTGTCAAAGGTCTTGCCACGGCACCACTGGCCGCCGCCGAGTTCGGGGCGCTTCTGCCAGTCGCGGGCGCTCACATCATTGGCGCAGGTGTAACCGAGCACGGCCCCCAGCGCCTCATCCACCCCCACGTTCTTGCAGCGCCGGCCGATCACCACCGCCAGCTCCGCCTCGTAGTCCACCTGGTGGCTGGCCAGGGCGGTGGGCAGCTCGATCGGCGCCTCCGGATCCTGCACCGCCCCCGGCGACTTCATGAACAGCACCGGCCGCTGCGGGATGGCGGCGCCGGTCTCGGCGGCGTGGCGGCGGTAGTTGAGGCCGATGCAGAGCAGGGCCCGCGGCTCCAGTGGCGCCAGCAGCCGGGCCAACTGGGCCACCTCGCCGCTGGGTCGCTGGCCAGAGAGGAGATCACCCTCCAATCGCTCGCGGCTGCCATCGGCGTGAAGCAGGCCATGGTGGATGTCACCCAGGGGATCGGCGTAGCGGAAGATCGGCATCAGCAGGCCGTGGGCTGCAATCAGCCTAAGGAGTCCGATCGATCAGCTGGAACGAAACATGACCGCAGGGGATCAACAAGTCCACCGAAGGGAGGTCTTCTTGAGCGACAAGAACCAATTCAAGTCATGACTCACGCCTTCGATCGGGAGCTCGTCAATTCAGGGCTGCACCTGATTGGTGCGTGCAGGTTGTCCCCAGAGCCCGAGCTTCCTTGTCTTGGCGCTCAACTCAGCCTCTCGATAGCTGTGCTTGCTGCAGAGGCTCGAGGCGTTCCTCTCCATCAAGGCCATGCCGGCCTGCACCTGTCTCAGGTTGATCGACACCGTTGTGCCAGCGGCAATGATCTCCGCCAGTTCCACGCCATCCGCGGACTTACGGCGTGTCGCCAGCCTGACCCAGGACCCGGGTTGGAGCAGGCTCTCCAGAGCAGCCTTGGCCGCTAGGCCAGCGGTGCCTTGGTGAAGTTGGGGAGAATGGATGCAGGCGAGCCGCACCTGGAACGGATCGCCATAAGGGGTCACCACAATCGTGTTGCCATCGAGCACTTTCACGATGCGAACATCGTCGGGCGGTGGCGGGGGAATGGCACGAACGGTCGTTCCCGCCATCGGCAGGCTTAGAACGAACAAGGCCACAAAGGCGCACTTCATCGTGGCATCCAGCGATCAAGGCAGAGGCCTCAGCCGCCCACCACCAAGGCATCGACAATCTCATAGCGCTCGAAGTTCTCCCCCAGACTGAGCAGCGAAACATCGCCGCGCTTCTGCACCATCAGCTTCTCGGGTTGATCCGAAGCCACCGCCCTGCCATTCACGAAAAGAAACTGACGCTTCTGCCCCTCGGGGTTCTTCACCACCACCGTGGCGCTGTTGTTGGCCCTACGGATCACGGAGGCTTTACAGCTGGCAGCTTTACCGCTGCTTCCAGAGATGCAGGGCACCTCCGCCGAGGCGTGATAGGGAGTGCCGGGAATGAGGGCATCGCGGGATGGGGGAATCGGGGCAAGGGGAGCGCCGTCGATCCCTATACGCAGGCTGTAGCTGGTCGATTCATGGCGCCGCGCCGCCGGACGCATTAGATACACCCTCACCCGGACGTCGCCATCGCTTGGCAGGAGGCCACGGAAGCTGTTACCTGCGCTGCTGCCGATGAACAGGGCGTTGTCAGTGCCGGCCGCCAGCACGTTGAAATAGTTCTGCAGATTGGTACCCATGAGCTCCACCGTCAGGGTCTGACCGGCGCCGGCCCGCAGGATGTAGTCGACGCTCTGATCGCCCTTGATCTGGCCTTTGACAAGACTGGAATCGGCGCCGGCCCGAAACTCAACCCTTTGCCTCTCAATCGCTGTCTGGGCGACGCCACTCCCAGCCTGGAGGCTGATGACCAGGAGGCCAGCTGCAACGGAGACGAGTGGAGTGCGCATCAGATCGCTTTAGAGTGTGTTTCCGCTAACAATAGAGGCGGGTGGGTAAAGTCGTTTACCTACCCACCCTATTGCGAGATTCGTTAACGTAGTGTGGTAAGGAGTTCCAAGTCTCGACGATAGCGCATCTCCCGATATTTGATTCCTTCTGCAAGCCCCTTCGCTACAATTTCGCCAAGCAGCTTGGCACCGGAATCATGCAGACGCTCAGCGCTCTTAGGAAGCTCTTCCGGGTAATCGGGCAATTGCGCCTTCAGTGCGAGAAAGACGCGCCCGATTAATCCAAGCTTAAGCTCTTCGATTCCAACTGGATCATCATATTGCTTTAAGCTTCGCTCTTTGTTTTGCGACGTGAGTAGACGCAAGTTATTGTTGATCGCGAATCTCACTCCTTCGCCTGTTTGCGCGACGTCGAGCACATCCTCAATCAGTCCGTCAAAAGCCCCGTTGCCAAATTTTTCACTCAGAGAAGCCTTTACAAGCTTACCAAGTTCAACAGCACGAGGCCATTCTGGGAAATCTGGAAAAGGACGAGGTGGTTCTGGTAACACCACAATCTCTTCCCAAATGGGGTAGTCGAAGAGTTCACCCACAATGATGTCAATGATCCGGCACCACTTACGGTTCTTTGGTGTCAAGTAGTCTGCGATATTGGCGTAGTAGCGCTGAATTTGTTTGTACGCCGCATTTGCTGCGAGCGGTGTTCCTTCGCGCAGACCGTCTCCGGGAAAATCTGCACCATTCAGATTCATGTTGACGAAGTGATGCCAGGTCGAATCACAGACAACACGCCCTTTGTTGGCAAGATGCCCATCATATGCGGAAATAGCGCCAAAGCAGCGCGGGGTGACTGGCAACTTATCGGCGTTTAAGCTTGCCGACATGGAGATGGCAACAAGCTGCGGGCCGTGTTCTAACCCACCGACAGTTGGAAACTCTGTAAACGGCGCGAGTCCAGCTACTGAAAAATTACCGGTGAGATTTGTACCACGCGGCGCATAGCATTCACTTTCGTGAGGATGGTCGGGAAGAACGTTTATAGCTCCAGTTGGACTACGCAGCAATGGATGAGGTGCACTGCTCGCGTCCAGTAATGGATACATCGTTTGTGGGAAGTGATCAGCCTGATCAACGTTGCGCGCAATGCCATCGATTCCAGGATTGTTGATCGTATCAATACGTGTTGGCCCACTCATTGGGACGGCTGCCCACTCGCGCATTTTACGGATGCGAGGCAGTGCACCGCATAGTGGCCGACCGATAGTACTGTGATCGCCTGTTGCAAATACACCGCCACCACTCTCCATAAACTGTGCGAGCACACGAATTTCGTTGGCGTCGGAAGATGGCGCACCCGGATTAAATCCAAACAGCCAGACTTGATCGTAGTTGGCCGTAGTAACGGCAGGAGATGCTGTGGAAAAATTAAATCCCGATGCTTTCGATACCTCTGTCACAGTTGCAGGCACGGAAGCAGGCACATCTCCACTGCCTTTCAAAACGCGGATTAGCTCGGTGAGGCCCGTGGTTCTTCCTGGGTCAAACGATCCCGAAGTGTCGGTTACAATCAGAATGCGTTGGGTGCAACGCTTCTCCAAAAACTTATACCAGTCTCGTTTCCAGGCAGGGATGAGTACATCTTGTCTGTTCCAAATTGGCATTGTTGTTCTCCAGAAGGAAGTGGGGGTGAGAGCTGTGCAGAGGAAATCCTCCGTGTTCATGATCATGTTCGCAGTATTCCTGTGGTGTGACTGGGCTCAAACATTTCAGTAATCCTTATCACATGTCTGCATTCCACTCCGTAGTCATTGGTAGAGGTATTGGATTCAAGGGAGATGTTTTGCTCCTGGTTTGGCTGCAGTCACAGAGTGCAGGCGCCTTCGGTGGCATGTGAAAACAGAACAGATCAGAGCGTCGCTGACGTATGTCGTAGCCTCACCACAGCGATGCGATGCAGGGTGGCATTGGCCTGGCGATTGCCACCCCGATTCAGCCGGTGATGCCGGGCTGTTGCATGAACTTGCTTGCAGGCTCGGCTTCCAGAGCCTGGATGCGCTGGGCCAGACTGCGCATCGCACGTTTTGCGGCAGCCAGAGGACCAACCAGCTCGCCGGGGCGGAAGCTTGCGCAGATGGTGATGAGCTCGTTGCGGCTGAGGCCCGAGAGCCGCTCCCGTAACGCCATGGCGGCAGTCACCAGCAATGAGCGCACCTGGTTCAGGGCCTGGTCCGCCTGTCGATGACGGAGTCCTTGGCCACGTTAAGCAGGCGGATCATCTCCACCTGATCGCCACCTCGCTTGGGAACGGTCTGGTGTGAGTGGCGCAGCGATTGGTGGAGCCCACCCGCACGTCAACGCCTGCGGCAGGGCCCTCGCGGGCTGCTGCATGGTCCTTGGGCCCCGATCAGCGCTCAGGCAATCAGCAGCTGGTAAGCATCGTTGATCCGCCGGAAGGATTCGGCGTCGCCCCCCATATCCGGGTGGTGGACCTTCACCAGACGCCGATGGGCAGCCTTCACGGCGGCCTTGGAGGCGCCCCAGGCGAGCTCCAGGATGGCTAGCGCCTCGTCCCGTTGCCGATCCGGAGCGGCATGGCGGCCGTTCTGGGAGCTCCGGCCCTCACCCGCCCCGGCGCCAGGGTCTGCGCCCGACCCCGACGAACTCCGTGAACTACCCGAACCGGCGCTCCAGGCCCGCTTCGAACCGTCATCCCGGGATCCGCCCGATCCAGCAGCGCGGGCGTCAGCATTCGCGCCACCTGCCCCGGTGTATCCCCAGCTCCGGCCGCCCGGGCGGCGAACATCCTGCTGGCGCCTCCAGGCCTGCTGCCGCTCTTCCTGCTCCCGCCTGACCTGGGCCTCCTGCCGCACCTGCGCCTCCAACCGTGCGACCGCTACCAGCAGCTCCTCCACCACCGCCTGGGGATCGGCAGTGAGACGATCGGCGGCCCGGGGGCCATGCAGGGCAAAGGCCGCCCGCACCGCCGCCTTCGCCCGGCTGGCGGGGCCGGCCAGGGCCCAGCGCAGTTCAGAGCCAAGGCCGGGCGAGCGGCGATCAAGGGCCTCTTCCAGCTCCAAGGCGGGATTGTGGGAACGGCTGCGGAGGTCGTCGAGGAGGGCCTGGAGGCCCAGTTCCAGGCAGCCGCCAGCGGCCGGATCACCCTCAAGGCGCGAACCGAGGCGCAACTCCCGCCAGCGGGGATGGCTGCTGAGCGCCTCGGCCCACTGCCGTACCAGCTGGGGGGTGATCCCCGGCGCCGCCCCGGTGGTGACCTCCGGGCCGGAACGCCAGGAGCGCCCCCGCTCGCCGCGGGGGGCCGTCTGCCGCCTTCGCGGCTGCGGGGTCGGCTGGGGCGCGGTGAACTCCTGGTCGTCGCGCCAGGCGCGAGCCCCTTGGCTGGACTGGGAGCGGCCGGCAGAACCGGCTGCCGCCTGGGCTTGGGCCCCAGCTTCGGTCGAACGGCCCCTTTGCAGCAGGGCCAGCTCCTCCCGCAGCAGCCGCAGCTGGTGGTGGAGGGCCTCGTTTTCGAGCAGCACGGCATCGAGGTTGGTGGTCACAGCGCGACCACCGGGCCCATGCATCCAGCTCCTGCGCTCACGCCCCATGCCTTGCCATCGGCCCTTTCTACGGCTCGCATTCTCGCCGCGACCCTCGACTTTTGCGGCGCGGGATCCCGGTCCGCCTTGGACGGAGAGCCGTCCGGGGAATCCGCCGGACGAGGCGGCCTCACAACTGCTGCATTTCAGTGATGCATTTCAGTGATGCATTTCAGTGCTGCATTTCAGTGCAACTGAAATCGCCACCACAGGCGATGCCTAGGGTGAAGTTGTGATTCCAAAGTCAATGCCATGTCCAACCCAGCTTATGCCAAGGCCAAAGAAGTGGAAGGTAAACTCGAATCGGCCGCAGGTGAGCTGACCGGTGATGTCGGCCACCAGATCAAGGGGAAGGCTAAGCAGGTTCAGGCTTCGGCCATGAACGCTGTCGAAAACCTGAAAGAAGGGACCACATCGGTGGCTAATGCCATCAGCAATGCCGCCGACAATATCGCCGACAGTATCGCCGATAAAACCGCCGATCAGACCGCCGACAATGTGGCCAAAGACCACAGCTGATCCCCAGGGCTAAAGGCGATTAGGCCCCTTTCCTCACCCAAACCAAGGAGCAGCTCCATGCTTGAAACCCTGGCCGTTGTTCTGATCGTGCTCTGGCTGCTGGGCCTGCTCACTTCTTACACCCTCGGAGGACTGATTCATCTTCTCCTGGTGATCGCGGTGATTGCCATCCTCCTGCGCCTGATCGGCGGACGTGCCGTCTAGAGGGCGCCATGTTCACCCCGGGCGGGGATCCCCCAGCCCTTCCCTGCCAAACCCGACTGGAGTGCCCTTGAATACAGCAGTTTGCATCGGCCTCCATCCCCACGTCCCCAACCCCGCTGGTGCTGGTGCACGGCATGCTCGACAGCTCGCGGGTGTTCAACCGGCTGCGGCAGCACTTGGGCCAATCAACACGCCGCCTGCTGGCGCCCGACCTTCCCCTGCGCTGCGGGATCACGCCGATCGCCGAGTCCGCCGCCCTGTTAGGCGAGCAGATCGAAGCCGCCTTCGGCGCCGACCAAACGATCGACCTCTGCGGCTTCTCGATGGGTGGGGTGATCGCCCGCACCTGGATTCAGCTGCGGGGGGGCCACCGGCGCACAAGGCGGTTCACCAGCGTCGCCAGTCCCCACCAGGGCACCCTCACGGCCAACCCCTGGCCGAGTCGGCTGCTGGCCGGCATCGCCGACCTCAAGCAGGGCAGTGCCCTCCTGCAACAGCTCAATGGCGACCTCTCCAGCCTGGAGGCGATCGAGTGCTGCAGTTTTTATTCCGATATCGATCTGGTGGTGGTTCCCGGCAGGCGCGCCGTGCTGCCGGTGGGGGTGCAACGGATGCTGCCGGTCTGGACCCATCCCCAGGTGCTGCGCGACCGCCTTTCGCTCGAACCGCTGGCCGCGGAGTTGATGCGGCCCTGAGGCCATGGCTCTGGTAACCCTGGGCCTGCTGAACCTTTCGCTGCTGCTGCGCTGGGGGCTGGGCTGGGCGCTCTGCCTGCGGATGCCCGCCCTGGCTGCGGGAGTGGTGCGGGGCCACCCCTCGGTGGCGGTGTTGATTCCGGCCCGCAATGAGGAGGCAACCCTGCCCCACCTGCTGCGCGCCCTGGAGGCTCAGAGCTTTCGGCCCCTGGAGGTGATCGTGATCGACGACCACTCCAGCGACCGCACCGCCGCGATCGCCACCCAGACCAGTCCCCAACTCGCCGTGCACCTGGTCAGGCCGCCACCCTTGCCCGAGGGCTGGTGCGGCAAGACCTGGGCGCTGCACAACGGCGTGGCCGCCAGCAGGGCCGAGCTGCTGGTGTTTCTTGATGCCGATACCGAACCCGCCCCGGATTGTCTGGCCTCCCTTTTGGCCTGCCATCAGGAGCTGGGCGGGCTGGTTTCGGTGCAGCCCTACCACCGCACCGAACGGGCCTACGAGCAGCTTTCCGTGCTGTTCAACCTGGTGGGGCTGATGGCGGTGCCCCTAGGCCCCCGCGGCGGGGTGGCCTTTGGGCCGGCGTTGGTCACCAGCCGCACCGACTACGAGCGCAGCGGCGGTCATGCGGCGGTGGCGGGAAAGGTGGTGGAGGATTGGTTCCTCGCCCACTGCTACGAGCGAGCCGGACTGCCGGTGAGCGCCTTCCTCGGCGCTGGGCAGCTGGCCTATCGGATGTATCCCGGCGGCCTCGGGGACATGGTGGTGGGCTTCGCCAAGAACTTTGCCACCGCCGCCGGCGAAGTGCGCAAGTGGCGCCTGGTGGCGGTGCTGCTCTGGCTGTCGGGCCTGTTCTGGGCAGCCTGGTGCCTGCCGGCCTCGTTGCTGGACTGGCCGATGCTGGGGGACTGCAACCTGGCGGCCAACCTGCTGCTGTATGGCGGCTTCGCGGCGCAGCTGCTGCTCATCACCCGGCGGGTGGGCAGCTACGGCTGGATCAACTTGATCTTTCCGGTGCCGGTGTTGTTTTTCCTCGCGGTGTTTGTGCTGGCCATCGCCAACCTGGAGCGGGGCGCGGTGCGGTGGAAGGGCCGCACGTTCTCGACCCGGCCATGAGCGGGGTTCCCCTGCTCTCGCCCCTCCTCACCAGTGCCCTGGGCTGGCTGGGCTGGAGCCTGCTGGTGGGGGCGCTGGCCAACCGGCTGCCTCTGGCCATGCTGGCCAGGGATTCGTGGCTCACCCGCCCGCGCCCCTGGGGGGAGCGGGCCCAGGCCTATGAACGGGGCCTGGGGATCCGCCGCTGGAAGCCGCTGCTGCCGGATGCCGGCGGCGTTCTGCCCGGCGGGATGGCCAAGGCCGCCCTGGCCCGCAGGGATCGGGCCAGCCTGGAGCGGCTGTTGGCGGAAACCCGCCGGGCCGAGCTGGTGCATCTGGCCCTATGGCCGTTCTGGCTGCTCACGGCCCTGTGGCTGCCGCCCCAGGGGGTGCTGGTCAACCTGGTGTTCGCCACGCTGTTCAACCTGCCCTGCCTGTGGGTGCAGCGCTACAACCGCCTGCGCCTGCGGAAGATCCTGGGGGAGGAGCAGCAGCAGCCCGCAGCCCGCCCCCTTCGGCCCCTTGCAGGGCCCAGCACCAGGGCCCCCGGCTGAAACCTGGCTGTTCAAGGGTCCAGCAGCATCGCCCCAACCTCAACCTCCACGGCTAGGCCCGAATCTTCGGCATGGCGGGCCACCACCACCCGGTGCAGACCCGCCTCCAGCCGGAAGGCATCGGCACCCGCATCGAAATAGGCCAGGCGTTGCAGCGGAATCCCCAGCTCCAGCCGTTGGGCCTGGCCAGGCTCCAGCTCGAGCCGCCCAAACCCCACCAACGTGCGCGCCGGCCGCTCCACCTCCCGCCCCGGCGGCTCCAGGTACACCTGCACCACCTCCGCGGCCGCCATCGGCCCGCTGTTCGTCACCGTGAGCTCAACCCGCAGGATTCCCGCTTGGGGGAGAAGCTTCGCCTGGAGCTCCCGATGGGCAAAGGTGCTGTAAGAAAGGCCGAAGCCGAAGGGGAAGGCGGCGGCATGGCCCTGGCGGTGCAGCCGCCGGTAGCCGTGCCAGAGGTCGTAGACCATCGACTCCGCCCGCGGCTCAAACGCCGGTAGGTGCTCGGCGGTGGTAGGCACCGCAAAGGGCATCCGGCCCGAGGGGGCCACCCTCCCCAGCAGCACATCGGCCAGGGCCTCCCCACCCTGCTGGCCGGGGTACCAGAGCAGCAGGATCGCGTTCGCCCGGTGCCGCCAGCGCTCACAGAGGATCGCGCCACCGCCCATCAGCACCACCACGGTGCGGGGGTTGGCGGCGGCCACCGCCAGGATCAGGGCCTCCTGGGCCGGGTCCAGCGCCAACTCGGTGCGATCGCCGGCGGCGAAGTCACCGCCCGTGCGGGCTGAAGCCAGGCGGGTGATCGAGGCCGCCAGCTCGGCCACCGGCTGCCAGAAGGGCCGCAGCCGCTGGCTGCCAAACCAGCGCTGCAGGGGGTCCGGAGCCGGCATCTGCCGCAGGATCGGCGCCAGATCGCCGGGGTGGATGTGCTCCCCCTCCTGCCGCCAGTCGAGCCCCACCACCACCACGGCGGCATCACAGGCCGCCGCCAGCCGGGCCGCGGCAGCCGGATCGTCGCCCTCGCTGTGGTGCACCTGGAGCTGGGGGGCAGCGGCGCGGATCCCCGCAAGGGGCGTGACCACCACCCCCGGCTCCGGGCGGGTATCGGAGGAACCCCGATCGCCGAGATTCGCGCCAGCGGCCAGGGCACCGATCACCGCTAGCGAACCCCGCTCCGGCAGCGGCAGCACCGCCTCGGCATTTTTGAGCAACACGATCGCTTTGGTGGCCGCCTCCCGGGCCAGGCTGCGGTGGGCGGGGCAGCCCCTCAGGGAGGCCGGGTACTCGCCGGATGGCACCGCCACCTGGGCCCGCAGCAGGCGCAGCACGGCATCATCAAGGCGCTCCAGCGGCAGGGTGCCCGCCGCCAGGGCTTCAGCCAGGCAACCCTCGAAGATCATCGGGAAGGGCATCTCCAGATCGAGCCCGGCCCGCAGCGCAGCCAGCCCATCGCGCAACCCAAAGATGAAGTCGCTCACCACAAAGCCGCCGAAGCCCCAGCGGTTTTTAAGGATGGTGGTGAGCAGCTCCTGGTTCTGGGCACACCAGTGGCCATTCACGCTGTTGTAGGCGGTCATCACCGAGCCGGCCCCGGCGGCCACACAGTCGCGGAAGTGGGGCAGGTAGAGCTCATGGAGCACCCTGCGGCTCACCCGGATATCCACCAGGAAGCGGGAACTATCGATCGAGTTGAGGGCGAAATGCTTGACGCAGGCGATGGTGTGGCGCTGCAGACCGCGGCTGCAGGCCGCGCCCATGGCCCCGAGCAGCACGGGATCCTCGCCGTAGGTCTCCTGGGCCCGGCCCCAGCCGGGGTGGCGCAGCAGGTTTACACACACCGCCGCCACCCAGTTGGCCCCAAACGAACGAGCCTCCCGGGCGATGGCCTCGCCGATCCGCTCCTCGAGGTCGATGTCCCAGCTGGCGCCCCGGGCGATCGGCACCGGAAAGGTGGTGGCGCCCCCCTCCAACACCACCCCCCGCGGACCATCCACGAACTGCAGCCCCCTCAGGCCGTGATTGGGCAGCACCCCGGCCGGCCAGGGGTGGCGGTGGGAGGCATCGGCAACGGCGATGTCGACCATGCCGGCCCAGAAGGGGGTGGCGCCACACAGGTGGGCGAGCTTCTCGGCCGGCGTGAGGGAGGCCAGCAGCTGGCGGGCTCGCGATTCAGGCGAACCGGTGGGGGCAGGGGCAAGCACGGCGTCGCAACAACGGAGCTGGCTGGGCGGCTGGTGTTCGCTCACCACCCATCCATCCGTGCTAAGCGGAAAACTCTGACCCGGACGCTCCCCCGCGATCTTCCCCCATGCCCTGGTTCGTGAAGACCGAAACCATCCAGGCGGCCCCGGCCGCGGCGCGCCCCCACCTGGTTGCCCATCGGGCCTGGGTGGCCGAACTGCGCGCCCGCGGCATCAGGATCAGCAGCGGCTACCTGGTGGATGGCGAGGGTCGGCCCGGAGGCGGTGGCCTACTGCTGCTGGAGGCAACCGACCACGCCAGCGCAGAGGCTCTGATCCGCCAGGATCCAATGCTGCGCAGCGGCTGCGTGACCTGGAGCCTGCACGGCTGGATCAGCGCGGTGGGGGATCTGAATCTGGCCTGAGGAGCCCCTCTGAGCCCTCCTGGTCAGCGGGCTCCCCGGTGGCTCATCCGCGCAGGTGGCGGGCCAGGCTGGCCGGGGAGAAGTGGAAACCCTCGGCTAGGGCGATGGCCACCACGGCACTGGAATCATCGGCCGCATCCACTCGGAGCTTGAGGGTGGGATCCGCCTCAACCTTTACGAAGAAGGCGGTGAGTTGTGCTTTAGACACGCTGGAATGTTCTTGTTTAAAGCAAACCCTAGGGTTATTTTGCGATCGCGGTGCAATGGACACGCTGCGGTGACCCGGTTTGGCCTAAACGGCCTCGAATCTGGAACTGGCCAGCGGCAGCGCCGCGGCCACTGGATCAGGAGCGCAGTTTGATCGGGGCCAGTATGCCCAAACCGGTAAGTCATTCGCTGGCAAGTGTTGCTGGCCGGCCCCCTCAGCACTTGCCCGAAGGCTGCCGCAGCACACGAAGAGAGGTCGAAGTCTCGGCGAAAAACGTGATGAGGAAGGGGGCAGATCGAGATCAGTTGTGATGCAACAAGGCCCTCAATCCGATCTGCTGAAGAATGCCCTGACCGCTTGCCAACTCCAGCACCACGCCGATCGCGAAGCCCAGCATCGCTAGGCGACCATTGAGCAATTCGGCCTGCTGATGGAAGCCCCAACCCTGGTCTTTGGCCACGATCCGCATATGGGGCTCAAGGGGCCTTGGATCATCCAGACCCCCTTCATCGGAACACCAGCCCTGGCCTTCCGATTCGGAAAAGCTGCGCTTGGCCAGCCTGATTTCGCTGTCATTGTTCATGGCTTACCTCCAGTAAAGCCATCCTGTTGCGGACCGTACGGGCCGAGCGCCAGACCGGGCCGCCCTTTGAGGCCAGCCGTTTCAGGCCAGCAACTGCCGCAGCCCGGGCTCTAGCAGGGCGAAAGCCAGGCCCCGGTGGCCGATCCGGCCCTTGGTGGCCTTGTCCATCTCGGCGAAGGTCTGCCCCAGCTCCGGCACCAGGAACACCGGGTCATAGCCGAAGCCGCCCGCACCGCGTGGCGCCTCCAGGATCACGCCCGGGCAGTGGCCCTCCACTTCGAGCCGGATCGCGCCGCTCGGATCGGCCAACGCCAGGGCGGCGGTGAAGCGAGCCGAGCGGTCGCCCGATTCGAGCCTGGGCACGGTCGGGGGCGTGGTCGCCGCTGAGAGCACCGTGGTGGAAAGGACGCCAGCCTCGAGCCCCTGGACGGCCTGATCACGCTGTGCGGCCTCCAGTTCCCGCAGCAACCGTGCAATCCGCTCCGGATCGCTGGCGCCATAGCGGGCCGAATGGACTCCCGGGGCCCCCGCGAGGGCGGCCACCGCTAGGCCGGAATCGTCGGCCAAGGCCCAGCAGCCGCTGGCCAGGGCCACGGCGGTGGCCTTGAGGCGGGCGTTCTCCGCAAAGGTGGCGCCCGTTTCCTCCACCTCCAGGCCCTCCGGCTGGGCCCGGATCTCCAGGGGCAGATCCGCCAGGAGGGCGGCGAATTCGCGGATCTTGCCGGCGTTGCCGCTGGCGATCACCAGGGGTGAGCGCGCCATCAGATGCCCTCCGCCAGCTCCCGTGCCCAATCGAGCACCTGGGCCACTCGCTCCGCTTTGGGCGCCTCGCAGTAGAGACGCAGCAACGGCTCGGTGCCGGAGAAGCGCAGCATCAGCCAGTGGTTGGGCCCCAGCCGCAGCTTCACGCCATCGGTGGTGATCACCTCCCGCACCGGCGCCCCGGCCACCTCGGTGGGGGGCGCCTGCGCCAGTCGGGCCTCCAGCCGGGAGCGGGCCGCCATATCGGGAAGGCGCAGGTCGAGGCGGTCGTAGGCGGCGGCCCCTCCGCAACGGGTCTGGAGGGCATCGATGCGCTGGCCCAGAGGCACGCCGCCTTCCACCAGGGCCTCGATCAGCAGCAGGGCCGCGAAGGGGGCGTCGCGTTCGGGCAGGTGCATGCCGAAGCCCACACCGCCCGATTCCTCGCCGCCCACCAGCACCTCGCCGGCGAGCATCTCGGCGGCGATGTACTTGAAGCCCACCGGCATCTCGATCACCTCGCGGCCGAGGTTTTCGGCCACCAGCGCCATCAGGTCGGAGCCGCTCACGGTTTTGATCACCGTGCCCGGCAGGGCCCGGGCCCGGGCCAGGTGATCAATGAACAACGGCATCAGCAACTGGGTGCTGCAGAAGCGGCCGTGCTCATCCACTGCGGCGATGCGGTCGCCATCGCCATCGAACACGATCCCCATCGCCGGCTGCCCGGCGGCCGTGCTGGAGCGCACCGCGGCGATCAGCTCCCCCAGGTAGGGCGCCAGGGGTTCGGGCGGATGGCCGCCGAAGAGGGGATCCCGCTCGGCGCGAATCTCCCGGATCACGCCGCTCTCCACAGCCCCCTGGCCTAGCAGGGCCGGCAGCACCCCGGCCGCCGAACCATGCATCGGATCCACGATCACCCGCAGCCCCAGCCGCTCCAAGCCCGCCGCCAGGGCGGCGGTGTCCACCTTCGCCTTGAGGCCCGCCACGTAGGTGCCAAGGGCATCGAAGCGCTCCGTTTCCCCCGGGATCGGCACCGTGATTCCACCAGCGGCCAGGCGCCGTTCCACCCGGGCGGTGAAATCCCCCTCCACCGAGCCACCGAAGGGGCCCTTGATCTTCAGGCCCAGCCACTCGGGCGGGTTGTGGCTGGCGGTGATCACCAGGGCCCCCAGGGCGCCGCGCTCCACCACCGCCCAGCTGGAGGCCGGCGTTGGGGTGGGGCTGTCGGAGAGCACCGGCTCCAGATCGGCGCCGCGCACCGCCGCCGCAATCGCCGCAGCCAGCTCCGGCGCCAGGAAGCGGCGGTCGTAGCCGAGCACCACCTCGCGGCTAGTGAGCCCCTCCGGTGCCGAGGCCTCCAGCTCCCGCGCCGCCGCGGCCGCCACCGGCAGTAGCCGCTCCACGGTGATGTCCACCCCGAGGATGCCGCGCCAGCCATCGGTGCCGAAGGCGATCGGGCTGGCCTCCAGGGGCAGGGGGGCAGAGGCCATGGGGCAGGGGAAACAATCGCTCTGGCTGGTCGTAGCAGGAGGCAAGGGCACAGCGGCCGGCGTGGGTGCCGGCCTGTGGGCAGACCACCGGATACAGAGGCTCGCTGCATGGCCCTCGTCCCGGTTGCGGCGGCCGTCGGCTCGGTTTTCTAGGAGCACAGCCTCCCTGGGGATGAGCTCGACATCGAAGCCTGGGAGCCGATCCTGGGATCAACGGCGGGGGGATGAGCTTTCCTGCGGCGGTGGCTAAAATGACCCGAAGGGCCACCGCGAACCGGCCAGCTGCCCCGCACACCTAGCTTGGGGTGATGCAGCAGCCTGCCGGCGTCTCCCCCCACCCCCGAGACTCCGGCACGGCGGCGACCGCACGGCCGCCCGACGGCGACGTGCCCTGGGACCTGAGCAACGTCGCGAGGCCCACCGCCGAGAGCCGAACAACCGTGGCTGCACCCCTCACCGACCGGCTGCTGCGCAGCTGGCTGCGCTGCCGCCGCCGTGCCTGGCTCGATCGCCACGGCCCTGGCGAGGCGCGGCGCTGGAGCGCCCACCGCGCCCTCACCCTGCAGGACCAGCTGCACAGTTTTCAGAGCCTGCTGCCCACCCGGCCGAGCCATGGCGAAGCGGCCTGCCGCGCCGGATCCGAAGGGGTGGTGGGGCTGCGGTTACGCGGGGTAGGGCCGGGGGGGATTCGCCTGGAAGCCCATCCGCCCCTGTTGCTTCGCATCGATAGCCCCAGCCGCTGGGGGGCCCATGCCTACCAGCCGGTGCTGGTGCGCCAGGGCCGACACCTCACCCGAGAGCACCGCCTGGTGCTGGCCCTCTGGGGCCGGCTGCTGGCGGCCGAGCAGGGGGCACCGGTGCCCCAGGCATTGGTGCTGGCTGGCACGGGCAGCCAGTTGCAGCAGGAGGTTTTCAAGTTGGGCAGCGGCCTGCAGCAGCAGCTGGAGGAGGTGCTGCCCCGCCTGGCCCAGGAGCTGGAGCCGGGCCGGCAGCCACCGCCGCTGGTGAACGATCGCAAGAAATGCACCCTCTGCTGCTGGCGAAGCCTCTGCGACCGGGAGGCCAGCGCCGAGGGCCACCTCAGCGAGGTGAGCGGCATCGGCGGCAAGCGGCGTGACCTGCTGGTCAGCCTCGGCGTGACGAGCCTGGAGCAATTGGCGGCCGCCGACCCGAAAGCCCTGGCCAGTGCCCTGGAAGAGCATGGAGACCAGCACCGGGATGTGGCCGCCGAGCTTGTGGCCCAGGCCCTGGTGCAGGCCAGCGGCGAACCACGCCGCCGCGCTCCGGGAGATCCCCTGCCCGAACTGGCCGCCGCCCCGGGAGTGCTCCTCTACGACATCGAATCCGACCCCGACGCCCGGGACGATTTTCTGCACGGCCTGCTGCGGCTGGAGCGCCGGGAGAACGGCTGGCCCGATGCCTCAGGCGCGTCCCAGGCCCATTACCACCCCCTGCTCGCCCTCCAGGAGCACGGCGAGGATCGGCTGTGGCAGCGCCTGAGCGGCCTGCTGGAGCGCTACCCCGACTGGCCCCTGCTCCACTACGGCGAAACCGAGGCGATCAGCCTGCTGCGCCTGGCGGAACGGCAAGGGGCCACAGAGGCCGAGCGGGCCCGCCTACGGCGGCGGCTGATCGACGTGCACCAGCGGCTCAAACGCCACTGGCTGCTGCCGGTGAACAGCTATGGCCTCAAGGCGGTGGCCACCTGGCTGGGATTCCGCTGGACCCAGCGGGGCGTGGACGGGGCCCGTTGCCTGCTGTGGTGGCGGCAGTGGCGGCAGGACCGCCACCGCGCCGGTGTGCCGCCCCGGCGGGCGGCCCAGCCCCTGAAGCGGATCTTCCGCTACAACCGCGACGACAGCCTTGCCACCTGGGCGGTGGCGCGCTGGCTGCTGGAGGCGCCGTACGCGGCATGGACCGCTCTGGCGGACGCTCCGACGCCGGGACCGTCACCACGACCAGCCCCGAGCACCAGGCCCGATCCGACGCTGCGACCCTGATCCCCGGGCGGGATGCACCCGGCAGCCCCACCGCGCAGCAAGGCGCCCCGCTCACCCCAGGCGCACCGTTCGGCCCCCCGGCCGATGGCTCAGCCGCCCCCGGCTCCCACCGGCGGCGCCACGAAGAGCTCCGGCTTGGACAGCTGCAGCTGCAGGCTCCCGGCTCCCGGCCCCTCCGCCCCAACAGTTGCGTCAGCGCCATCCGCCGCGCAGAGGAGCTGCTCCTGCTCCAGGGCGGCGCGCCGCACCAAGGCCAGGCCGATCCAGCCTTCCCCCCCCGGCAGCGCCAGCGCGCTGGTCACCTGGCCGGCCCGCTGGCCCTCGGCGTCCCGCAGGGTGCTGCCCGGACCCGGTGCCGCCTTCTCGGTCCCAGGGGAGGCCGGCGTGAACCAGCGCCGCAGCTGCTGCTTCACGCCGTCGTAGGTGGCCAGCCGGGCGAGGGTCTCCTGGCCCACGTAGCAACCCTTGGCGAGGCTCACCCGATCGGCGAGACCGAGCTCGAAGGGATTGGTTTCCTCATTGATCTCCGCACCGGCGGCCGGCAGGCCCAGGGCGATGCGGCGCATCTGGCACTCCGGCTCCGAGAGCGGCGCCAGGGCGGCCAGATCCGCCGGCACAACAGCCTTAGCCGGCACCACCGTGGCCGGCCCCAGGCGCCAGCCCTCGCCGGCCTCCAGGGGTTCCCAGGTGGCCGGCGCCGAGGCGGCCATCGGCCGCTCCGGTCCCACCGGCTCCAGCCAGAGGGCCTCCTGGAGGGGGCCTAGCTTCACGGCATCGGCGGGGAAGAGCACCCGATCCAGGGCGGTGCGCACCGCCGCCGCAT
>Ga0315905_10002755_pt1 | contig 18366 bp, 16 predicted proteins | sample LakEriMetagenome_5_FD_203522 | JGI IMG/M metagenome (GOLD analysis project Ga0315905, IMG submission 203522) | Freshwater fungal communities from buoy surface, Lake Erie, Ohio, United States - Buoy 4 MA121 | ecosystem: Environmental > Aquatic > Freshwater > Lake | place: USA: Lake Erie, Ohio... | reverse complement strand
TAGGGCGCCGGAATAACGAAGCAGGTGCAATGGTGTCCCGCCTTCGATTTTGTCAAGAATCTTGGAACGCTTTGAGAGTTGCACATGCTGGGAAGAATTTGCAGTGCATGGACACACAGACGTACGAGCAGTTTGTGTTGGCTGAGGGAAAGTGGATTAAGGCAGTAGCAGCGTTGTCGATGGAGAAAGGCCACATTGGATTGCGCCATGTCGAATTTGCACATGTTTTGCGGGTACAAGAAGTGATCGAGCTCTTTACAAAGTGCACTGAGCAGATGAATTCGGTGTATGATTATCTGTCGTCACAGTGTTGGCGTCTGAGATATGTCCCCATGATGGAAGCTCTTCATATAACGGGAATGTTTGCGGGGCCAGGCCCCAGCGTTCAAGAATCGGTCTTGATTCGTGCATTTCCTAACATGCACGCGGTAAAAGTTAACTCTGACCACCGGCCCGAGCTCATCACCGGCGCGCACACTGAGACGCTTCAGTTGACACCCTCGCAAGCCGGCCCGTCCAGCTGGATAGAAACGGTTCAAAACTTTCTGCCGGATGTGCGCAAGGCAGTTCGGGCACAATTGAACCGTGGTGTTATGGGTGTGCGCGATGGGACGATTTTCAAACGAAATGCAGACCATACTTGTCAAGTGACAATTCTGGCACTGCAGATGTCGTGGAGCAATAAGTTGACTCTAAATCCGGGCAAGGCGCAGCACTTGGCTTGTCAGCAAGAAGTCAAAACACACGTGCAGTCGCTCTTTGACATGTATGGCCAGTCAACTAAGGCTTCAATTCTACAGCGGCGAAAATTTCAAAGTCTGGTCATTGTGTCACATACGTGGCGTGATGCGCTCGATGCGATTCTCATTCACATCCTTGACCACGAGACTGCTGAAATGCTCACTCAAATGCCATGCCTGCAGATCTTCAAGCATGACGACAAGAATGAGGACTTAGTCGTACACTATGGTCCATTCGCCTATCCTTATGGCTTCGAATTTTTGGACGGATCCATGGTCACCCCAGGGCTTCCGAATAGCTGGAAATACAATCTTTTTTTGCTTTCATGCCTGCAAAGTATGGCGTGCGGCTTCGTTCGGTCTACGGACTGTTATTCGCGCAAAGAAACAACACTCAATGATCTTGCCCGCATGTATGGGCAGTATTGCGACACTATAAACTGCCGTGTTGTTCAGCCCATAGAGCAAATTACCAAGTGTGTGGAGGGTGCAACACAGGGAGGGTGGTGGCTGTTGCTCACGCACGTGGATAGTCTTAGTGGCCAAACGATGAATATGATTGCAAAAGCAATATTGAGGTGCATGCTTCTTTTGCCGAGCAAGATGCTCGTCTCTCCTGGACGGTCGGGTCAGATTAGTCTGAGCAGATCGCCAGGAGTATTTCTCATGGGTAGTTCAACCCACTTCGGAGAATGCTTACCAACTGAATTGGCAGCCGCGATCCGAACGCGGACACTGGGAAGCTGTCTCCCTCATCGCCAGATATTTGCTGCAGTGCAGCTGGAAGCCATGGGATTCGAGCGCGCCGCATTCCTTGCTTCGTTACTCGATTGCACATACAGGTTCCTGCAGCTTTTATTGCCCCACCGGCACCCTTGTCTCAAGTTCAATTTCATGAAAGAGGTCATCGTGGAAGCAGTCTCTATTGTGCAGGACCTGACCAGGCAAGCAGAGATAGAGCGAGCTGCTCGATCGCGACCGACAACGCCGAGTTCAATACAGACAGGCATTCGCCCAGAATCTGCCAAGTTCCCTGATTCGGTTGGATTGAGTGCCGGCACGACGAACACAACAGAAGATGATGGATTCAACATCGATATACGTGCAGTGGCTTTAGCTTTTCTAAGACGCACGCACAGAATGTCAAGTGCAGAAGAGTATTCGTACTGCCTTGACGCTGCAAGGCAAGTGTTCGGAGACACGGTCACAAATTTCAACAAACTGGCGGGTGACGTTACACACGACCCTGCGTTCTCCCTGCAGGTCGAAAGTGTTTTACATGGTATGCAGCAATCGGCGACCAAACTATTCATTAACAAATGCTGTTCGTTGTTAGATTGTCTAAAGTGCGACAATCGGCCTGTAGTCCTTGTCGGCTCTCCGCAAACGGGCAAATCGCACTGCATCAAAGTCGTCAGCCACGCAATGACGCTCGATTTGAAGAGTGTCGTCCGAGTTGCAATGCCGAGTACAGCAGCCAAGTTTGTTGCGCCCTTGGCCTATTTTTCTTCTCCGACAGATGCCCCCCTCGGTCATGATTCAGGTATATACGTGATCCATTGTTGCTCCAAGTGACCGTTGCGTTGCTGACTGGATATTTGAGCAGAAACCTTTGATCATCAAAGTAAAGCCGAACTGTACGAGTACATCGACTGGTTGAGCAAGGCACCAATAAAGCATAACTTTGTGTTCAACAACCGATGGCTTATTATAGATAGCCCAGATGCACAAGCTGTAGATTGGATCGTGTCCTGCTCTTACCAGCGCACGCAGGAGCTGCAAGTCGATCCAATCGATGTCAGGTACCAACACAAAAGCCAGAGTCATGAAACAGTGAATCGTCCCGAAAAATTCTACCCCTCTCCACGCGCCCAACCGTGTGCGCCCGGCCGCAGCGGGTCACGGTGCCGGAGCCAAGAAACCAATTCCACCCTGCCTGCAGGGTCACGCCCGTGGGCTCATGTCACTGCAAATCAAGTTATGCATGCGTTAAATAACACTATACTTGTTTGCGCAACAGGAGGTCGATTCTCTTCATCGAAACCTGCTCGTTACAAAATGCGGCGCCTTCGCCGCTTGCAATGTCACACATTATATACTTCCAGAAGAACTGTCTGGGATGGCGGGAAGTATTCCAAGCATGGGCAGAGATGATCGTGCTTAAGGTATGCTCCATCGCATAGATACCAGCTGTTCCGAGCTGACAGAAGCTCTCCTGGTCTTGCATATCCTCATGTACGTGCTCATCAAGCACAACACTCACACACGCAACGCACATCACGATGTCGCAGCTTGGAGAACGCACGATGAGTGAAATCAAGGACTTGGTCCAGACGCACCTGCCAGAAATCATTCAATTCATCGAAACTGAGTGCAAGACTGTGCATCTTGCGTCAACGATATGCATAATTCGCTCCTTTTGCGAGATTATTCATTACCATTTCTTTTTGGGACAAGAGGTCAGTCGATTACAAAAGTTTGCGCCTGTTGGGGATTGGAATATGGCACCTGTATACGTTTGTCTCCCTTGACACGCAATCGTCACACACAGACGGCGCCAAGGCGCACGGTGGCATTTGTCCGTGTTGTCTTCGTTTTTGCTGTCATATGGTCTTTTGGTGCACTTCTACATCCGGACAGCAGGGCTGCTTTCAACAGTTGGCTACGTCAGCGAGTCGAAAACGCAAAGCTCGTGAAATTCCCGTACATTGCAGAAGACGATTACACCCCCAGTCTTTGGGTAATATATGTCATATATGTCATATCGGAGGAATATACCTCTTACGCACTGAAATAGGTGCGCAAATGCTCATTTTCCGTGTGGATCTGATCGAATCTCATCTCGCAGGAGATTTACGTTTCGTTCGGCAGTATGACGTTGAATGCCTTCTCTGAAACCGACAAGGATTACCTCTCTGATGATAGGGCGTTGCATGCAACGGAGAGCACGATGATCGTTCCCTTCGACCGATTTCGCATGACACACCACATCTGGCAGGTAAGGGCTTGAATACCATCAGATTAAGCTGAAATATAGGAGACCACCAATAATGTGTACCATCAGATCAAGCTGAAATATAGGAGACCAACAATAATTTCTGTGGCCCATGTGTGAGTACATAACACTGACGCTTTCGTTTCACACACTCCTATGTTGTGTTGTCCCCTTCCGCTCCCCTTGGTCCCAGATTTTCCACACTCAGCGCAAGCACATACTTCTTTATGCGGGAGATGGCGGAGGCAAAACTCGGTTTCTGGACTGGTTGTTTACCATGTGCGATAAACGCGAAAAGGGTTGGCATTTTTGTCAAACTAGCCTGTCGCAAATACGAACTTCAGGTCATTTTCGCAAGTGGCTGGCAGAATCTTTAGAAATTCGGCCTGAAAGGATGTTTGAAAAGGCGGAATACAATGGCTTTTTCGTCGATGATGTCCACCTAGCATTGGAAAGTAAGAAGCAGCCAACTGCAATGGCAGAGCTCTTACGTTCCGTCATAGAACACAAAGGTAATAAGCAATAGAGGCTTTGTGTAAAGATCTCATACGCTTGGCTTTTCAACAACATGGAATCAAACAAGAAATTGTTGTATGTGCTTTATGAATGCGCATATTTGTTCGTGTATGAAAATTTCGGAGGAAACTTACTCTATGCCCTCCGCCTTATTCACGGGCTGTCTGCAGGAGTGTTTAACAAGTCGATAATCGAGGAGCAGAACGATCTCGAGACTGTCTCGTTTACCATGCTAGGGAACATTGAGCGACTTGACGAAGGCAGCGTGAGGATGCTGAATCATACGGTGCTGGTGCCTATGCTCATTGACGGTTCGGACATTGAGGCGATTGCCAATGTGAACGTGCAGCCATTTGAGCGTACCAACATGATGCCTTCCATCAGATCAGTTATGAACAAAATACCTTGCGCCATGGTGGCAGTGTTTGAGTGGGTGAAGGCGAATGTGGCATCGGAAGAGACTGATGAGATTTTCTTGTTGTGGAGTATGGACCATATGCGGTCGACTCTCACTCATCTGGTGTTGCTGCCAATTTGGAACATGCAGACGTATGACATGAGCATTCGATACATTTGGCATGAAACCATGCGTGTATATCTAGATCGCCTCACGAATCTCGACAAAGTTCAAAAATTTCGATCCCAGGTCGTCGACATTGTGACCACAGCCCTAGGCACACAGTACAGGCGGCCTGTGCGAATTGCCTCAGAAAGTCAGACTTTTCACGTGCTCCTGCCTCGCTCCCGTGTTCCGTCGTCTGCTGTCGACTGGGATTTGCATGAGCTGGATTCGGAAAAGTTGACAACTCGAGCTCTTCAGACCATTGCGTCGAGCCCTGACATCCAGGGATGGATTACGTGCATTGAGGACTTTCCTCGTCACTTGAGTCATGTCCTGCGGGTGTACAGGCCCAACGATCGCGTGCAAGGATGTGTGCTCGTTGGACCCAAGGGCAGCGGCAAGATGCAGCTATTGCAGACCGCAGCCAGGATGTGCAACTATGCGGTCTATGCAGAAAAGCCAGACACGCCTTTAGAAACGTCAAGAACAGAGTTGCGCAAAGCACTGAGCACCAGGCAATTGAAGATGTTCGTCTTCTGCTACAACGGAGCTGCTGTAAACTCAGCAGATTTCGCCCAGTACCTGGTATACCTGTTGAAAGGTCATCGCTTGGATGAATTTGAGAAGACGGGGGCATCAACAGTACGGTTTGCCTTTACATACGATATTGGCACGGCGGTGCCCGTGGACATCAAGGCCAGGCCGCTTCCTTTGTCGTTGCTGGAAATTTCAAAACACTGTACAGTGGACTGGATCAAAGGCTGGTCAGACGAAGCTATCCTGCGCGCAGCCAAGTTTAAGTGCATGGACTTATCAAGAACTGTCAAGTTGGATCTTAATGAAGAGCTCATAGAAGTCATGTTCAAAATTCATCGGATTGTTGAGCAGGCAGTGGCCGAGACGCTTGCAGATGGTATGGCTCTAGTCTTTCCGCCGCCGATTCTCATCAACGATTTTGTGACAGCATTTTTTCATTGCGCAAACCAGCGCTGCCGGAAAACAGACGTTCTCAGGAGGGAGCTTAACACTGCCCTCAAAGCATACGAAGAGCTTAAAGCCAACCATCTTGATCTTCATGCACAGTACGACCGGCTGATTCCAATCGTCAAGAGCGCAATTAAGGAGCACTTACAAGAAAGAGAGACCCATTTGACATACTCGAAGGTTGCAGCTAGAGCACGGCGCATCGCTGAGGATGAAGAGGCTGAAGAGGTGCACTCTATTTTGTACGGCGATGCCCCAGGTCCTGAAATCATGCATGAGTACGAAATTGCCAAAAATGGCTACTTAACAGCAGCTAGCGCTGTCGCCGATCTCGCAGCCTTCCACATGATACAGCTTGAGGTGCTTGATGGGCACGAAGATCTTGCGGGAATGCTGGTAGAAGCGCTGACCGTTTTGTTTTCGGAGGAGGTCGGCTATGACGTCCCGACATTGCGAATCTTCGCCCCGATCCTGCAGAAGCTTGTCAAAGACTTTGATGTGAATGCCGTTGGATTAACAACTGTAAAAAGGTTGCGACCGTATGCAGGGGATGTGCGATTCACGCCGGAAAAATATTTCTCGCTCAACAAGGCCGCAGGTGTGATCTGCAACTGGGTGCGGTCTGTCGAGCGTTACGGCCGTGCGCACGAGTGGGTCAATCCGGTCTCGCATTCTAACCAGCACCAGAATCTCGATAGAGTCCGTGAGATGTCGAAGAACCCGATCTTGGCCCTGGATAAATTTGAAGCTGGGGTGGCTGCTACAAAAGCACGGCAAGAAGAAGCGCGTCGTCGCGAGGAATCTGCGCGGGCGCGTGTTGAGATGATTGTTCGGCAGCTACAGCAAAGCAACATAATCTTGAATGCTGTCACTCCTGAAAGAGTGGACTGGAATAACAAACTGCAAATGCTGGACGAGCGCTCCGCCACTGTCATCGGTGACAGCATGCTCTACGCAGCCTATGTGACATATCTGGTGAGTTTTTCTCACTCAAAGCGGCGGGCTATATTGCAGCTCCTTGCTGAAGTAATGGCGGAAGCCGGGATCGGGACTACCCCCGATTTTACTCTTGAGTCATTTTACTCGCCGCTTGACCTTGCTGTTTGTGCAAGTTACATGCACAAGTATACGTGTAAGTCATTGCGTGAAAACTGCCTTATCATTTCCGCCTGCCCCAAAATACCGCTCTTGATCGATCCTGTGGGCCAAGGCCTTGAAGTCCTTCTCTCAGCATCTGGTGCACAGACACTTCCTAATGAACGCGTCGTGAGTTTGAAAGGTGCTGGATCGGAAATGGCCAAAGGGTTACAACGCTACTCTTTGAGCAAGTGCGCAGATATCAAGACTTTTTTGGAAGACGCGCGCCGCCGCAACGTTCCTGCGTTGATTGAAAATGCTGAAGAGGTAATGGAAGAACTTCTGAGTGTGCTTCGCATGCATCCGCATCTTGTGTGTGGCCGAGCGAGTCGAAGGACTCTAGAATCAGATCTTGATCCGGAAGAAGTGAACGTGGAATTGTGCATCAACTACTCTCTCGTCATCTCGACGTCGAAGAAGTCGTATTTGCCTCCTGCTGATGCGTTTTATTACATGTCGCTCTGTGATCTAACTCCAGACTCTGACGCCATGGAAGAAATCAGTATGAAACACATCGTCAAGCACCTAGACCAGTTAGCATACTCTCAAATCCAAGAATTCTGGAGGATCAATCACGAAATCAAGGATAGAATCCGAGGCAATGGCCAAAAGATTTCAGCCATTCTACGCCGCGAAAACCTTGTCGCACAAATTAATGAGGTCAAGGCTGATCAATGTGTCGACGACTGCAAAGTACTGATGGAAGACCGCGGAAAATTACAAGGGCATACCCTTCGCGGGCTTGATGTGTTACGAGATGTCGAGTATTTCAATGGCATGGCCCGGTATTGTGCCACTACGTTGTCGACCGCATGGGAGGTTTGCAACATGGCTGCAAACAACATCTTCGGATTCGGGATGTTTAGAAAGGCATTGGCACATTGCCCTTCAGTTGCTGACTTGCCTCGTGGCTCAATCGCCTTCAATAATGCAATCAAGGACCTCACTGACACTGTCTGTTCAGATATTACTTATGCGATGCTTTTGTCGCTGCCCTCAGAGACACATCATCTGTGCCTCCTGTTACTCCATTCGAGCTGCCGAGAGGATGATCCCGTCGCCAAATTCAAGGGCGCTTTACAGTTTTTGAGCGAGGCTTTCAACAAAGGCGGCCTAGGTCTTGCCAATTCGCAGATTGCGTGTACACGTGGCGTGGGGACTGCAAAATTGTTTTCCAAATTGGGCTGGAAGGTGCTTCGCGACTCACGCTCATTTTTGGGGAATAATATGTACTCTAAGGTCAACACCAGCTTGGATTATCAAAAGGAAGAATGGATCGACTTCATCAATAGCGACGAGCTGAAACTCAGGCTGCCATGTACACGATCCACCGAGGACGAAAACACAACAGAAAACCTCCTAGTGGCCTTGAGCCTCTGTCCGTACAAATTGTCGCGTGCGCTCGAGCAACTCACAGATCGCGAATTCGTCTTGGCAAGGGCTCATGCGAACGAGGAACTGCTGGAATGCGCACACTTTGTGGACGTGTCTCCATCCACGATCATCTGTGTGCTGGTAGACCGTCATGTGCAGCCCTGGCAAGCTGTTGCGCAAACCCTGCTGAACTTCACCCTTGATACAAACGCTAAAGTTGCAGGGCGGCCGCTGGTTGTCGATATCTTCACGAGTGATGAAGAAATGCAACAGATTCTGCAGACAGCCGCCAAGGCACCTCACTGGGTGGTGGCAAAAGTTCCCACGGGAGGAGGTGACTGGTACGCGAGGTTAGTCAGGCAGATGTTGGTGTCTGAAGCCGGCGGAGGATTAAACCCGAAGAGCAGGTTGTGTGTACTTGTAGATGATGATAGTGAGGTCAAGTCATCGGGAGTTTTCTGTGATAGTATTTCCGTAGTGGCTGAAAATTCCTCGGATCCGCGACGGTTGCTCGGAGCGGTGATTGCGGATTTCTACTCCCGAGGACATATGCCTGGAAGTCAATTCTGGCGCGCAGCAGTAGCCTTGAGTTACATGCACGGGATGATGGTTGCAGATCTGGAAACTACGGCTTCGTGCGTGCTCTATAACTCGAAGCCTCTCACACTGCAACCACTGGTGCACATTTCGCGCCTTCTGGCAAGCTTTGAACTTTGTTCGCCGGAACAGTTTCTACGTATCACGCGAATGCTCGTGGGAAATTTGTTCTATTTGGACTACTTCAAACGCCAAAATTCGAATCTCTTGGACCTCCTCGATGGCTGTTTGAGTATGCACATGTTCCGTGACAGCGACCAGATGATCATCTTAAACACGGTAAATACGCACTCGTAAACTTCAATGTCCTGTGCCCGTGTGTACTTGACATTGCTTACGTTTTTGCTGTAAATGCCCACACGAAAACATGCACAACGCACAGGTGATTGATTCTCCCGACAAGAGTGCTCAGAATGGGTGGAAGGAATTGCTCGATTACTCGCGCACCCTCTGCAATGTTACTCGAGCGCCATGGCATTTGACAAAGCCACAATGTTTACATGTTGACGTCCAGGTTAAACTAGGGAGGGAAACGGTGGAGGAGATCTCGTGTGCGTGCGCTTGTGTATAAAACGATATGTACTCGCGAAGATACAAACAACGAGCGCATCTGACCCCACTTTCCTTTCATAAACTGCCAGTTTGAACGGTCAATCAAGAGCTGTGCACTACTAGAACGGACTAAGCCAGATTCGTCTTCCCTACCAAACCACCAAGCTGTGATCGAATTGGCAAACGTTCTGGTCAAAATCTTGCCGCCGGTAGTGGACCCAGCGTGTAGTTCCAATACTTTGCGTTAGCAAATTGCTGAATGCTGATGAGATCCACGTATCTACACAGAATCAGCTTGTATACATGGAACTGCAGCATCAAGATTTGACATTTTTCGAGCAAACCCTGAGGACTATTATCCAGCACGAGTTTGACCATGTCAAAGGTAAGCCATGCAAACAAAGAAAGCGCAAGACCTTCACGTTCTCAGCTTTTGCCTGTTTTTGCCAGTGCCTTTAACGTCCTTTCGGGTACCTTCCTCCTCCGTGATCACGTTGTGCAGCGCACATCTTGAGGGTGCAAAAGGATCTCAGCAACTTGTTGCATGCGTGTGCGGGCAAGCAACCTTTCGCCCAAGACACCCATGCGCTTTACGAGGCCTTGAACAACAATAGAGTCATCAAGTCGTGGGACGAGTTTCACAGTGCTGGGATGTGTCCGGTGAGTACGTGAACCTATCTGGATTCCCATGCGTCTTGGACCCTTTGCACATTTGTTGACACGCAGAGGCAACTCTGACATCTCAGTGTTCTCCAGCCCAAGTGGTTTATCGAAGACCTGAAAATGCGCTATGTTTACTTTCACGGGCAAATGGCCGCCTACGGCTTTTTTCGGGGCGACTTGAAAAAGCGCACGACGACCCTGTTGTTCACCCATTCACGGCCGCAGAAGCTCCTGGACTTGCACATGCTTGCATGGCAAGAAGCCCAGAGTCAAAGTCTGTCTGCTCTACTCTCACTTCAACAAAACAAATTGCGTTTTGCAGTCGTCTCTGGACCACCAACTGGACAAAAAGCCCTCAGTGAATTTAATATGAGCAAGGGAATCGTTGTCTCAAGCTTCGTCTTCAGGTTTAGCTGATATTGGATGATTGTGCTGTGCCGATGATTGTACTTCTAAGCCTGCACCCGTTCTTCGAAAGTGACAGTTTGAATGTGGTCTCTTGCTAGAATTAATGTGTCATATTACTAGAAAGTGTTCTCTTACTGCACACGTTCCTCGAAAGTGACAGTTTGCTCATGGGACAGGTGTGCTAAATTCGACGCGCAAGAACTGTGCCTGAGCCACCTGGAGCCTGGCGAGCACTCGTTAGCGCCCGCCGAGACCCTTACGAACGACGCCATGTTTCTTCAGCCTGTCAATGTCCATGAGCTGCCCACGCGGAGCCTGATGAAGCGAAAAGGATACTACTGGGTGCCAGTACCCGTATACCGGCGGCCTCTGTGCCCGCAGGGATGGAGAGAGATGGGATCTGATTTGGGCGATCAAGCGGGCGGAAGATTGGAGTTCATCTTTGAAATGTACATGCGCTCCAAGATTGCCCCCGACGCCTTCCAGCGGATGGGTGCGTGCGCCTTTTTGCACGTGGGCGTGCAGGAGAGAGCAATAATGCAGGGGTACAAATAGAGTCATCGAGACTTCTTCGCCCAGATCAGATCCTATCTCTCTCCATCCCTGTGGGCACGGGTCGCTTTGCTCCTCAGGGCCTCGGGGGCACAAATATTTTCTCGGAAATCCCCCGTGGAGAGAGAGAGAGCGAGAGAGCAGGACCGCAGAGAGGAGAAAGAAGTTTTATTGACAATCAAGAAGTGACTGAAGGTCGGAGAAGGGTTCCGTGCTTGGAGTTTCGACAATCAATTTAAGGTGTACATAGTAAAAAGGGAACCCCTTCATAGACACCAAAGGATTCCAGCCAAGCCCAGCGTGACAAGGTTCACGCACCTCGTCACATCATCAACCAATGTGATGCTGTGACAGGAGTGTGACGTGACAAGGTTCACGCACCTCGTCACATCAGAGGAGGAGGAGGAGGAGGACACACTCATGTCACAAAGGGACTCTTCTTAAGAGCCTGAAGGGACCTTAATAATGCTAGTAATGGCCTTAAGGTCTTAAGGTCGACTCAAGGTCTTAAGGGCGAGCATCCTCTTGGAAAATAACTCCAATCCCAGTGTTTCGCTACGAGACTTTTCCTGCGGCATCTTTGCGGAAGATTACCACGTCCCCCTCATTGCCACTGTGTTTAAGATTCACTTCGTTCAAGATTCACTGTGTTTAAAGATTAATCTGAAGATTACCACGTCCCCCTCATTGCCACTGTGTTTGGAAAACGGAAGATTACCACACCTCCCTATTGCCAATGTGTTTTAAGTCAGGGTTCGGGGGTTAGGAATTAGGGTCTAGGGCATATAGGGTTTACATTAGAATCTAGGGCACATAGGGTTTGGATTAGGAGTTTCAAGACGAGACTCGGATGATCGGAGATGGAGGAATGTGTAGACCGGGGTCCCAGAGCGAACCTCTGGCAATCGTTTTTAACCTTTAGTGTGGTGGCGTGTCATCCCGTTGCCGGACAGCTCAGTGACACTGAGGTGCGCCCAGTCCTCGGAAGTGAGGAAGCACCATCGACGCGCCATCCAGGCGGAGCACGCAAGGCATGCATCCATGCCACGGTGCGTTTTGGCGGGAACCGAGGAGGGGCACCTTTAATGATGACTGCAACGCATACCGGAACCTCGGCGCGGCTCAGTCGCCACGCTAAATGCTAATCTGTGCCAAGAGATATATTCAACGGCGGAAGTATCACGAGGAAAGGGTGCACCACACCAGTCCCGACAGACCTGCTGTCTGAACAGGAGACAGAGAAGACTGACCACCGGAGACAAGAACAGTGTCAAGCAGAACTCTCTCTCTCTCGGTCTCTCTCTCTCCCGCACTCTGACTCCCATCTCTGAATTACATGAATCCACTCCAGATGTTGAGCATTTTCGGATAAATGAAGCCCGTCGCAGAAGCAGATGCGGCAAACGCGCCCACGTTCTGTGCTATCAACTGGACCTCAGCCTCGCGCTGCAGGAGCGGGTTGAGTCCAAGGCCAATGAAAAACAATCCCCACAGCGGGAAAAAGAGGACTGGCGCAAACTTGAAAATCGCGTCTTCGCCCTTGGCGTTCTTCTGCACGAACTGAGCACTTGTGAGAGCGCTGAAGCCAAAAAATACCCCCCCCGCTAGGCTGCTGGCCAGAGTGGCGGTGTACTGATCTTTCCCGATCCCAGGAACAGTAAAACAGCCCTTTTCCCTTCGAAGGCAAGTTTCTAGCAGCCGGACGGATTCCTCAACAACGCCGTCCTCTCCAACATCACGCACATTGTACATGTTGCCCAGCCGCCCCGTCAGTTCACCGAAAAAACGGTCGGGAAGAAGCTTTTTGATATTTTCTCCGTAGTTGAATAGCAAAATATTTCCAGCGCCTGGGCGCACGAGCACCACAACAGCATCAGGGTCAGGCAGGCCCCATAGTTGCTTGAGCTCCTTCGGTGTCTTGTTGACTTTCCGTGGGTCCTCGCTCAGGACAAGTATGCGGTACCCTGATTCTTCTTCAAATGCATTCAAGTCCCGGATAATCCGCTCTTGGGCTTTCGTTGTCAGAGTGCGCGCCTGATCGAGGACGGGCGGCGCAAGCTCTGCCCCGTCGTCGGCCCACGCACTCGGCGCCGCCAGCAGAAGGATGGCCGCGAGGGTCGGCGCGAGAGCGAGGAGGAGGGCCGCAAGGCCGGCACGAGTGTTGCTCAGTGGAGCTTGCACCGGTCCCACCGCCTGGACATCGCCCCGAGACAAGCGGGCCCCGAGCAGCTCCTCTTCCTTTCCTTCTCCTCGTCCGCTACCGCTGGAAGGCGCCAGCAGGGCCTGCGGGTGCTTGGCGGGTCGGCGGCTGAGAAAGGAAGGGGACAAAACGCGGTGAATGGGCGCAGGCACAAGCAGAAGGGCCTGTGCGCTGGCGAGCAGGACTACCACTAGGCAGCCCCGCGCGATCCGCGTGCCCATCGCCCCAGCCGGTGCGCCACGACTGGGCAACGCTTATATGCGGGACCGCAAAGTGCACGAACTATAATTGTCAACCAACGGCATCCCTTCCGGGCAAGGAAGCAGGAAAGAGAGGAAAAATGGGAGAGGAAAGGCAAGAAAAGTACCTGGTGCGAGACCAGTGCCCCCTGCTCTGCGTGCATGCGGCCGCCGGTGCCGCTGCGGCCGGTGACGCGCCAGACGCGCTGCTGCGCAGGAGGAGTGGGAGCAGCTCGGCCTGGACAAGCGCATAGACTACGACAACCTGAAGCGCGTTTTCGAGCGCCTGGACTTCAAGGACGACGGCCGCATCGACCAGGAGGAGCTTGCTGCGACGTATAAGGTTCTTTTTGTCTGCAGGCGGCTTTTTGGCACTCATTTCGGCGGGGACGCCTGTGTGCCGAAGAGTGTCTTCCATAACCCGTTTCGCCCTCGTCTGGCGCTCGCGCTCGGCAGAAGCTGGAGCACAAACCGCGAAAAACCACCGAGTATGGTCTGTCGGAAATCGAGGACATCATCTGGGAGGTGGATGAGGACGCCAACGGGTGGATAGACTGGGAGAACTTTGTGCAGCTGTACATCCGCTGTCGAAAGGATCGCACGGTAGGTCGTCTCGCCCCACACGCCTGTACGCGTCTCGTCCGCACCTGTGTGCGTCTGCACGTGCAGTCCAGCGCAAAGCTGCTGGATACTGCTACCCCACGGAGCAGCAGTGGGATTTGGCCCTGGTTCTCCCTGTTGCCCACGTCTCATGCTGAAACAAGTGTTCTTGTTGAAACCGGGAGCAGGGCCGCGAACCAACACGGCTGTTCAACCTTGTAGAGTTTATGATTTGTGATAAGGATGGTGGCGGCACCATGAGCGAGGATGAATGCATGGAAATTTTGTACCATCGATTCGGCAAAGAGGTCTAATGCGCAATTGTGGGTGTGTGTGCGCGCATACCCGCGCGCGCTCGCACGCAACAGACAGCCAGCCAGACATACGGGCAGTTTGTGTGCGTGGAACATCCGCGTCTTTGTGTTCGCCCTTTCCCTCTGCCAAGCACGCGTTGCGCAAGGGGGAACGACGTGCAAAGAATGCATCAGAACCAAATTCACTCCCAGCGTTCCGCAATAGACCTCCCACGCATGCCAGGCAAGAATGTGTGCCAGGCACTCGACGGGTTGTGAGTGCCCGGTGCACATTTGAGAATGTCAGAAACCGGTTATTTGCAAAAAGGAGCTTGAACATTCTGCGGCCAAGCCCCTTTTCGATGTCAGTCGTGCAGATGCACGCCGTGCGTCGATCGCTTTCTCCCATTCGCTGGCGCGATGACCCTCCTCCGCTCTGTATTCCTGACTGTCCATCTTTTTGCTCAGGTTATGATGAAGCTGACAGATGTGCTCTTCAAACGAAAATCGGACGAGCCTGAGAAAGAATTCACCTTCACCGAATTTCTGAATTTGGTAGACAGGTAACCTGAAGTGCACTATTCAAGTTGCGACCGCCCATTCACATGTGATTGACTTGAATTCTGAGAGATTCAAGAACCTAAACAAACACGAGGAGAGAAAGAACACACACGCCTCTTCACAGGACCCTCATGAACATCCTTTTCGAATGCCTCTCCCTCCTCGTGGAAATTGAGACTAAACCCTAAACCCCAAACCCAAAACTTCTTGACTCCCTCAGAGCCCTCTAGCTATGCAGCCTCAATTTGGCTCTGTTCAAAGCCCTTGCAGCGAGCAGTTGTGTTCGCTGACCAGCGTTCAGCGACTGTTTGCTGACTAAATTTAGCCTTCAGGATTAGGCCTAAAGCCTAAAGCCAAAACCCGTGCGGCGAGCAATCATGTTTCTGACTACGTGCGCATGGTCTTTTCTTTCGGATCTGCAGCAACACAGGCATTCTCGCTGGCCACATGCGAGTAAACAAGCAACAGGGTGGCAGGTGAAAGTAAGCTGTGTGACGCAAAGGTTCAAGCGCAGCAGTCGGTGCCGTTCTCTCTCCCATAACAGTCGAGAAAAGCATTGAACGAGGTGGACGCTGAGCGCGACTGCGAGGCTGGATGAAGAGAAGGATGAGGAGCGGGAGAAAAACGGATGTACGACACATACACACATACACATATAACGCCCCAAAACCTCCGCATCTTATAAATGAAAGTTCTATTACAAGGTAAGAAAATTCCGTTTTCCATCCTGGAGTTTACAATCCGTAACATCTCAGTGAAGATAAAACTACGCTTCACCCTCCTTGATCTGATCGACGCGGATGCAGAGACACGATACTATGGCATGGTCTGAAGGGAAGTTGAGTGTGGGAAACACCATGTCCTCGCGGAATTCGCGCAGGCCAGTGTTGTCCCGCTGCTCCTCGCTACTCTCCAGCTGATTAGATCGAAAGAGGATCCAGTCTTTGAGATTCGTTTCGCCCTTCTTTGCCACATCCGCGATGCCCACAGCCTTTTGGAGCTGCGGCTGGAGGTAGGTGCGGGCGTTGCGTGTGGTCCAGTGGGCGTTGAGGGAGGGCGCGTCCCCCCAGCAGGAGAGCATATCTATGGCTTGGAATGATGTGTTGAAAGTCTCGAAGCCCTGTGTTGTGTCGGAGTGGCGTTTGTGCGTGTTGGCGTCCATGCCGCAGATGAGAACGTGGTCGGGGTAGTACGTCGTCACCGCCTCGTTCAGTGCTCGCAGCACCGGCAGCGAGGCCTTGCCGTTGGTATCTCCGTGAAACGACGCCAGGAGATACCGCTTCCCATCCGCCCCCTGCATCGTCATGGCGCAGAGGTCGCCAGGCGCTATCCATTTCCCGCCTCCAGCTAGGCGGATGATATGGTCGGTTACATCGATCGTGGAGCCCTCTTCGAAAAAGCCCCTTTTCGCCAAGATAATGGAGTTTTGGTTGCGGAAGCCGTCGAGGACGTAGGGCCGCAGAATCATGTACCTGCGCCCAAGGCACGGCTTGGCCGACTCCACGAACGTTGCGGCTGCTTCCTGGATAAAAATGACATCAGCATCCGCGTACGACTGTTCCAAGATGGAAATCACCTTGGACCCCTTGTTTTGGTTGAATGCTTCACACAACGACCATTTGATAGGCTGCCAAGTCTTAGGCGCTACAGTGTTGAGGATGTGGAGGAGGACTGCATCAAAAATTGCCATCGCCAGCAGCTGCAGGGGAATGCTCATGTCTTCCTCCTGCCACACATTCGCAAAGTGTCAAAAGAGACCTATTCACGTGTCAAAAGAGACCTATTCACGTGTCAAAAGAGACCCTAAAAAAGAATGCTCATGTCTTCCTCCTGCCACACATTCGCAAACGTCAGGACCCTCGTATATTAAGTGTATAAATATCACTGTAAAGACGACTGTTGAGAATATATATATGTATAAAAAAAAAATTGAAGAAAAAATATATGTATAAATATCACTGTATAGACGACTGTTGAGAATAGAGGCCTCGGGGCTGATAGCGGGGTACTTGGTGTGCGGGATCTTCTGCAGTTTACCAGGTCTCTTTTGACACTTTCCTAGGTCTCTTTTGACACTTACCTCGGGGCTGATAGCGGGGTACTTGGCGTGCGGGATCTTCTGCAGTTTACCAGGTCTCTTTTGACACTTTCCTTCTTTTGACACTTACCTCGGGGCTGATAGCGGGGTACTTGGCGTGCGGGATCTTCTGGAGCATGTCGATAACTCGAACCATGCGCAAGGTGTTGGGTGAGTTTCTGTCCAGGACTTTGACCTGTACAGGGTTTAGATTGAACTAGATTAGATTAGATTAGACTAGATTAGATTCGATTAGGTGAGTTTCTGGACTTTGACCTGGGTGTTAAACATGAACTCTTTCCACAAGATCCACCATCCACGTGTTGAGGAAAGCCCTTCGTTATTGAACATGGAAATCACCGAGGGCCGCATCAGCACCACCCCTTCGCTGTGAACAGACACAGAGTAAAGTGTCAAAAGAGACCTAGTAAAGTATCACAACAGACCTGGTACAGTGTCAAAAGAGACCTGGTCAAGTGTCAAAAGAGACCTAGTAAAGTATCACAACAGACCTGGTACAGTGTCAAAAGAGACCTGGTCAAGTGTCAAAAGAGACCTGGTCAAGTGTCAAAAGAGACCTAAGTAGTACAGAGGCCTGAAAAATGTCAAAAGAGATCAAGATTTTTTCCAAAAGAGACCTATTTAGATTGTCAAAAGAGACCTGTGGATGGTATTAGAGATGCGGCCCGGCATGGAAATAAGGCGCTTACTTCCGATAGCTTTATTAAAGTGTCAAAAGAGACCTTGTAACGTGTCAAAAGAGATCAAAAGAGACCTGTGGATGGTATTGGAGATGCGGTCGGGCATGGAAATAAGGCGCTTACTTCCGATATCTTTGTCCTTGAGGAACCCAGATATTGCATATCGGTTTTTGTACTGGGTTTCCCATACGTGCAGCAGCTTCTCCGCCCCCTATATATATATATGCATTTTTTTTCTTCAATTTTTTTTGTTGCACTCGGTTTCCCATACGTGCAGCAGCTTCTCCGCCCCCTATATATATATATGCATTTTTTCCTTCAAAATCTAATCTGCTCTGATCCTAATCTAACAGCTACAGCTTCTCCGTCCAATAATCTGATCTAATCCAATAATCTAATCTGCTCTGATCCAATCTAATCTAACAGCTACAGCTTCTCTCCGTCCCCTAGATATGTGCGCGGTCAAGTCCACATATATACGGTGACAAGGGACGTGACAAGGGACGTGACACTGTCTGTCTCTGCCGTCCCCTAGATATGTGCGCGGTCAAGTCCACATATATACGGTGACAAGGGACGTGACAAGGGACGTGACACTGTCTGTCTCTGCCGTCC
>Ga0315905_10002754_pt1 | contig 18367 bp, 10 predicted proteins | sample LakEriMetagenome_5_FD_203522 | JGI IMG/M metagenome (GOLD analysis project Ga0315905, IMG submission 203522) | Freshwater fungal communities from buoy surface, Lake Erie, Ohio, United States - Buoy 4 MA121 | ecosystem: Environmental > Aquatic > Freshwater > Lake | place: USA: Lake Erie, Ohio... | reverse complement strand
TTCAGCGGGATGTGCCGCTCGCGTGTTTGGGAATCATAAAACACGCTGTGGCGCTGGCTGAAGGTGCCACGCCTCACGTCCTGGCCGCTGAGGCGCACACCGTGGCCTTCGGTGAGGAGTGTGCCGAAGGCCAAAGACTCGGCGTAGGCCCAGTCAATGCCTTCACCACTCTCGATGGCTTTTTTGCGAGCCGCGAGGAAGCGTTTCGAGATCGTGGGGTGCAGATTGAAGCCCTCTGGCACTTCGAGCAGACGCTCGCCGACTTTCATGAGGTTTTTCAACTCCACCCCGGTCTTCACCGGATTGTAATCATAGGCCGGCTGCGGCATCGCCATGCTGCCTTCGAAGGGATTGCCACCCTCGGCGTTCTTGTCTTTTTCAGCGAGGGTGGTGATGCCCTGCTCCAGTTCAACTTCCAGCTCGCGTTGCAGTGCGGCAGCGCCTGCCTCATCAAGCACACCTTGGCTGGCGAGATCGAGTCGAAATAGCGTCGCGGTGGAAGGATGCGCAGCGATCGAGCGCGCCATGTTCGGCTGGGTGAATCCGGGTTCGTCCGTTTCATTGTGGCCGTGGCGGCGGTAGCACACGATGTCGATGATGACGTCACGACCAAAGGTCTGGCGGAATTCAAGCGCCAGCTTCGTGGCAGCCATGACTTCCATCGGGCTATCTCCGTTCACATGGAAAACGGGTGCCTCGATCATCTTGGCCACGTCCGTGCAGTAGTCGGAGCTGCGCGCATCCTCCGGCATCGTGGTGAAGCCGATCTGGTTGTTCACGATGACGTGGATGGTTCCACCCGTGCGGTAGCCGGGAAGCTGCGAAAGATTCAGCACCTCGGCCACAAGGCCTTGGCCGGCAAAGGCTGCGTCGCCATGAATGAGCACCGGAATGACTTTTTTGCGGTCCTTCGTGTCCCCCAGGGCACGCTGGCGAGCGCGCGCCATGCCTTCGACGACGGGATCGACGGCCTCCAGATGACTCGGGTTCGGCGCCAGCATCACCCCGATGGAATCTCCGCCGCTGGTCTGCCGCACGGTTTCAAAGCCAAGGTGGTACTTCACGTCGCCATCACCGGAGACCATGTTGGGCACATAATTCTCGCTGAATTCGTAGAACAGGAACTCCAAGGGCTTGCGCAGGAAATTCGCCAGCACACTGAGACGTCCGCGGTGCGCCATGCCGAGCACGATTTCCTTGCCGCCAGTGTCAGGCATGCTTTCCAGGATCGTCTCCAGCGCCACGAGCAGCGACTCGCCGCCCTCCACGGAGAACCGCTTTTGGCCGACGAAACGGCGGTGCAGGAAGCGCTCAAAGGACTCGGCCTCCAGCAGCCAGCGCAGCGCATCGATCTGATCCTTCGCCGCAGGCTGCGCGTCGAGATCACGGCCCTCCACGCGGTCCAGGAGCCAAGCACGCACTTCCGGGTGGTGGATGTGCATGAACTCAAAACCTGTCTTTCCGCAGTAAATACGACGCAGTTCAGCCAGCATCGTCTTGAGCTTCATGGGCTGACCATTGCGGAACATCTGAGTCTGCACCTCCTCCTCTAGTTCGTCCGCCGTAAAGCCGAAGCCCGCGGGACTAAGCGCTGGGATTTCCGGGCCTTCTGGATCGAGAGGATCGAGATGCGCGGCGGTGTGTCCAAGAGCACGAAAATTGTGCAGCGTGTTCGTGACGCGCATGCGGAAGTTCAGCGTTTTTTCGGAAAGCGGCGCACCAGCGGCCTCCGGTTTGGTAGCGAGACGGGCCATGCCCAGCTCAAAACCTTCAAAAAACGACGACCATAGGGGTTCAACGGAACCAGGGTCTTTTTTCCAGTCCACGTATTTGGACTCGAGGAAATCCGCGTTGGCGCGGTACGGCAATGTGGCACTCATGATGGGGGGGGCCGGGAGAATGCGCTCTTTCGCTCTGAGTGCAAATGCGGAAAGGCGGCTTTTTACTGCCATTTTAAGGGCAAAATTCCGTCGGCCAGTGAGGATGCCCCGTGTCAGGGCCGGCTGGATGACAGAAAGACCGTTTTCAGCATGTTTTCATGCACAGACATGAAAACCTCCAACATCACCCGCCGTCACTTCTTCCAAGATTGCACCGTCGGCACAGGCAAGATCGCGCTGGCTTCATTGCTGGCGGAATCGGCTGATGGAGCGGAGAATCGTCCCAATATGGCCGCGTCGTCGCATTTTCAGCCGAAGGCGAAGGCGGTCATTCATATGTTCATGGCCGGAGCGCCGTCGCAGCTCGAGCTCTTCGATCACAAGCCGATGCTGACGAAGTATGAAGGCAAGCCGCTGCCGCCCTCGGTCATCGGAGGGCAGCGATATGCCTTCATCCGGTCGGATGCGGCGGTTTTGGGGCCGCGCTTTAAGTTTGCGAAGCACGGGCAGTGCGGCGCGGAGCTTTCTGAGGTTCTGCCGCATTTGGCGACGGTGGTGGACGACATCGCCATCGTGAAATCCTGCCGCACGACGCAGTTCAACCACGCTCCGGCGCAGATTTTCATGAACACGGGCTTCTCGCAGCCAGGGCGGCCCAGCATGGGCTCGTGGGTGACGTATGGCCTCGGCGCGGAGTCGCGGGATTTGCCGAGCTTTGTCGTGATGAGCACCGGCGGCGGCATCAGCGGCGGCGCGGCATGCTGGAGCAGCGGTTTCCTGCCGAGCGTGTATTCCGGCACACGCTTCCGCAATTCGGGCGATCCCATTTTGAATGTGAGCACGCCTGCGGGCATCGAGGCTGGCACGCAGAAGGACACGATTGATCTCATCAACTCGCTCAATCACCGCCGCCTGAAACTCGATGGCGATGGCGAGACCGCCACACGCATCGCGAACTACGAGATGGCCTACCGCCTGCAAACCTCCGCGCCGGAGCTGATGGACCTCACAAAGGAAGACAAGGCCACGCTCGAACTCTACGGCTGTGATCCGAAGGTGCCGTCCTTTGCCCGCGCCTGCCTGCTCGCCCGGCGGATGGTCGAGCGCGGTGTGCGCTTCATTAACATCTACAACGAAGGCTGGGACGCGCACAGCAACGTCGAAGGCAACGTGCGCAGCAACTGCAAGAACACCGATCAGGCCAGCGCCGCGCTGATCAAAGATCTCAAACAACGCGGCCTGCTCGACAGCACGCTCGTCGTCTGGGGCGGCGAATTCGGCCGCACGCCGATGGTCGAGGCCAGCGTGTCGCTCGGTCGCAGCATGGGCCGCGATCATCATCCGCAGGCTTTCACCATGTGGATGGCCGGTGGCGGCATCAAAGGCGGCGTCACCCTCGGTGCGACGGACGAGATGGGCTTCAACATCATCGAAGACGAAGTCCACGTAGCCGACATCCACGCCACGATCCTGCATCAGCTCGGCATGGATCACGAAAGGCTGTCTTTCCGTGCTGCGGGTCTCGACTTCAAACTCACCGGCGTGGAGCCGTGCCAAGTGATCAAGCAGATCCTGGCGTGAATCATCTTTGAGCCACACCTTCCAAGGAATCTCATGTTAATTTGGATGCTCCTCTTCGTTGCCGGAATTGGCGTCACCGTTTTGGGCTTCGCATGGCTGATCCTGGGGCTCGCGAAGGAAAACTGGAAAAAGGTCGTGCTCGGACTCCTGTTACCAGTGCTGTTTTGGGGTGGCTTTTACCTCTTATGGGAAGCGGACCGCAGATTCATCGAAGAGGAGACTCGCAAGAACGGCGGTGAACCGCCGGAATGGGTCTGGTGACTCATCGTTTTCATCGTCCCAGCTTTTAAAAAGCCGCTTTGCTCATGATCCCAGCCACCATCGTCCAAGGCCACCGCGTCGCGTCGGGCCTCAACGGCAATCCACGTTTCCCCGGCGGCACGATGCGGATGCAGTTGCCGTTCTTTCGCGAGCGGGGACTCGATTTGAGCTGCTACCATCTGGGCACGCTGAATGTCAGCATCGCTCCGCTCAGCTATCGTGTACTGCGGTCGAAATGGACTTTCCCGAAAGTGAAATGGCATCCCACCGAGCCGGCGGAGGATTTCTCGTTCTTTGATGTCGTGGTGCATCGCGAAGATGCGGCATCCATCAGCGGATTGATCTACTTCCCACACCCCAACACGAAGCCAGAGCATTTTCAGAGCCCGGATGTGCTGGAACTGCTGCTGCCATGGACCGAAGGACTCGGCTACGGCTCGAAACTCGGACTCGATGTGCCTGCTGAACAGATGACCTTCACACCGACACCACCCGGCGTCGATGCGTGAAGAGAAGTCGGCAGGCGATTTGTGAATGCGGCAGTCCGGTCATGCGGGCCAGCACTTCGCGGTAGGTTTCAAGCTGCGGCCGGTAGCCATCCACACGCGCGGCAAAGGCCTCATCGGTGTCAGGCTTGTCAGTTTTGAAGTCGAGGATCGTGGCGCGGTGCGGCTCGATCATCACGCGGTCAAAGGTGCCGCTGAGCCATTCGCCCTTGAGCAGGATCTCGAAGCGCTTTTCACGCCAGCACTCGGCCTGCGGCGACGGACGGCTCAAAACGGCCCGCACCTCCGGCGCAGCGAGGCAACGACGCACCTCCTCCTCGGCCCGGCTTCTCAAACCATCATCCACACAGGGCAGAGCGGACCACAGCGCAGACAGCGCGGCATCGTCAGCCTCGTCCAACCACTCAATCTGCTCAAAGAATGCATGCACCAGCGTGCCATAAGAGCGGGCGAAGCGCCCGCCGCGTGAGAAGAGTTGTTTAGCCGTGACGATGCTCGTCTCCGAACCGCTCGGCGTGCGGCGCACCGGACGCTGCCGGCCTGCAACGGTGACGGGTTCGGGTTGAGCCGCCTCGATAGGCTTCTCACCCTTCCTTGGCACCTCATACCAGCGTGGATTCGTGGCCTGGGTGTTCGATTCAAAGACCACCTCGGCCTGCACGCCGCCGAACTCGCGCTGCGGCGACTGTTTCTCCGCGCCGACGGTGAGATCGAGCAGTTTGACGAAGTTGTTCGACCGCGACTTCTCACTCGGCGGCTTGGCGATGATGTAGTTCGCATGCTTGGCGCGTGTGAGAGCCACATAGAACTTGCACAGCTCCTCGTAGGCCGCGTCGGCCTCTTGATCGGCACGGAAGGCGGCCAGCATGTCATCCGCCTTCACGAACTCCGATGGCGGCAGGTCAAAAACCCACTCCACATGCCGCTCACGGTCACGTTTCACGCCGATGCCGCGACGCAGTTCGGTGAGCTTGTTGCCTTCGACATCCGGCAGGATGACGCAGTCGAAGGTGAGTCCCTTCGACTTGTGAACCGTCATCACCTGCACGGCGTTGTGCGTGTCTGGCTCGCGGACGGTGTAACTCGACGCATAAGCGAGAAACTCATCCGCATCTCGACTGCCGCCTTGATCAAACAAGCGCGCCGCCAGCGCGAAATCCTCCACGCGCCGCTTGCTGAAGGCATCGAGTGCCACGTCGATCTTCTCCAACGCATGCGTCCAATGCCACAGCACGGCCTCAAAGCCTTCGTCGAAGATCATCTGTAAAACCTCGCGGGCGAGATGGCCCGGCGTTTTGCCTTCCAGCAACGGGCAGAAAGGCGTCATGAGCAGATGCTCCCACGCCATCGAGTCGCCAGGATGCGTGGCCGCCTTGATGACGCTGAGCAGCGCCAGCGTGAGCGGATTGTCCGTGGCGATGGCGATCTCCGACTCGCACATCACCGGAATGCGTGACTTTGAATGCGCACGGATGTAGTCCACCAGTTCGCGACCGGTTTTGTTGCTCTGCACGAGGATCGCGCAGCTCAGGCCGCGCTTCACCGGCTGAATTTCCTCCAGCAGACCGAGCGTGAGCGCGAAGCGATCTTCCTCGGTCACTTTCTCGCCTTCGGCTGGAATCGGATGCAGCAGCAAGGCATGGCCGGGCATGGTGTCATGAATGCCCGCGACCTGATGCGGCTGCCAGGGCCAGCGTTTGATCGTGTCCTGCGGCAGTTGCAGCTCAGCAAGCGCCGTTGCATTGCCGAAGACGCGATTCACCATGTCGATGACATCGTGTCCGCTGCGCCACGAGACATTCAGCGGGCGTTTGTGGATGCGCTGGACGGTCTCGGAGCTGTAGCGCTGGTAGATGTCTTCAAACAGTCGCGTGTCACCACCGCGCCAGGCGTAGATGGCCTGTTTCACATCGCCCACCTGGAACAGCGTGCGCTCGTCACTCGTATCCTGCACGGCTTCGTCGATGAGGTTTTGAATGACCGACCACTGGATGTGATTCGTGTCCTGAAACTCATCCAGCAGCCAGTGGTCGTAGCGCGCGTCGAGCCGGTAGTCGATGCGCAGGCGCTCATCCTCGCCAGGCACCTGCGAGAGCATCGGCTTCGGCAATCCGGCGGCAAATTCATGCCCGGCGAGGATCAGCTCCATGTCCTGAAACGTCAGCCGCCCGCGACGCCGCACCTGGCGCGACCACGTCTGCTCATACTGGTTCAGCACGGCCCACACGCCCTGCGTGCGCTCCAGCCGTGCGCGTAACTCACTGCCGACGATGTGGCGGATGATGGCCGCAAAGGCATCGCAGGTGCGGCCTTCAAGCGTCTGCTTCTGCCGGTTCACGGTGAGAGTGCAATTCTTTGCCTCGATCTCGCTCCACTGCTCCAGAGCCTTCTTCACAAAGAACTCGACGCGGTTCATCAGCTTGCCGCCGGGTTGGTAGTCGGCCAGTTGGTCGCGAAACTCCTCCCAGAACTCCCAGGCCTTGTCAGGCGTGTCCGCCGTCTCCAAAAGCTGCATCAGATGCCGTGTCGCTTCCTTCAGATCGACCTGCGCTTCGAGCCAGTGGCAACCCTGCGGCCAGATGGCCTGCGCATTGCCCCATAACGCGCCGTTGGCGGCATGCAGCAGGATTTCGTGCTGGTTCTCGATGAACTGATCCAGCACGGCACGGATGCTGGACTCCTCCCGGCCGAAGGTGGCGCGGCGAAACGCCTCCAGAAACTCCTGCTGCGCGGCGAGTCCTTCCGTGCGGGCTTTGAAACCAGGAAGCGTGCGTTGAAACACCGCGCGGCACACGCGCTCGCGCTCCATGCCGCCGAGATGCTCGCTCAGGATCTCGAAATCTCCCGTCAGGCCAAACTCCGCCGGAAAACTACGCAGGATGGCGGAAAAGAAGCTGTCCAGCGTGCCGAGGAACAAACGCGGCATGCGCGAGATGAAGACGCGCAGCAGCTTCTGATAGTCCGCCGGCTTCAACGCCCGCAAAATCGGCCGCAGCGGATCATCCTTGGCCTCAGGATCGTTTTTTTCATCACCCGCGAGGTTTGCGGCGAAATCGGCATTGGAAGCAGCCTTTGCAAGCTTCACCAATATGGAATCGAAGAACTCGCCCGCCGCCTTGCGCGTGAACGTCACCGCCACGATGCGCTCCGGCGTCACCTCCTGGCCTGCGAGAAGCTGCTGGCCCATCAGCGCGATGAAGCGGTTCGTGAGCTGCCACGTCTTGCCCGAACCTGCGGAGGCGAGAATCATTTCATTCGGAATGGCGGCGGACATGGCAGGAATTCGTCTGGGCTGGCCACTTGCGCAAGATTCCAGTGCCAAGGGCCAAAACAAATGAGAGACTCACGCGTAATTTCCGAGCCATGACTCCCCGCCCCAGCCGCCGCCAGTTTCTTTCCACGCTTGCCCTCGCGCCCTTTGCCACACGCGGACAGGAGGCACCCAAGTTCCCGCCGACGCGCATGATCACGAAAGGCCCGGGCTTCCACTGGTTCGCGTATTACGACAAGCTCCAGTTCGATCCGACGAATCGCTTCGTGCTCAGCAACAAGGCTAGCTTTGAGCATCGCTCACCGACGGCGGATGACGTGATCGAGGTCGGCATGGTGGACATCCAGAGTGGCGACCAATGGATTCCGCTCGGCAAATCGAACGCGTGGAACTGGCAGCAGGGCTGCATGCTGCAATGGATTCCTGGCACAGAGTCGAAGGTGATCTGGAACGACCGCGAGAAGGACCAATACGTCTGCCACATCATGGATGTGAAAACGGGCGAGAAGCACACGCTGCCAGCTCCGATCTATGCCTTGAGCCCGAACGGCAAAGAAGCCGTGAGCTGCGATTTCTCCCGCGTGGCCGATTGTCGTCCCGGCTATGGCTACGCAGGCATCAAAGACCGCTTTTTCGATGAGATGGCCCCGGCTGGCAGCGGTGTGACGCATGTGAATCTCGAAACCGGCGCGGAAAAACTCATCGTCAGCCACGAACTGCTCTCGAAGACCGGTGAGGTGATGGAAAACCATCCGACCTCGAAGCACCATGCTTATCACCTGCTCGTGGGGCCGGATGGAAAGCGCTTCATCATGCTGCACCGCTGGACGCAGCCGAAGGGCGGCCACCTCACGCGCCTCATCACCGCGAATATGGACGGCAGCGACCTGCGCATCGTCATTCCAAACGGCTACGCGTCCCATTTCATCTGGCGGGACGCCACGCACATTCTTTCTCAGGGCAAAGACTGGCTCGGCAACCCCGAGTGGGGCGATTTCCTCTTCGAGGACAAGGACAGCGGCATCGTGGCCGAGATCGGCCATGGTGTGCTCGATGGCGGCGGTCACCTGACGTATTTGAAGAACAACGAGTGGATTCTCAACGACACCTATCCCAAGGGCGTGCGCCGCATCCAGACGCCGCACCTGTATCACATCGCCACGAACAAGCGCATCGACCTCGGTTACTTCCCGCAGCCACCGGAGTACAAAGGCGAGTGGCGCGTGGACTGCCATCCACGCAGCAGCCGTGACGAACGCTGGGTCTGCATCGACGCTCCCGATGGCCAAAAGGGTCGCCAACTTCACCTGATCGATATCCAGGGCCTGATGTAAATCCGGTTTTCCAGCTTGGTTTCCCGCACAAGATCGAGTGGGAAAACTCGTTCTACATTCGATGACATTCCGCCTCCTCATCTCCTCCGCCCTTGCCCTGACCTCGCTGCACGCCGCCGCGCCGTCCAAAATCGAGTTCAACCGCGATGTGCGGCCGATTTTGTCGGAGAACTGCTTTGCGTGCCATGGCTTCGATCCAAAGCACCGCGAGGCCGACCTGCGGCTCGACACTTTCGACGGCGCCACGCAGGATCGCGATGGCTCACGCGGCATCGTGCCGGGAGATTTGAGCAAGTCCGACGCTTGGCAGCGCATCATCAGTGACGACAAGGACGAACTCATGCCGCCGCCGAAATCCCACAAGCCGCCGCTAACCGCCAGACAGCGTGAGATTCTAAAAATCTGGATCGAGCAAGGCGCGAAGTATGAGCGCCACTGGTCGTTTGAGCCGCCGAAGAAGCACGCTGGAGACAACATCGATCAATTCGTTCAGCAGCGGCTTGCGGAGGAGCATTTGAAGCCATCCCCCGAAGCTGATCCCGCCACGCTGATCCGCCGCGTCTTCCTAGACCTCACTGGCCTGCCACCTGCTCCGTCTGAGGTATCCGACCTTTCCGACTGGTCGGACAAAAAATATCTGGCGCTCGTGGACCGCTTACTCGCCAGCAAGCACTACGGCGAGCGCTGGAGCCGCTGGTGGCTGGATCAGGCCCGCTATGCTGACTCAAACGGCTACTCCATCGACGCACCACGCCAGATTTGGAAATTCCGCGACTGGGTGATCGACGCATTGAACGCGGACATGCCGTTTGATCAATTCACCATCGAGCAACTCGCGGGAGACCTGCTCCCGAACGCCACCGAGGCGCAAAAGATCGCCACCGGCTTCCACCGCAACACGCAGATCAATCAAGAGGGCGGCATCGACAAGGAACAGTTCCGCATCGACAGCGTCTTCGACCGTGTGGCGACGACTGGCACCGTCTGGCTCGGCCTGAGCATCGGCTGTGCGCAGTGCCACGACCACAAGTTCGACCCCATCGAGCAGAAGGAGTATTACCAGTTCTTCGCCTTCCTGAACAGCCAGGACGAGCCCACGATGAAGGTCTCCGACCCCGGCGTTGATGTTGCGGGCATGACGGCGGAGTTCAAACAAGTGGACGCAAAGCTCCAAGCGCTCGTGAAGGAGCGTTACAGCGAGATCACGGAGTGGGAGAAGGAGATGTCGCCGGATTTTCGCAAAAAGCTCATGCCGGGCATCAGGAAGGCCGCTGACAAGCCCGTGAATAAACGCACGCTGGCTGACAACGTCACGCTTTTCACCAACATCGTGAACCCAAGTGACCCGCTCCGCATCCTGAGCGACCGCCACAAGGAACTCGACACACTGCTCAACCAAGGCACGACCACGATGGTGATGAAGGAGCTGCCCAAACCGCGCAAGACGACGGTATTCATCAAAGGCGACTTCACACGGCCTGCGGATGAAGTCACACCCGGCACCCCCAAAGTGCTGCATGCCTTTGAAACGACCAGCCAGCAGCCAAACCGCCTCGACCTCGCGAAATGGATCGTCAGCCCGCAAAACCCGCTCACCGCGCGTGTCATCGTCAACCGCGTGTGGCAGCAGTATTTTGGTCGTGGCATCGTAGAGACGGAAAATGACTTCGGCATGCAGGGCACGGCGCCTTCCCATCCCGAATTGCTCGACTGGCTGGCCATGGAGTTCATGGCGCAGAAGTGGAGCCTCAAGGAGCTACATCGGACCATCGTCACCTCGCACACCTACCGCCAGAGTTCATCCAACCGGCCTGAATTGCGCGATAACGACCCCGCCAACTACCTGCTGGCACGTCAGACGCGACTGCGTCTCGACGCTGAGGTCGTGCGCGATGTCGCCCTCACCGCCAGCGGCCTGCTTTCGCCCAAACTAGGCGGTCCGCCCGTGTATCCGCCGATTCCAGATGGCGTCATGGGTGTGGGTCAGGTGAAGCGCGTGTGGAGCGTCAGCAAAGGCACGGACAAATACCGCCGCGGCCTCTACACCTTCATCTACCGCGCCTCGCCGCCGCCTTCGCTCACCGTTTTCGACGCACCGGAAGGCTTTAACTCCTGCACCCGCCGCATCCGCAGCAACACACCGCTCCAGGCACTCACTTTGATGAACGACAGCGGCTTCTTCGAGTTCGCCACCGCCTTGGAACAGATCATCGCCAAAGACGGCCTCGAAACCGCCTTCAAGCGCTGCACCGCCCGAACCCCCAAACCGGATGAACTCGTTGTGCTGCAGAAACTCGACACGCTCAACGCCGCACGCACCCTCCTCAATCTCGACGAAACCGTCACCCGTGAATAAAGCCATGAAACTGCTGCTCTCGATCTTTCTCACCACACTGCCATTGCTAGCCGCTGATCCGGTTCGCGCCTTCATCGACGACACCCAACCCGGTTTCCGCGATTTGAAGGCGCAGAATTTTACGAAGGTGAACAGCGCCGATGACACCTGGAGCTGGAAGGACGGCGTGTTGCACTGCACCGGCAAGCCTGTGAGCGTGATGCGCACCGTGAATGAGTTCAAAAACTTCGAAATGGTCGTCGAGTGGAGCCATCAAAAGCCCGCCGGGAACTCCGGTGTCTTTGTGTGGGCCACGCCGGCCTCGATTGAAAAGCTCACCGCCGCCGGAAAGCCCGGGCTGCCGCAGGGGATCGAGGTGCAGGTGCTCGATCACGGCTACACGGACAAAGTGAAAGCCGCCGGCGGCAAGACCGACTGGTTCGGCACGAATGGCGATGTGTTTCCCGTGGGCGTGAAGATGACGCCTTTTCCGCCGCTCTCGCCCGATGGCAGCCGCAGTTTCCCCCGCAAGCACCTCGCCAAAGGCCACGGCGAGTGGAACCACTACTACATCCGCGCCATCAACGGCGAAGTCCGTCTCTGGGTGAATGGCGAGGAAGTCAGCGGCGGCACTGGCTGCACCCCCGCCCAAGGCTACCTCTGTCTCGAAAGCGAGGGCTCGCCCATCCTCTTCCGCAAACTCCGCATCCGCGAGCTTCCCTGAACCGCGCCTCCGTGAAAACCGCCGACGCCGCCACCGAGCTTGCCAAGCGCGCCTGGCAGACCATACTTTTTCCCCATGATCACCGACCCGGACCAAATGCGAGCCTTGCGACTGGCGCAGCCATGCGTCTCCTTGGAAGAAGCCAAATCACAGGTGCAAGCAGGTCTGGAGGCGACGCGGATCGCGAAGCAGAAGTGGCTGAACTCCGCGAAGCCCAAGTCGATCTCCAGCTCTCACGCACGTTCGAAGCGGCGGGTGGCGGTGGCGAGCATCTGACCTTTCTCACGCGGAAGCGTGATGGCTTCATCTACAAGGCCACTTGGCGTGAGCAGTTTGGATTTGTGCCTGGCCTTGATGCCCGTGGACGCTGGCGACTGCTCAAGGCCACGCCTTCGCAGTATCTGCTGCGCTGCGGCCTGGCCAACGCGGTGTTTGGCGATGACATTCAGCTATACGCCATCGCCCAAGATCAAGCAGGCGATTCGGGCGTGCCGAGCATCATCACCTCCCAGCCTTTTATTGTTGGCACTCCTGCTGCGGAAAAAGAAATCGCTGCCAACCTCAAAAAGCTCGGCTTTGAGGCTCTGCCAGCCGCAGCACACCGCCCGTCCGGCCTTCACGATGTCTGGTGCTGTCGTCGCGATTCGCTTGTCATCTGCGATGCCGTCGCGGGTAACTTTGTCCGCACGCCAACAGGGGAAATCCTGCCGATTGACCTCCCTGCAGCCGTCATCCCTGGACTTTGAGCTTTAGAAATTCATCTCTCACCTCGTTATCCATTTCATGAATCCATTGCTTCACCAAACTCGTCGTCATTTCTTCAGCCGCTGCGGTGTTGGAGTCGGCTCCATGGCGCTCGGATCGCTCATGGCGCGGGATGCGGCGCTCGCGCCGAAGAAGACACACTTCCCGGCCAAGGCGAAGAACGTCATCTTCCTCTTCATGGCGGGCGGACCGTCACAGTTGGAGCTGTTCGATCACAAGCCGCTGCTTACCAAGCTCAACGGCAAACCGATTCCTGAGAGCTACACGAAGGGCAAGCGCTTCGCCTTCATGGACAGCAGCCACCGCAGCGACCTGCTCGGCCCCAAGATCGGCTTCAAGCAGCACGGCCAGTGTGGTGCTTGGGTCAGCGATTACCTGCCGCACACGGCAAAAATCGTCGATGACCTCAGCATCGTCACCACCTGCAAAACCGATCTCTTCAATCACGCACCCGCCAAGTTCTACATGAACACTGGCAGCGGCCTCTTTGGACGGCCCAGCATGGGCGCGTGGGTCACTTACGGCCTCGGCAGCGAGTGCGACGACCTGCCCGGCTTCGTGGTGCTGCAAAGCGGGCCGCGTGGGCCGCGTGGTGGCGCTGTGTTGTGGGGCAGCGGTGTTTTGCCCACGACTTATCAAGGCGTGCCGCTGCGCAACACGGGAGATCCCATCGTGAATCTCTCCACCCCGAAAGAAATCAGCGCCAAGCAGCAGAGGCAGGTGGTGGATGCCGTGCGTGAGCTGAACATGAAGCGCCTCATCGAAACGGGCGACGACGAAATCAACACGCGCATCAATGCCTACGAGATGGCTTACCGCATGCAAACCAGCGCCCCGGAGTTGATGGACACCAGTGGTGAATCGCAGGCCACACTGGACCTTTACGGCATCAAAGACCCGAAGGAGACGAGCTTTGCCCGCAACTGCCTGCTCGCCCGCCGCCTCGTCGAACGCGGCGTGCGCTTCGTGCAGCTCTACGACACGAACTGGGACCACCACGGCGGCCCGACAGAGAACTTGGAAAAACACATGCCGCTCAAGAGTAAGGACATCGACCAGGCCAGCGCCGCGCTGGTGAAGGATCTCAAACAACGCGGCTTGCTCGACGACACCATCGTCATCTGGGGCGGCGAATTCGGCCGCACACCGATGGGCGAGGTGCGCGAATCGACAGGTCGCAACCATCACATCGACGCCTTCACCATGTGGTTTGCCGGTGGTGGCTTCAAAGGTGGCGTCACTTACGGTCAGACCGATGAGTTTGGCTTTGGTGCGGTCGAGAATCCCGTCCACGTCCACGACATCCACGCCACCATCCTGAACCAGCTCGGCCTGGATCATGAACGCCTCAGCTTCCGCTCCCAAGGTCTCGATTTCCGCCTGACCGGCGTCGATCCGGCGCATGTGATCAAAGGCATTCTGGCGTGAGCAGGAGGTGATTCTGCTGATGAACACGATTTGGATTCGCGATCAGGCCGCCTTGGCTCTAAACCTGGAACAGTGATTTCTGTGTCACTCTTCTCACCCAATGGCCCCTGTCTTCATCCCGCCCGATCACTTTCGTGAACTTCGTCATGACGAAATCTTTCCCGATTCTTCGCGTCCGCTTGAGATCGATCTAGGCTGCGGTGACGGCACCTTCATCACCGGCATGGCGGTGCAGCATCCAGAACGTGGTTTTCTCGGCGTGGAACGCATGCTGGGACGTGTGGACAAAACAGCGCGGAAAATCCAGCGCATGCAGCTTCCAAACGCCCGCGTCATGCGTCTGGAAAGCGCCTACAGCGTCGCGTGGCTGCTGCCAAAGGCGAGCGTGAGCCGCCTGCACCTGCTCTGCCCCGATCCGTGGCCGAAGAAGAAGCACGCCGCGCGTCGTCTCGTGAATCAAGCCGAGTTCCTCGACGGCCTGACACGCATCCTAGCCCCTGGCGGCGAGTTCCTGCTCAAAACCGACGATCAGCCCTACTTCGAGGACGCACTCGTCAGCTTCGACTCACGCACACATCAGTTCGAGCGCCTCGACTGGACAGACGATGCCTTTTTTTATCCTACGACCGACTTTGAACAAAGCTGGCTCGACATCGGCCGCGTGATTCATCGCGCACGATGGCGGCTCATTGCCGGGTGATCACTGCTGAAGCTCTTCCTGCGTCCAGAGTGTGGATCGGGTCGCGTTGGCCGCGCGCACGGCCTTCACCTCCGCCGGAGTGACTGCGGAGGCATGGTTGCCAAACCCGGCGCGGACATAGGTCAAAACGTCCGCCATCTGCTGATCATCGAGGCCCATCGGCGGCATGGGCAGCGGGGCGAGCTGCTGAAAATCACTGCCATTGACCTTGATCGGCCCGCTCAGGCCGTGAAGCACGATTTTGATGAGTTTTGCCGTGTCTCCTTTGACCCAGTCACTCTGCGCGATGCTCGGATACACGCCTGGGAGGCCTTTGCCTTCGGGCTGGTGGCAGTTCAGACAGAGGGCCTCATAAACCATCTTGCCGGGATGCGCGACCACAGGCGCGGCACTGGCCATTTTCTTCACAAAATCAGCGTGAGCAGGCTTGGCGAAGGAGATCTTTGCCACATCCGGTTTCAGTGCCTTCACGGCCTGTTTTAACGCGTAGTCGATGAACTTGTCCGTCGGATGATCGAGAACCTGTGCGGCGATGGCGATGGCTTCAGGCTGCTTCATGCGCGCACTGGCGACAACGGCCTCCAGGCGCACGCGGGGATGTTCATCATTCGCGGCTTTGGCGAGCCGTGCGGCATCCTGCCACAGGCCGAGAACCCGTGCGCCATAAGCACGGACGCGGGCGTCTTTGGCAGTGAGCAGACGTGCAAGCAACTCGGGCTTCGTGGTCTGCCAGGCTTCGTACAGGCCGCAGACATCCATGAGCACTCGTTCGTCGGTTTCTTTCTCGATGAAGGCATCCGCAGCGGCGATGCCGCGTGGATTTGCCCATTGGAACAGCAGCTTCTTCGCCTGATAGCGCGTCCAACGTTCCGGCGAGCGAAGTTGCTCCAGCAGGGCAGGAGGCTCCATCATTCGCAGATCAGGCTGCTTCACCGTGGGGCGGCCTTTCGCCGTGATGCGCCAGATGCGGCCGTGGCTGCGGTCACGACGCGGATCGGCATAACTGGCCTGGTAATGGCCGATGACGGGGTTGAACCAGTCACAGAGATACATCGCGCCATCCGGACCGACGCTGACATCGACGGGGCGGAAGGAAGTATCGCTGCTCTTCACGAGCTTCGGGAGCTGCGTGGATTTAAAACCGCTGCCGTCGTCCTCGAAGCGATGCAGCTCAACCACACTGCCAAAGTAGCCGCCGATGAGCGCACAGCCCTGGATGTCATCCGGCAGTGCCTTCGTGCCGATGATTTCGAGAGAGGTCGTCTTCGGACTGGTGTCGAAAAGAGCACCGGTGGGATGATACTCGTCGGGGTCTTTGATGGAGAAGAGCCCGGGCGTGCTGAAGTAGCCTACGGGGCGGTCGCCGCTCTTGTGGAAGACCTGGTTGTAGTCATCAAAGGCCACGCCCCAGCAGTTGTGCCCGGCTTTGCCACCGTTGAAGAAGCCTTCCATTTTCTGCGTGTGCTTGTTGTAGCGCCACAGGCCGGCTTTTTCGAGGATGGCGAGCCCGTGCGGTGTCTCGACGCGGGAGAAGGCATGCAAACCCTGGCTGAACCAAAGGGTGCCATCGGGACCATGGCAGATGGAGTTGATGAGCTGATGCGTATCACCAATGCCGAAGCCGGAGAAGAGGACTTGTTTAAAGTCCGCCCGGCCATCGCCATCGTTGTCTTTGAGGAGCAGGAGCTGGTCGAAGTCGCAGACATAGGCACCGCCATCGACGGGCTCGACACCCTGGACCATGGTGAGGCCTTCAGCGAAGCGGGTGTGCTTGTCAGCCTTGCCATCGTGGTCCGTGTCCTCGAGCACGAGGATGTAGTCGCTCGGCTTCAGGCCGGGCAAAGTTTGCGGATAAGTGGGCGAGCAGGCCACCCACAGACGCCCGCGCTCATCCCACGAGAACTGCGTGGGCTTGGCGACGTCTTGCAGTTCGGAGGCGAAGAGATTCATCTCATATCCCTCAGCCACGGTGAAGGCAGCCATCTGCTGCTCTGGCGTGAGCACGGGCTCGGTTTTCGGCTTGGCGGCTGGTTCGATGGCGGGCACCGCTTTGCCAAGTGAGATGTCATGAATGCGCGCGTCCATCTTGGCGATCAGCGGCTTGTGGGATTCGAAACCTTCGCGCAGCGATGGTGCATCCGTGCTGGGCTTGCCAAACATCTGCGTCACGCGGTCGCCGTAAACGAAGGACCAGTTCGCGGGGCGCCAGCAGTCGAACCAAAGGCGGTTCTTTTCCACGATGGCCACCTTCAGTGCCGCGAGATCGTCCGAGTCACTCGATGACACACCGAGCTGCTGGGCGATGAGCCTCCCGACATAGCGCAGACCACCTTCATTGAGGTGCATGCCGTTGTCGGTGAAGGCCGCCATGCAGCCACGCTCACGGGTGATCGGCGTGATGAGATCGACAAAGATCGCGCCGCGCTGCCGGGCGATTTCCTTCACCGCATCGGCATAGGCCTTCACGTCCTCATTCAGCTTCGTGAGGTCCGGGGCATGAGGCAGGCCGGTGGCTTGAAAAGGCATGGGCGAGATCAGCACAAGGCGCGGCGTGCGTGCCCTGAACTGATCCAGCAGGCGATGATAGGCGGAGGTGAATTCGGCGATGCGGGCCTTGCCATCAAAGGCCTCCACCTGCCCGAACTGGCAGATCACGATGCCCGCGCCCACAGCGTCGAGCTGGGATTTCCAGTCGCCAAAGTTCAGGTCGCGCCACTGCTCGTACACCGTATCGCCTTCCCAGGCCATGCTGCGGAAACGCGGCGCTTGTTTGGCGAGTTCGTGAGTCAGGATAGCCTCCAGCGCGCCTGCTTTTTGTTCGCGGACGAAGTTCGTCTGGCCTGCCATGACGATAACTTCACCGTCCGAGATCTCGAACTTGCCATCTTTGAATGGCACGAGCGCGGTTGGGGCGCTGTCGGGATTGCCGAAGCGATTCATGATGTCCTTCGAGCCAGGGACGAGGGCGTCGGGCAGTTCATCGATCTGGATGTTGCGGAAGGCGATGACCGCTTTGCAGTTGCCATGGATTTGCAGGGCGAGGTTGCCTTTGAGCGCGATGTCTGGGGCGCGCTCCGTGTAGTCAACCGTGCGGACGCCATTGACGAAAAGCTGGATGCGCTGGTCCTCGGCACGGATTTCGTAAGTGTTCCATTCGCCCGGCTTCTCAGCCTTGGTGATCAGTTCCTCAGCGGGGACCGAAAGCATGGTCTTGCGGCGTGATTCATCATAGAGGCAGCCGCTCTTGCCTGCGCCGATGTCCGCCTGATAACCAAACATCTCATTCGGCGGCTGCTTGATCCGCACGCTGCGGAATTGCACGCCGCCATTCACGAAGCCTTCGGTGCCGTTGAGTTTGTATTCGAGCGTGAGACGGAAATTTCGATACGGCTTCTTCGTGGCAAGGAACTCGTTTTGCGGATTCCCCTCCATCGAGCCGCCAAGGATCACGCCATCCTCGATGCGCCAGACCTTCGTGGTCTCACCTTCCCAGCCGTTGAAGGTCTTGCCATCGAACAACGGCACTGGCGCGGCGTTTGCGAGCGCGGAGACGAACAACAACGTCGAGAAGAATAGAGTCGG
>Ga0315905_10002753_pt1 | contig 18373 bp, 16 predicted proteins | sample LakEriMetagenome_5_FD_203522 | JGI IMG/M metagenome (GOLD analysis project Ga0315905, IMG submission 203522) | Freshwater fungal communities from buoy surface, Lake Erie, Ohio, United States - Buoy 4 MA121 | ecosystem: Environmental > Aquatic > Freshwater > Lake | place: USA: Lake Erie, Ohio... | reverse complement strand
ATCCGGACAAGATTCCCCGTGGTGCATTGAAGCAACTGGATGAAGAATGGGTGCAGCTGAGGTCCCTTAACCACTTATCAAAATTGACAAGTTCGACAGCGGGAAACTCAGTTGCCTTCAGAACCGATGCAGTATCCCTAGCAAAGCGACGCCGCCACTGTCGCCGCTATTGGCATTAATAGTCAACAGATTGGTCGCGATGCTGGCCTTACCAGAGTTTTTGAGAGCCAGGTATCCGGCATAGAGGGTGGTGCGCTTGCTCAACAAGTAGTCATAGCGAATGGCGTAGGCTTTCGTGTCGTTGGGGCTACCAACCAGATCGCGCCGTGACCAGGCAAAATTCACAGATTGATTTCCTGCGAAATTGATGCGGGCACCAAGATTCAGCACGTTGGCGTTCAGTGCACCTGCTGTATCGACTTTGTTTTTCGCATAGCTTCCACCAAACATCCAGTTCTGGGGGGTGTAGCTGAAGCCGACAATCTGCGATGTAGATGTTGTGGGGGCAGCTACGACTGCAATCGATGACCCACTCTTCTTCTGCTGGAAGGCATAGCTCATGTTGAAATTGCTCACCTTGTATCCGATCAAGGCGGAGGAGTAATTTCCGCTGCTATTGCTCGCCCCCCCGGGCGCGACCATGACCTGCACCTCAACTGGCAGAGACTCTGGCGTGACATAGAGGACAGCGTTCTCAGCTCGCACACCCTGGCTGCCAAAAACGTAGCCCTTCAGGCCTTCAGTCTGGTTTGTTAGTGTCGAGGTAGAGAATGAAGCATTGTTGCCCAACGGGTCATAACGGACAAGCCCACGGAAATACGGGGTGTACTGCCGTCCCAGAGTTAGAGCACCCCAGGTCCCGCTTAGTCCGACAAAGCTCTGTCGCGTGAATTGAAGGCCACCAGCGGTCGTACCAGTCGCAGGTACAGTTCCTGTGCCGCTATCCAGACTGATCCCGGCCTGCATATCAAACACGGCACTTGTGCCGCCGCCAAGATCTTCTTTGCCTCTAAACCCTAGTTGCGAGGCCACAATTCCGCCATCGGTGAGACGCGTAGAACTGGCGCTGCCTCTGTAGGAGCCAACAAAGCTATCTGCGGCTCCATAAAGAGTCACCGTTGAGGTCTGTCCGAATGATATGAGCGAAACACTGGCGAGTGCTGCTCCACTGAGAGTTTTACGCATTACCTGTCTCCTTAAGTGTTTGAAATCACATGTAGATACCAACATTGCTTTTCCCTTGAGGAACGCGACTGCCGCAGCTTTGATTTTTCAGGATGACGCACATTGCTCCAGGTCAACCCGCGCGATCACGACAATAATAAAGGGGCGATCTCCAAAAGATCGTCATCAGACAGACAATTGAGCAATCAAAGACTAATGGGATACAAAGGTGACCCGAGTGCATCTCACCTGTATTTGCGTAGTTCCGTCCGGCCAATCTGTTGGCGGTGGACTTCATCCGGCCCATCAGCCAGGCGAAGCAAGCGTGCGAGCGCGTACGCAGGGCCTAAGCCAAAATCATTGGTCAATCCGCCGCCGCCATGCACTTGTATTGCCCAGTCCACCACCTGGGCTGCCATTTGCGGACCAGCCACCTTGATCATGGCGATGTCGAGCTTGGCTGCTTTGTTGCCCAGCCGATCCATCTTGTCGGCGGCATTGAGCGTGAGCAAGCGCGTCTGTTCAATCATGATGCGCGCCTGAGCGATGCGCTCTACCGTGACGCCTTGTTCTGCCACCGGTTTGCCAAAGGCCACGCGGTCCAAGCTACGCTGACACATGCGTTCAAGGGCGCGTTCAGCCAAGCCAATCAATCGCATGCAGTGGTGGATGCGTCCGGGTCCGAGACGGCCTTGCGCAATCTCGAAGCCGCGCCCCTCACCTAGCAACATGTTGGAGGCAGGTACCCGCACATTGCGGAAGACCACCTCGGAAGCGCGATCCGGCATGCCGTAGTAGCCAAACTCAGGTAACGAGCGTTTGACCTAGATGCCCTGTGTGTCCATGGGCACAAGAATCATCGATTGCTGCATGTGCCGATCTGCATTGTTGGGGTCAGATTTGCCCATGAAGATGCAAATCTTGCACCGGGGATCCGTCGCGCCAGTGGTGAACCATTTGTGGCCATTGATCACATAGCCATCGCCATCACGCAGAATCGAGCTTTCGATGTTGGTCGCGTCGCTGGATGCCACATTGGGTTCAGTCATGGCGAAGCAGGAGCGAATCTCGCCTGCCAGCAGCGGCTTGAGCCACGTATCCTTTTGCTCGCCGGTGCCATAGCGCGCAAGCACTTCCATGTTGCCGGTGTCAGGCGCATTGCAATTGAAGACCTCTGGCGCTAGCAGCGAGCGGCCCATGACCTCGCAAAGCGACGCGTACTCAAGATTGGTGAGTCCTGGCCCATGCGACGGATCGGGCGAAAAGAGATTCCACAAACCCGCTGCGCGAGCCAGGGGTTTGAGCTCCTCAATGATCGGCAAAGCCTTTCATGGTCCCAGCTTTTCAGCCTCCTCCGCGTGGCGCGGTTCATTGGGATAAATATGGGTCACCATGAAGGCATTCAACCGTTCAAGGATCTCTGCCGTGCGTGGAGTGAGTTCAAATGCCATATTGAGCTTGGAAAGTAAAATGAAATCGAATATGTCGTCGCGGGTGTAGATAGCGTCAACTCAATCGTCCAGGCTTTGCAGCAGGGCGAGAATTGCATCGTTGACCTCCCGCGGTCGCTCGCGTTGAATCCAATGCCCACAGCCAGGCACGATGTGTTTGGTGCGCAAATTGGGGATCACTTTCTCGAGGGCTGGAACCAATCGATCCATTCCCTTAAAGTGCATAAGCACATCGCGCTCGCCCACCATATAAAGTGCAGGCACGCGAATTTGAGCCCCTGACCAAGCTGCAGTCAATTCCCAGTTTCGGTCAATGTTCCGGTACCAGTTCAGCGGCCCACGGAACCCATGCTGCTGCATTGCGCTGACATAGACATCCAGATCGGCGTCGCTGACCCATGCGGGCATAGCCGCAGGTGCTGTTCGCCCACGCAACATGCCGGACCCGATCTGAACCATAGAGAGGTGGCGAGCAGTGTTGTCTGGGTTGTCTCCCGACCACAGATAGGACAGATCCCTCAGGCTCTGGCGGATATCGTGATCAAACTCCGCCTCGGCTTGACCCTCCTGGCAAAAATACAATTGGTAAAATTCTTCCGCTTCATTGCGAGGCATGGCGGTGCTAGGTCGCGTCGGCGTACGGGGAAAGTAAGGCACGCTTAAGCCCGCCACTGCGCGTACCCGATCCGGGCGCAACAATGCGCAGTGCCAAGCGACAGGCGCCCCCCAATCGTGCCCGATGATGACAGCACGGGGGGCCTTCAGCGCATCCAGCAGACCCATGACATCCCCCACCAAATGAAAGATGGTGTACTGGTCAATCTCTGCAGGTGCATCTGTCCCACCATAGCCACGCATGTCTGGTGCAACAGCGTGGTATCCCGCTTCTGCGAGGAACAGCATTTGCTGGCGCCACGAATACCAGCACTCCGGAAAGCCATGGCACAGCACCACAAGCGGTCCAGCGCCCACTTCAGCAATCTGCATCCTGATGCCATTTGCCTGCACATGGCGCAGACGGATCTGTTGGGAGGTCGTCATGGCATAGGGACGATGCTGTTGTCCGCTTCGAAATAGTAATCAAACCAGCTGAAAAATTCGCGCACCTGCTCTTCACTGCCGCTTTGAATCGAAGTGCCATCCATGAAGGCATCCAACGTGATACGGCAACTGAAGAAGAGTAACCACGTATCAAAGCTTGATACCAATTCAAGGCTTGGTGCTGGTCCAGAGTTCACACTGGCTATGAATTCGGCAACGCCGAAACGAACACGCCACGCGTGGCGGGCATCGCGATCGCTAAAGCGAATGGCCAAGCTTATGCATTGGTTCTTGCAACGCATCGGGTCCAGTCGAACCCGGTATTGCTCCATGGAAACAGCGGGTGCAGACATCGCAAGCACACGCGGCGCGGCAAAACGTAGGCGAGGAACGGTGACCTCACCCTGAAGTGCTCGGGCATGCGTCAAATACCAACTGCGAATGGTGTGTGCTGGCGTGACGCGCGCCAACGCCTTCAATGCATCGGCTTTGTGGGTGCGCACGATGGAGTCCGTTGGGTCAAGTCGGTACAGGTACTGCAGCAGCTGCGTGGCCCAGGCATATTCTCGTTTTTCCATAGCTTGTTTGGCCTGCACCAAGACACTGTCGCGCCCACCCATGGCGGCGACCAAGCGTTGCGCCTGTTCGTCAATGGGCAAGGGATTGATGCTCGCAGCGTCGCCGTCAAACCAACCGAGGGCATGGTGATAGAGATAGGGCCCGAAATGACTGACCTCACCGTAAACTTCTGCCAAATTCGGATGCGCCGCCAGTTCATCAGGCAAGCGGACAAACTCACGGAGTTCTTCCGGCCCAAGGCCACGCAACATGCCCCGCAGCGACTGGTCAAGCGTGAAATTCAGCGCTGCGATGACATGCTCTAACGCGTTGGCAACAACAGCTTTGCCACGCAGTGCCCTTGCATGCGTGTTAACCAATACCTCTGGCGCTAAATCAAGAATGGTCTGCAGGCCATCACGCCAATCCCTGGGATCTCGGAATTTGGAGGCCCGCAGCGTGTAAACGTTGGGCATGAACGGCCATAGGAAGTTATTGAGCACAACGCCCAATGCTGGAAGATAAACCGTCATGCAATCATCCGTATCCGAACCGTTCGCCGTAAAGAACTGCATATCAACACCTGCAATGCACATGCATTCTCCATGACCCACTGGCGTGTTGACCGGGAGCATTCCGCTTTTGCCAAACGAGATCACAGCCCCCGCCGCTGCATCGGGGCCGCTACGGCTGACATAGTGGTTGAACTGCTGCATGGACCGCGACGTTTGCAAAGGCTGGGTCTCGCCAAATGTTGTCCCGGATGAGCCCAGCGCCAGGTTGGTATTGAGCTGTGGGTGCCCGATGATCTTGACTCCCACCCCATCTCCAACCAGTTGCTTGGATCCATGTACATAGTGGGAATGTGAATACAAAATTGCCACGATAGGCTTGTCAGAAACTGACCGTATTTGCTTTAGAAACCTTTCGCCATCAGACTCCACTTCGCCTGTGTCGTACACAATCAGACCACCCTCACCTTCTATCAAGGTCAGGTTTAAAAAACCATCACCGCCAAAAACTGTGACGCCTGGCGCAACCTTGTCAACCGTGGGCTCCAGGTACATGCTCTGCGTCAACTGCCGCTGTGAGCCAGCATGAGTGATGGCACCGTTAGGCAAGGTGGTTAATTCCACCGGCGCGCCCATATAGAGATTTGGATGTGTCATAAAACGCTCTCGATTCGTGTCAAGTTGTCAGGCCACAACTTTGGCTAGGCGAAACTCGCTGATCTCTGCAGCGGAAAAACCCGCTTCGCTCAAGATCTCAGCCGTGTTGCCACCCGCTTTTGGCGCAATGCCAAGCTCGCGCCTATGGACCTTGTCTACGGTGTAGGGCAGTCCCAAAGTTCTATATGAAGTGCCGTCAGCACCCACAGCAATTTGCACGATGCCACTGTTGCAGACATCTTCGCTCTGTTCAACTTGACTGTAGCTGCGAACCGCGCCCACGACAATGCCAGCAGCGCTCAGACGCTCTACACAATCCTCGTTGGTCATGCTGGCAAATGCCAGATTCAGCTGCTCACGCATGGCTGGCCTGTTGGCTACACGTTGTTCATTGCTGCAAAAGCGTGAGTCTGAAATCAAATCCCGACGATTCATCACTTGGCAAAGCAGCTTCCAGTGCTCTTCCACGTAAGCGGAAATCACGACCATCCCGTCGCTGGTCTGAATGATGTCCGCCGCCGGCGCATTCTTGGGCTGGGCATCCCCCAAGCGCTTGGGCTCGATGCCCGTCATAAAGAAATCAGTGAAGTTGGGCATTTGGAGATGCATTGCGGCCTCCAATAAGGAGGTTTCAATAGATGCCCCTTTTCCCGTGCGCTCGCGCCGAAACAGTGCGGCAAGTACGGCTTGAGCGCCCAAGTGCGCGGCAGTACTGTCTATGATCGGCGCACCGACTTTTTGCGGCAGGCGATCAGGCTCACCAGTCACCGACATCAGGCCACTCTCTGCTTGAGCGGCGATGTCAAAGCCAGGCCGGGTTTTGGAAGGCCCATCTGAGCCAAAACCGGTGATGGACAAATAGATCAACCGTGGATACAAAGCGCGCATTTGACTTGCACCCAGTCCCAATTTATCCACTGCGCCCGGACGTTGATTTTGAACCACAACATCGCAAATCCCCGCCAGTCGCCGCACCACGTCGCCGCCTTTTTGCGAACGAATATCGACCATGATGGATCGCTTACCGCGGTTGTAACTGCGCAATATCGCCTCGCCATAGTCGCCAATATGGCGCGAGCGTTCGCCTCCTAGTGGCTCAATCTTGATGACTTCTGCACCTAACTCAGCCAAGACCATTGCAGCACCTGGTGCTGCAATGTACTGCCCTAAATCGAGTACTCGGATACCTGCAAGCGGCAAGTTTGAATCTGTTTCATTCATAGGACGATGCATCAGTTCGATGGGAGCTTGATGCCTGCGGCACGGGCTATCGTTGACCATTCGCCGCTATCGCGTTCAATTGACTGCTGGAATTGCTGAGGCGTGTTGGCCGGGAACGCAGAAAAGCCAATCTTCAACATCTGTTCAGCCATATCTGGTGCCGCCATTAAGCGGTTGGCTTCCTTGTTGAGCCTATCGACCACTGCAGGTGGGGTTCCAAGGGGTGCGACGATGGCATACCACGATGCCATCTCAAACGGAATCCCTTGCTCGGTCATCGTTCGGACTTCGGGAAGTTGAGGAACGCGGTTGGGTCCGCTGACGGCCAATGCGCGAAGCTTGCCGCTTTGCGCCATCGGAATACCGTTGGCAATCGCAGTAAAAGCGATCTTGACATGCCCGCCCACCAAATCAGTGACCAGAGTAGACGTCGTCTTGTATGGCACATGTTGCATCTTCAGATTACCTGCCTTTTGCAACAGGGCTTCCATGGTCAAGTGGCCACCAGAACCATCTCCCCATGAACCGTAAGAAAGCGAATTGGCTGGCTGCGAACGGATGTAAGCCAACAGCTCCTGCAGATTTTTGACAGGAACGCTGGGATGCACCATCAACAGGTTTCCGCCTGATCCGATCTGGACCACTGGTGCAAAGTCCTTCGTCGGATTGAAGGGTGCCTTTTCCATGATGAGGGGATTGATAACATGCGCGGCGGCGTAGGTCACCAAAATGGAATAGCCGTCACCAGGCGATTTCATCAACGCATCTGTCGCGATCAAACCATTTGCCCCCACCTTGTTGTCAATGACAAAGGGCTGACCAAAGCTCTTGCTGAATGCATCGGCAAATATGCGCGCTGTTAAGTCAGTCCCACTCCCAGCGCCTCCAGCGACAATGACCCGAACAGGCTTGGTGGGCCAAGCGGGTTGCGCGTGGGCAGCCATCAGGCCAAGAAGTCCAATAGTGATAGCAAATATCCGGTAAATGATTTGATTCATGGTTTGTGATACTTTGGTTAAGAATTGAAGCGGACTGTCTTTGGGCTACGTCCAAGAAAACGCAGTTTCAGCATCTGATTGATCGCTCGAGCCGATGGGCTTGCCGAGTAAGGATTCGGCATCGCTCTTCATCAGGTTGCCAGACACCACAGATGTCATTTGCGAGGCCCTGGCGAACAGTAATTCAGCTTTCAGCTCGTGCGCTTGCTTCACCGCAGGTGAATCGTCATTCGCCAAAGCGAGCAAATCCACGACATGCAGCGCCAGTTGCACCTTTCCTTGTGATGCCAATTGACGAGCCCGGGCAAGCACGCGCTGCGGGTCCTCGATCAGTTGGACAATTTCTGCAGCTACATCGACGTTGCGCGCCGGGTGCAGGCTGGTTGGGTTTCGGTCCCACCAGCCGTTTTCCAGGCGCCATATTTCACGCACCAGGTAGTCTGGGCAGCCATATACAGGTCGCATGAAACGATGACCAAACAGTTCTGGTGGATAGGCTAAATCGTGCAATATCTCGTTTTCAGACAGGCCCAGGTTCATCCGCTCGACGACTGCAGCACGTAACCACCGGATGGCTCTCACAGGAATAGTGAGCGCGTCCTCAATCTCCTGTTTGTCAGTCAATGTTCGGCCAAATTCAGGGACCAATACCTTCGGTCTGAGTTCGAAGAACGATTCCAGCGTCTGTGCCCAGCGTAAAGGACTGCGTGCGATGCGGTAAGGAGATCCGGCATTGGGACAACTGCTGATACACGCAGGACCGCCATAAAGCAGCGCTTCTGACGGTAGCCACACCGCAGTGGCGTCGTCCGTTTCAGACGGCGCGTGGCGCAAAACAATATCGCGCTCGGTCCCCACGATACGCAGTGTTTCCTGATAACTGAGTTGAGGATTGGCAAACCAATGCTCAGGAAAATCCGCGGGATAAAGTGAACGGAACTGCCGCGTATTGGTGTACGACTGCAGTCCCGCTGTCTCGCGGTAACGCTGGTAACGTTCGGCCACGCGCTCATGCCCCACCAAAACCGGTGGCGGTTCATTGCGTGCTTTGGCGTGCTCGTTCCACTGGTGCACGCCAAAGTTGTAGCCCAGGTGCCCGTGGCTGATGACGATGTGCGTGACACGCTTTTCGGTGACTTGACGCAAGCCCTGGATCATGGCGTCAGTGATGTCTTTGCCAGGTCCTGCATCCACCAATATCACCCCTTCACCATGATCAATGATGAGTGAGTTGCCTTGTCCGCCTATGGTCCACACCTTAGGTGCGATTTCGCGTGCACCTCGATTGACCATCAATATGTCAGTGATCGCCACAATTTGTCTCCAGAATCTTTTGCTAACGCGGACAGCAATGTCGCCCAGCGCAATAGTTGGCTGAATCTAGTGCTTTTCAACATGATTGAAAATGGTTTAATTTTCATTTGGTGATATCTTTTAGCTATGTCGATGACACCTGTATACTGACTTGCCGACGATGACCACACAAGCTGATTTTCTGTTCCGACGCCTGCGCCTGCGGCACATTCAACTGCTGACCTTGCTGGCAGAAAAAGGGTCTGTTCGAGGCGCTGCAGATGCTATGTTGTTATCCCAACCCGCCGTCAGCAAGATGCTGAAGGAGGTAGAAATCGCCTTCGGTGAGCGCCTTTTTGAGCGTGATCAGCATGGTGTTAAGCCCAATGCCTATGGGCTGGCCGCGATCCGTCGTGCTCGCGTCGTACTTAACGAACTTCAGGTGGTGACGCAAGAGCTTCAGGCCATACGTGGCGGCGGTGGCTTGCTTCGACTGGGATCTTTGTCCATCTCTGAACTCGCGCCAACGGCGATTGCGGGTTTGCTTCAACGCATGCCCGGGGCGCGCATTTACGTGCGCGAAGGTACTGTAGTGGATCTGGTGAATGCCCTGCTCGACGGTGAGCTAGATTGCGTTTTTGGCGCACTGGGGGCGTCGGCATTGCAGAACCCATTGGTTGCTGAGTTATCCATTGAAGTTGTCATGGAGAACCGCTTGAGTGCCTTGCTGTCAGTCAACCATGTTTTGGCACGCAAGAAAAAGCTCCGATGGGCCGACCTACAGAATTCTCGTTGGGTCGTACCTCCCCGCTCAACCATCATTGGTCAGGCGTTTGTCTCTGCATTTGCCAACATTGGACTCCCGCCCGTGCCCCCTGTCCTGGAGGCGTTATCCCCCGTGACCATGCGCTCGGTCCTCGCGGCAGATCCCACGCTGATTGGTGTGGCACGACAGGAATACGTCGCTACGAGCGTCAGTTTAGGTGGGCTGCGCTGGATGGATATGGATCCACTCATTGCGCTGCCACCGCTATGCTTCATCACCCGCCACTCTGCCGTAGCGGGACCAGCAATTGCACAATACTTTCTGGAAGAGCTTCGCCTTGCAGCTGGTAAGCACGGACGACAAGCTGCCTAGGTCCAGCGGAAAAACTCAACGACTGTCATTGCGCAGACAGTTGTTCGAGCGGCATCTACCTTATCATGTTGCACTGCTCAATAAATTGGCTTGTGACTGGAGAACACGCGATGTCCGCTGAATCGTCGTACGAGGGTTTCCCTGGCAAAGTCGGCCGCACCCGAGAGGAATCTACGCCCTACTGGCAACCAAAACTTAAGGCAGCCGCCGGAAGTCCCAACATCGTCATCATTTTGATGGATGACATGGGATACGCAGATCTGGGTTGCTATGGCTCGGAGATCGACACTCCTCATATCGATGCCTTAGCTGGACGTGGCGTGCGCTTCAATCACTACACCACCCATCCCATTTGCTCGCCCGCCCGTGCAGCGCTGCTTACAGGCCGCAATGCGCACGCTGTGGCAACCGGGTGGCTGGCGAACAACAATCCGGGTTATCCGGGCTACTTGGGCGATATTCCGAAGGATTGTGCAACGCTGCCGGAAACGTTGAAGGCTGCTGGCTATGCCACCGTTGGCGTAGGCAAGTGGCACAACTCTACCGACAGTGCCGTACCCAACGACACGTGGCCGACGGCACGTGGATTTGAACGGTTTTATGGCTTCCTTGAAGGTGAAACCAGTTACTTCCATCCGGCGCGTTTGGTGATGAACAACATGGTGGTACCGATGGACGCCTATGCACCAGACTATTACTCCACCGATGACTGGACCCAACAAGCGATCCGTTTTGTCAAAGAGATACGAAATGACCAACCTGAACGGCCATTCTTTCTCTATGTTGCCAACAATGCCATGCACGGCCCTTTGCAGGCCAAATCCAATGATCTGGAAAAGTACCGAGGAAAATACGATGAGGGCTGGGACGTGCTACGCCAGCGCCGCCTCGAACGGCAGATAAGCATGGGACTGGTTCCTGCTGATACCAAGTTGGCACCGCATGACCCTAACGTCCCGGCCTGGGACTCACTTCCAGTAGCCGAGCGTTCGTTGTATGCGAGGCACATGGAAACCTACGCAGCCATGCTGGATTGCGTGGATCAGAATGTAGGTCGACTGGTTGAATTGATGCGTGAACTGGGTGAGCTGGACAACACAATTTTTGTTTTTTCTTCGGACAACGGAGGCACGGGCGCAGGTGGGCCAAGTGGTGCGGTGCATTTCAACCGCCGCTTTTCTGGTCTCAAGGCCCACGACGTGGATCAGTGTGTGGAACGTTCGGAGTGGATCGGCTCAGCCCGGGCCAGCCCGGTCTATCCCAGTGGGTGGGCGCAAGTCAGCAATGCGCCCTTTCCTTGCTACAAGACGCACACTGCCGCTGGCGGTCGACGTGTGGCCTGTATCGTGTCATGGCCTGCACGACTGCTTCAACAAGGGCAGATTCGCCAACAGTTTGCACATGTCACCGACATCATGCCTACGCTCCTCGACATGGCGGGTGTCGCGCCCCTCGTCCAGTCGCACGGGTCACCTGCCAAGCCGCTACAGGGATTAAGCCAACTTAAAGTGCTTCAAGATAGTGCAGCCCCCGCCGTTCGACGGGAGCAATATTACGAATGCTGGTCGCATCGAGGTTACTACCGCGATGGCTGGATTGCCGTCTCCATCCAGCAGCTTGGCGTTGGTATCAATTTTGATAACTGGACGCTTCACCATCAGCCAAGTGACTTTGCCGAAGCCATCGACTTGCGCGACAGGTACCCAGAAAGACTGAAGGAACTGGTTGAAGCCTTTGATCAGCAGGCCTGGGCAAACATGGTCTACCCACTGGACAACCGCACGATTCTTCAGAAATTCCAAACCATCCCCGCCACACAGCGTCCAGAAACACACAGCCGAAGGCGCTTTCTTCCTGGCACACAAACCGTCAACCGTAGCCTGGTTGTCCCGTTGATTGCAGACCGTTCGTTTGTCATCAGCGCGACGCTTGCGCATCGTGCAAATGATGAAGGTATTTTGTTCGCACTAGGCGATGTCTCTGGGGGCATGGTCTTGTACATCGAATCATCACAACTACATTTTTATTACAACGGCTTTGGCGATTTTTCCTCGCTCGAAGGTATTCCCATGCCCACAGGAACACACCAGGTTGCGATTCAGTTCGAAGCGCTGGGGCAACGTCGTGGTCGCGGACGACTGTTGCTTGGCGGACAAGCTGTTGACGATTGGCGTGACTTGTCCCCGTCTTTGATGGGAGGTTTCCACGAAGGTCTTGATATTGGGATTGATCGCCGAGCGCCTGTGCATTGGGATTTATTTCAGCGCCGGGGAAACTTTCCCTACAGCGGCAAACTTCAGGACCTAGTCATCGAGTCTGGAGATTTAGCGCCAGATTCCTTGTACCGAGCAAAATGAGCCAGTGCTCAGTCTGCTGCTAGTGCACACAAGCCCGGCATGTCCGTGATTTCGATTCGTCCATATTTCACCTGTACAAGATTTCTTTGCGACAGCTTGGCCAACAGCCTGTTCACCGTCTGCCGGGTCAAGCCCATGCGTGATGCCAATTCCCCTTGGGTAATTTGCAATTCAAACGCACTTGAAGCGGATGAATTGCGTTCACTCGACGCGGCGAGGTCACACAACAGCGTCGCCATTGTTTTGCCTAAATCGTTCAACGTACGTTGCTGCAATGTGGCAAGGTTGTCGCGTTGACGCTCCAATGCAAAAAGAGCTAGCGATCGCCAGAGTAATGGGTTGGCATCCATGATGGCCATCAGCGCGTCGCTGGGCAAATGGGCCACATAAGACTCCTCGCATGCCTGATAGTCGTAAGGCGAACGGAGGACTGCCAGTAACCTCACAAATCCAGATGTATCGCCAGCGCACAGATTGCGCTTCACAAACTTAGTTCCTTCCCGATTGGTGCGGCTGATTTCCACACACCCCGAGATGATGGCCAGAACCTCGCGGCAAGCCGGTTCAGTTTTCCAGATCTGTTCACCACGACGATAGATATGCAAACGACTGACTTGCACCAGTTTGTTGATACTTTCCGATGGCCATGCATTGAACACCTGCGCGTTTCGCAGCGCGTGCCGAATCAGGGTGGCGGCATCCAACGGCGGATCACTATTTGTGGGACGCATCAGGTAGCCAGGGGACGGCAATGCATGAATATCTCCAGTCAGCTAAGAGCAATGCTAAGAATTTGCCAACGCATGTCTATTCGTATAAACCACGGCAACACCCCTATAGAGTGAAGGCCAAACCCTAGTGAGAGGTTCGCGAGGCAGAAAAAGGAAGACTTTGTAATCGCAGTGACATTGATTGGCGCGCTTGTCAGCTATTGTTTGCGGGACGACGAATCGCAATGCAGGTTCGTGTCCTACGCACACAATTTGCTGAACCTAAGGAGACTACCATGGACAGTTTGTCAAGTTTGAGGAGGCGGGTATGGCTCGCTCAAATGCTATCCGGCGCTGGACTCGGGTTGCCGATCATTGATGCATTTGCTGCCGATAGCTTGCCCAGTGGAACAATCAAAATTCTGGTTGGCACGGCGGCTGGTGGACCGCCAGATACCAATTCTCGTTCGATGGCAGAGGCCCTCACCCAGAAATGGAAACAGGCGTTTGTAGTTGAAAACAAAGTCGGTGCGAATGGGACGCTTGCATTTCAAGCTGTTCAAAGTGCACCGCCAGATGGCAGAACCTGGGGGTATTTTTCGGAGTACAACCTGTATGCGATGCCACTCATGGGCCGCGATGCACTGCTGGACGGCTTTGAATTTGTCACCCCCGGTTTCTCGTCGCCGTCAATTGTCGTGGTGGGTGAATCATCCCCGTATACCAGCCTGGCTCAAGTGATCAATGCCGCACTCAAAGCACCAGAACGCCTCACTTTTGGATCGGGTGGACTCGGCAGCCCCGCACACATTGCCATGGCAAGACTCACCAACATGACGAAGTCCACAATGACGCATGTGCCGTACAAAGGCGGCGGTGAACAGGCCCAGGCCTTGATTGGTGGGCAAGTGGATATTGGTGTTGTACTCTTTGGCGCGGTCAAGGGGCTCATTGCCTCAAAGCGGTTAAAGCCCTTGGCGGTAACCACAAGCGAGCGACTGGCAGTCTTGCCACAAGTCCCAACAGTCAATGAAGCCATTGGATCTAGCAGCTTCGAAGTCAATACCTGGGGTGGCTATGTGCTTCCAAAGGGAACACCTAAAGGCGTTGTTGATGCGGTCTTCAGCGCGATCAAAGGGGTAATCTCTTCCCCGCCCGTTTTGCAAACTGCTTTGGCAAACGGATCTTTCCCAATGCCCGCCACCAGCCCTGCAGCGTTCGCAAAATTCGTGGCTGAAGAACGGACAAGTGCGCTTCAGCTTTTGAAAGAACTTGGCTTAGTCAAATAGCCACCAACACGCCTTCGAGGTCAAATAAAAATGACGGAACGCAACGCGCCTTCACCCACATCCAAAGAAGACATCCTCCCGCCAAATGAGCCCGCATTTTCGGGCCACATTGGTGAAACCTACAAAACCTCGGTCGCGGCTTGGCCCCAACCCACTCGAGCCAAGTCAGATGCGCCAAATGTCTTGATCGTGATGTTTGACGATTTAGGCTTTGGGCAATCGTCGGCTTTTGGCGGCCCCGTGAACATGCCAAATGTTGAACGCTTGGCCAGCAGTGGCGCGCGCTTCAACAACTTCCACACCACGGCGCTGTGTTCGCCCACTCGCGCAGCCTTACTGACAGGGCGCAATCACCACTCAGTGGGTTTCGCCAGCATTGCCGAGATGTCTACCGGCTTTCCTGGCGCAAACGCCTATTTACCGAAGACGGCAGCATCGCTGGCTGAAGTGTTGAAGCTGAGCGGGTATTCAACGATGGCGATCGGCAAATGGCACCTGACACCGAGTGCTCATGTGTCCGCTGCCGGGCCGTTTGATCGGTGGCCTTTGGGCCTGGGCTTTGAACGATATTACGGATTTTTGCCTGGTGAAACGGACCATTGGCATCCCATGCTCACCTGTGACAATCACCGCATCAAAACGCCGCGAACTGATGGCTACCACCTCAGTGAAGACTTGGCCGATCAGGCCATACAAATGTTGCAGAACCAGCAGCAGGTTGCAACTGGTAAGCCATTCTTTATGTACGTGGCCTTTGGCGCGCCACACTGCCCGTTTCACGTAGACCAAAAATACATAGATCGCTATAAAGGCAAGTTCGATCAAGGATGGGACGTCGTCCGCGAGGAAACCTTTTCCCGGCAACTGGCCATGGGCATCATCCCAACAGGCTCAAAGCTTCCGGAACGCAACCCTGGCGTCAAACCGTGGGCCGAACTGAATAAAGATGAGCGACGATTGTTTGCCCGCCTACAGGAAACCTTTGCGGGCTTTGTTGAGCATACAGACGAGCAACTTGGGCGCGTACTGGACGCACTGGACGATATGGACATAGCCGACAACACTGTTGTCATGTTTTTGTCCGACAACGGCGCCAGCCAAGAAGGCGGTGTCTTTGGATCCACCAATACGGAACGTTTTCGCAACATGATGCCCATGTCTGTGGCAGAAATGCTCCCTGACCTCGACCGAATCGGTGACCACACCACAGACCCTCACTACCCAGCGGGTTGGGGAATGGCCGGCAACGCGCCGTTCAAGCGCTGGAAACGGGACACCCATAGAGGCGGAAATACCGACCCCTTGGTCATCCGATGGCCAGCAGGATTCGCAGCAGTTGGAGACGTGCGATCGCAATACCTGCATGTGACCGACATTTATCCTACGGTGTTGGAATTAGCAGGAATTCGCCCGCCGAGCAGGGTTCATGGCATCGCGCAAATGCCGTTGGAGGGCCAGACTTTTGCTTACGCACTTCGGAAAGGTCAGGCGCCACGGCAAAAGAAGGTCCAGTATTACGAAATGATGGGCAGCCGTGCTATTTGGGCTGACGGGTGGACAGCAGTGGCCTGGCACAAACCTCAAACCGATTGGTCGCAGGAAACGTGGGAGCTCTATCACCAGGATCAAGATTACACCCAGTGCGTGGACCTTGCCGGTGAGTACCCGGAAAAACTTCAGGCACTGATCAAACTGTGGTTTGAAGAAGCCAAAGCACACAATGTTTTTCCGCTGGACGACCGTGGCCGCGAACGTGCCGTTGACAGAACAAGACCTTTGGCGTGCCTACCTCAGTCACGTTACGTTTACTACCCTAATACGGTTCCAGTGCCTTTCAATGCCGTGCCGCGTCTGTTGCGCCGCAAGCACAGGATCACTGCGGCGCTAGACATCCCTCGCGGAGGCGCGAGCGGAGTGATCATTGCAGAAGGTTCAGCATTTGGCGGTTGGTCCCTGTTCATTCAGGGCAGTCGCGCCCACTATGTTCACAACTGCCTGAAGTTGAGCATGCATCAGCTAACTTCTTCAATTCCTGTTCCCTTCGGAAAAGTGATTCTCGAATTCGAGTTCGAGCCCACCGGATCGCTCAGTGGTAAGCCTTTGGATCTGGCGCGACCACGCAATGACCTCGTTTTCGCTCCCGGTGAACCGGCCAAAGGCAACGGAAAGATGCGAATCAATGGCCAGGACGTAGGACGGCTGGAAAACATTCTCACCGCTCCACTCATGTACAGTTTTGTCGCCGAAGGGTTTCAAATCGGGGAGAACTGGGGGACACCCGTTGCCTATCAGCACTATCAGGACGGGTTCAAGTTCACTGGAAAAATACAGAGCGTTATCGTTGAAGTGGAAGTTGAGACATGATGCCCTTTCCAGGGAGTGAGCCAGGGTGATGCAACCCAAAGGAATTGAGGCAGCGGGGTATAAGTAAGGTTTGCAGGACCCGCCTAAGTCCAATTCCACTCAGTGGGTTCTGAAAGGCATGGCGTCAAGACATGCCTCTTTTGCTCAAGGCTGCGTCATGCCTAGGCGCTTGACCACCACCTTGTCGACCTCGATCTCTCGTGCGATTTGCGCCGAAAATACGGGACTGGCTGTGTAATCGATCACCGAGCCCTGTTTAGTCACAATGTCTTTGATCGCTGGCGAAGCCATGACCGACGCCAAGGCCTCACTCAGGCGTGCCACCACCGCGTCAGGCGTTCCGGCCGGTGCTGCCAGGCCGCCCCAGGGTTCGAAGACAAACCCTGGAATACCGGCCTCCGCCATGGTCGGCACTTGTGGCAGCAAGGCCAGTCGTTCGCGGCTGGCGATGGCCAGCGCGCGCAGTCTGCCGCTCTGCACCAGTGAAATATTCGATGCCAGCAGGCCCACCTGAAAATCGATCGTGCCACTGATGATGGCATTGGCGCTTTCAGCAGCCCCTTTGAGCGGCACATGCAGGGCTTTGAAATTGCCCAGCTTTTCCTCCATGTACTCCACCGCGAAATGCGCTGGCGATCCATTACCACCTGACCCAAACGTGAGCTTGCCCGGCGCAGCCTGTACCGCATTGATCAGGTCCTGCAGGGTCCGGTACCGGGACTCGCCGTTAACAACTGCCAAAAAAGGCGCGTGCGTCAGCTTGGCGATCGGGCGAAACTCTTGCAGCAGATCAAGCCGTGGGTTCATCGCCTGGACCGTGACCAAGCCGGAATGGAGGTACGCAAGGGTGTAACCATCTGGCGCAGCCTGCGAAGCTGCCTTGGCACCCAGCAATCCGCCGGCGCCTGGTTTGTTGTCCACGATCACGGCCTTTTTCAGGGCGACGCCCAACTGCTCGGCAACGACACGAACAAACACGTCCACGCCGCCCCCTGCGGGCGCTGGCACGACGATTCGAATGGCCTTATCAGGCCATGAACTCTGCGCCCAGGTCGGTGACAACAACGTCGGGCCAGCAAGCATATGACCCAAAGCTTGGCGTCGATTCCGTCATGGCCCCCTTGGCGCTGCGCCAGCAGGCTTGGGCGCGCTTGGCGCAAGACCTGGACATGGCCAAGCTCGAAAGCATGATCGAGGAAGTGGACTTGGACCACGCCGCAGAAAAAGCCCATGCCTTGATGGCCGGACAGGTGAGGGGTCGCGTGGTGGTGAGGATTTAAGCCATGTTGCTCGATGCAGAACAAAGCCAATTGGTGCTGAGCCCGTTTGTTGCCGGTCATTGCCCTCGGCGATGACGATGCACAGGGCAAATACGTTCCGCCTGCAGGCATTGAGGCCTTGTTGGCCTTGGTCCCCGGCGTGGATGCTTATTGTGTCGTCGGAATCAAGTTCGAGCCCTGCGCCTAGCGTCTAACTTTTCCAAAAACCAGTTCGAGCCCCAAGCCAGGCGTCAAACTTTTCCAAAAACTTGTTCAAGCCCCAAGCCAACCCTCTAACTTTTTCCAGTGCAAAGTGACATCGCTGAGTGCAAAATCAACGAAATTACTGGCGAAACTGTAA
>Ga0315905_10002752_pt1 | contig 18374 bp, 10 predicted proteins | sample LakEriMetagenome_5_FD_203522 | JGI IMG/M metagenome (GOLD analysis project Ga0315905, IMG submission 203522) | Freshwater fungal communities from buoy surface, Lake Erie, Ohio, United States - Buoy 4 MA121 | ecosystem: Environmental > Aquatic > Freshwater > Lake | place: USA: Lake Erie, Ohio... | reverse complement strand
TCGCCCTTAAAATCCACTTCTGCGTTCAGCCACCAAGCACAAAGGTGCTCTACTACTAGTAGACCGTTCACTCGTGGTGGGGATGAGGATGAGGATGAGGCTCAGTAACCTGTATTCTGTATTCTGTAATAGTTTTGCGCGGTAACGGTGTCATCCAGGGGCCAAAAACCTGTCGCGAATTGGTTTCTTTTTTTAACCGAAAAAATTCTGGGAACTTTTAAAAAACAACTGTCGTGTCTGTAGACGTCAAGGCGATCTTTAGCAGAAGGGGACGAAAGATGGAGCAGCTGCACCTCAGGGAGCGCCTGCTACAGGCGCGCAGCGAAAGCTATTTCGCCTGGCAGTGTACCTTGGACATACTGCGCCTGCAGAAGCTGCCCAGCGCGCGGCAAGCGGTGCAGCGATGCCGAGCAGCGCACAAGAAGGTGCGCGCATGTGCGTGTGCGTGGGGGGGTGGGCTGCCTGTCCGTGTGTGCGTGTGTGCGTGCGCGGAGGCGAATCATCCCGACTGCATCGCACTCTGCTTTCTCTGTGCGTGCATGTTCACACGCGCCATTCTATGAACCTGCAAGCCGGCACACATGCACACACGTTGACCGTGTGTGTGTGTGTGTGTGTGTGTGTGTGTGTGCGCGCGCGTGTGTGTGTGTGTACGCCCGTATTTATGTATGTATACGTATGTATGTGTATGCATGTATGTATGTATGAATATACATACGTATGTATGTATGTTTTATGTGCGCACGCTCGCGTCCGTGGGACGAAATCGGGTGCATGACATGGCCGGGGCGACAGGAGCAAGAAGAGGCTCGCGCAAGGCCAGACGCTGCAAATTCCCTGCACGGCGATGCCGGTCCAGGTTCCGGGGCGCCAGATTCCGAAGAGGGCGCGATCGGCAGCAGCAGAAAGATCTTGTGCAAGCTGGCTGTCAACACCGGGCTCTCTTTCTTCTTTTTCATGCTGGAGCGAGACCCCGAGGCCAAGGGGTTTCTTCTTCAGTCCTCCGCGTCGTTTCTTGCAGACCTGCCGCCGCTCGCCCTCCACGCCGGGCTCGGCTGCCTGGAGCTAGAGAGCCTTTCAAAGGTGCAAGCGTTCTTGGAAAAGACCGCTGCAGCGCCGCCCGGGCCTCCTGCCGGCGCCGCCCTGGGCTCCGACACGAGCACTGCCGACCTCGCGCTGAGCTCTCTGATCAGCTTTGCACTCGCGCGGGGCTCGCTTGGCACCGACCTCGTCCTTGCGCGCCTCCTCTTCGCATCGCCCCACATCCTAAAGACGCACCACCTCAAGCAGCTCCGTTGCATGTGCACAATCTCGCAAACGTGGAGCTCAGATGCCTCGCCTTCGATTCCCTCGCGTGTGCGCGTCTTCAGACCCAAGCCCAGGTCTCCAGATGAAGTGGTCGACGCGTGGGAGCAGCAGGTGCCTGTGCATGTCTGCCGCCTTTGCGTTTGCAGGCGCCGCATTCATAGCTGTCACTTGGGAAGTGCATTTAAGCTCAACGCCAGTCGCATGCGCTCGTGGCTGTCCAATATGCCACGTAGTGCCTTTCTCACCACAGATTCCACTGGCCGCAACAGGTGCTGCCTCTGCTCAAGACGTGCATTCCGGAAGAGCGGGAGCGCAGAGAAAAGTGGCAGCCCATTGCCAGCGCGTTGCAAGGCGGCAAGCACGAGGAGGCCAAGCGCCTGGTGCTCGACTTGCTCGCCAGCGCCGGGGGCTCCGCTGCTGAGACGGGCTCAGTGACGTTTCCAAGTCAAGAGTCGCTCGAACAGCAGCGCGCCGGGGTCGCGCCTGCGCGCGGGGATGATTGCAGCATGGGACCTGATGGGTTCATGGACTACATGGATCGTTTCTTGGCGACGGGCGGGACGTGCAGCGGTAGCGAGGCGTGCGCAGTGGTGATGAGCTGCCTCCAGTTGCTAGCGCGCCGGCTCGACTTGCCTCGCATCATGCCGACGCACGTGTCGTGCCAGACCCCCGCTCACTGCATTGCCGAGTGTGAAGCCTCGAGCTTCGCCCTGTACTCATTTCTGGAAGATGTATGCGCGGGAGCGGGTGCTGCCAGCAGAGCAGGGGGGGCGGCACGGGGTGGAGCGCGCGGGGACGAGGGGATGCAAGGGTGTGGAGACGTGTCAGTGGAAGAGTGTTCGCGGCGGAGGATAGTGTATTCGTGGCTAGAACTGCTGCAAGTGAATCTGGAATGGAAGTCGCGCTGTTGCTTTGTTGCGAGGCATAGCCCCGCGCCTGCCGCGCGTTGCAGCCCGCCAGTTGCGCCCAGTATGCCCGCGCGTGCGCAGTGCTACGCGGATGATTCACAGACACGAACAACGGGAATGGAGCGGCTGGAGACTCGGCTACGGGAGTATATCCTGGAAAACCAGCACCATGCGCGGCAAGACGAGGAGCTGGCGGAGGGAGTTGGTAACACTCATGGCCACGCGCTCTCGGCGGCCTTGCAGACAAAGGCCGCGCGCCTGGCAGCGCTTGACTGCTACTCGGCAGGCATCTCGCTCTTTTTCCAACGGCCGTCGCACCTGGTTGCAGCGTTGACGCCCTTGCTCCAGTCCGTGCGCAGTGAAACAGCATCGCCGTTTTCAAAGCAGATTTGTGCTCGTCTCCTGTGGAACTTTGGGGACAACCAGATGCTCTGGAGCTCGCTGTTGAGCATTTCAGAGGCGGCACGAGGCACAGAGGCTGCCACGGGGGGGTGCAGCGAAAGCGGGGGGGCCTCAGCTCCTGCAAAGACGGATGCTGGGTGCGCACGAGATTGCGAGGAGATCGTGGAGATTTTAGACTGTGTTTTGAGTTCCCTCTTTCAGGAGGCACGTGGGTATTTGACGGAAGGTGTGCCTGTGGGCACTGAGGGGATGGAGGGCAGCATCATGAAATTGGAAGTGCCTGTGTCTTGGGATTGGGGCAGGTTCACGCGCTCCTCAATGAGAGCAGACGGCAAGACTTTGCAGAAAATCTCGGTGAACCCGGACTATAGCGTGGCACTATCCTCGGTGGGCTTTGCTACAGGGGTGCACTGCTGGGTTATCCGGGTGGACGTTTGTCAACGGCTGCATGTGGGCGTGTGCGCCGGGACAGTGGGTGTAGATCGGCGCGTGAATGGGGCCTGGGGCTGGCACAGCCATGGGACTATGAGTGGACCAGAACAAGCTGACAAGGAGATTGGCGAATATTCAAATCGCGACGAGCTGTGTCTGAAGCTGGATATGGAGCGTGGGACGCTGGAGTTTTTCAAGAATGGGGAGCTTAAGGGCTGCGTGGGCAAGGTGACGGGAGAAGTGTTTCCATTCGTGTGTATGGATTACGAGGGGGAGCAAGTCACGCTGCTGCGGCAGTTTGATGTGATTGAACGCGAGGCAGGCATTGGTGAGCATCTCGACTTTGCGGTGGTGTGTTCGCGCATGCTGCTCAACTTCACCAGCCTCCTCAACGCGCTCATGGAAGAGGACTGCACGCAAAAGTGGTTGCAGTACCTGGCCACTGCTGTCCTCGTCCGCATCCTGGACCAGCTCTCTACCTTCCTTGCATATATTGATGAGCATCATCGTGAATTTTGTGCCGACGCGCAGATGGACCCGCTGGCTAAAGCCCCAGCCCAGGAGCAGCATGCATACGCGGATACGGAGAGCACTGCGCAAATGCGCCGAGCGACAGAATGCGAGAGTAGGGGCGATGGCGCAGCAGGACCGCACATGCAGTACAGCTGGGAGGCTGGCAATGGATGCGCGATGGAAGACGGGGCGCACAGGAGTGGGAACCGACCGCACGGGAAACGCCAGAGAGGCCTGCTGGCAGTTCTTGAGATGTTGGGGTCTCCGGGATGCGCGCGCTATGTCGATAATTGGCTTTCGAGCGTCCTGGTGTTTGCCGCTCGCCTGGAGCCCTTGGCGAGCGAATGCCCCGGTCTGCTGCCGAGCATGGTCAAGTGTGTAATGAGCCAGCGCAAGTTTCTGCTCAGGTACCATCCACTGCTCATGTACCACGGCGTTTACTTTCGATCGTTTGTGCTCCACGGGATGCTCTTTTCCAAGCCCAATATCTACTGCAGCGTTGAGCACAGGGGGCCGTGCGAGGGCGCCTGGACCGTGGAGGTCATGGTCAAACGAGGGCATCTGGTTGAGGGCTGCGCCATGTCCATACTCTTCTCGTCGCGGGAATTTGCGGTCAGTGTCGACCAGCCCAGGTGCGACCCCGGTACGCTGCAGCTCGTTGACTATACGGGAGGCGCCGGGGGCGGCCAGGCTGGTGCTGCGAGCCAGAGCAAGATCTGGCACTTCAATGCGGCCTGTCCTGTCGACACGTGGATGCTCGTCTCGGTGGTATGCGCCGACAACTGCACCTCCATCTTTATCGACGGCTTCAAGGTATGCAGGATACATGTCGGGATACGTGTGCGCGCCAGGCATTGCATACCTGACGTTCTGATGCGGCGCCTCACAGGTGGGCTCAATCCCCAAGAGCTTCGCGCTGGAGCTGACTGCCGTGGGTGGCTGTCCGCGCAATCCCGCCACAGACTTCTTGTGCGGCTCCGTACGCGAGGTGCGGGTGCTAGCGCGCTCCCTCTCTCAGGAAGAACTGCTAGATTCCGTGCATCGTGGACTTGCAGATGCTATTATGAAGCCGCAGCTTTGCGACCACTTGCTCCTCTTCCTGGAATTCCCCGGTAAGGGCGATCGCGTGGTGTCGGAGAGAGGCCCGCAGAGCAGCACCGGAGGCATGGTTGGTGCAGGGATGGGGGGTTCGGCTGCGCAACCCTCCGGAGTCTCATCGCAGCCGCCGACGGGCCTGCGTGATGATGCGGCGAGGTTGGGTGCACACGCGAGTGGCGGCGGTGATGCGGAGGAAGAGCATTGGATCTGTGCCATGGCAAAGCTGTTGAATGGGCTCACTGCGAGCATGGCCACTAGCCTTATGCGCTGCCAGACACAGTCTGAGACGGAGGCTGATTGCAACGCCTGGCTCAACTCTGCTCTTTTCGCACCTGGGTACAGAAGCGGTGGCGAGCAAGAGCATCCGTATATTCACCATTTGCTGCACGCACACGAGGCTGCAGATACCAAGCCTCCAGAGTATTACGAGCACGTCAAGGTCCTGGATCAGCTGCTGCAACCGCTACTGGCAGTTAGGCATTCGCCGCACCTGGACGCGCTTGAGCGCGCCGTTATGGCCACTGTCCTGTACCACTGTGGAGAGCTGCGTGTCCTGCTTTCCTCAGCAGCGCACACATGCGAGGCGGAAGCTATCTGCAAAGCAGTGTCGCTCGCCGCGCGCACCGTGCGGCGGCACGCCATGGAAATGCGGGACGTTGCAAACCTGGCGCTCAAGGACAACCAAGAGCCCCGCGACTGGAGCTGTTTTTGCGAGCCCATTCTCGACCGATGCCGCCTTCTTCTGCGCCTTGCGCCCATGTATTCACGCCTCAGCGATCCCTCCAGTGCTCACAGATCGGCAGACCGTGTGCCATGCCAGGCGGCAGGAGGGGCAGGCAGTGCGGGGGAGTGGGAGCAGAGTACGGGGTCGGGGGGGGGGGGCGTGTGGGGGGCTTCGAAGTGGGGTGTGATCGAGAGAGGAGGTGCTGCAGCATGCAGTAGTCTAGATGTGTACGCCAGCGTGCAAGGTCACTTGCACGGGTTCACTCATTTGAAGCAGATCGCAACTTTGGTCACCGATTTTCTAAAGGAAACCGTCGAGGCGCATGTCCTTGTGGCTGGGCTGGAGTTGAGGGAAAAACAAGCGGTCCAAGTGCAGGCTGGTCTTTCGGCGCTGGTGCGCCTGCTGGGAGACTGTGGAATGATGGAGCTGAAAAACGACGTGCTGTGTCTACTCGCCAACGCCGCGAATCCGTGGCAGCACTACCTCTCTGAGATCAGCGCAAGCGGACAGCACGCGGAGGATCAAGTCCGTGAAAGCTTCCATGGGCTCATCAGCAATCTCGTCGCAGTCTTGCATGTGGGCCATACGAGAGAGCGAGCTGACGTGGTCAAGTCCGTGGCCATTGCGTTGACGGTGGCGCTTGATCACCGCGATCTGTCGCACGTCCTGTCGACACAGCTGGTGGACTGGCTCAACAATTTCTGGGCGAGCACTTTGCATTCGTCGCCGCGCGCGAGAAGAAGGGAGGAAGAAGGGCGATTCGGTGGAGTGGGAGCAAGCAGCGTGTCAGCCTCACACACATGTCAGCAGCTTGCACACAACGTCGGAGTGATTCAAGCCCTAAACCGCTTGCTCGTCTCTTTGCTGCTTGTTCTTGGCGCACATGCGCCGAGCCTCAATGTTTCCGCTCCTCGAAAGATCTTGGACTGCGCGCACAAGGCGGTGAAGGCGCTGTTCGCCAAGGCAACTTCGCATGTGGGCGGCCCAGGAGGCTCCTGGAAGTATTGGCACGGGCAGTGGAAGTGCTCGCGCGGCAAGGCAAAGGCGCACAAGCTCTTCCTGATGCTGAAAGCAAGCGATGACAGCATGTCCTCGCAGCAATTCATCCATGGGTCGGCGCGGTATCGGGGCTGCACCTACCAGGTGCGTGGAACCAGCCGCGAGCGACCGGCTCTGCCGCACCTTGCGGTGCTGTACTGCTTTCGTGTTGCCTGTGAGCCGGGCTCGCCTAGTCAAGTGCTGCCGTTTGACGCTGAAGGCGTTAGCGACGCGCTCACTCTCGTTGGCTCTATCACCAATGACTTGCGATGGATGAAAGGGCGCCTTTTCCAACGACATCACCCGATACCATTGCTCGAGAGCATGAGCTATGAGGGCGCAGGGGGGCACGATGGAGTTTTCGAACTGTACAGTATGAGCTGTGTGCCAGTGCCGCAGAGCTATTTTTCACGCTGTGCACGACGGGTAATCTCGCTTTCTGCCGGCGGTTTCATCCAATTTGTGGGTGAAGATGAGGAATGCGGCATTGTCCAGGCGAGACAGCCAGTGACTCCGGCAGATAACTACATTCAAGTGCACGTGATTGAGTCGCAGAAAGAATCTGCGGTGGCGATCGGGGTTGCAGGACGGAATTACGCGCTGGATCAGATGCCAGGCTGGCAGGAGGGATCCATTGCGTTTCATCTTGATGACGGCAATCTTTTCGTGCAAGCAGGCGATCCTGCGCGTTTTGGGCCTGTTTGCGTGCAGGGTGATGTTGTTGGGTGCCGGGTCAAGTTTGGCCCAGATGGCAGCCCAAAGAGTATGACGTGGACGCGCAACGGCCAACTTATCGGCACCAAGTCGATCCATCGCATTCCGGGGTTCTCAACTAACTCAGGGCAATTATTCTTTTCGATAGGACTCAACCGCCCCGGAGAAAAAATCCTCGTGAGCACGGGGACATCGCCTGATCTGCCGAGCGAGCTCGACGAGTCTTCGGCCCAGTGCGGTGCCCTGACGCAGATCTTCGATATGTCGGATGGAGAGGCCCATTCAAAGTGCATGGACGTCAACGCTGCGGCGAGTCTCGAAGGAACTGGGAGGTTGTCCGTGTTGAGATTGATTGCCTACCCCACGCCTCACGAATCATCGTCAGTGTCGGCGCCAGCGGCTCGTCGGCCGCGACGGGGGCAGGCATTGTGTGCGAAATCCTTGGTTTTTTCGCGAAATTCGTCATTGCGCACGCAATTCGTCGTCGCTCAAAAAAACCCGGAGCAGGAAAGGACAGGCGGCTCTTCCAGCGGTGGGAGCCTTGCTTTTGTCTTACTGTATGATACACTTCTCCACGGCGAGGTCTCTGGATCCGAGGATGCTGCCGCTCATGCTGCATCAACACACGGCACACTCGACTTTCTATGGTCCGACGTCGAGGCAGGGCAACTTCGCGTTGTGCTTGCCGACGTCATCGCCGACGTCAAGGGGCCGCACGGCGCTCAAGTTCGACGAGCAGCCCCTCGAGCAACGCCAGCAAGCGCAGATACGCACGCAGCAGATGAGGTCACAGAGGCTGGGTCGGTAAACAAGGGAGCGGAAAGTGCAAGCGAGGAGGAGGGCAACCACGCGGCCGAGGGCCCGTGCTGGCAGTTGCGGGTGTTGGCGGGGGGCAGGCTGCTAGCAGCTTCGAAAAAGATTCCGAAGAGCGGACAGCCCGTGCAAATTTGGATTGAGTACGCTTCGGAAAGTCAGCTTCTTTCCATCTTCGCTGCAAATCACTCCCTGGGATGCTTTCAGCCCAGCGAGGCTGCGGTGACTGCCCACATGGATTTGGCGGCATATATCGGGGAATCGGCGCGAGCAGGCTTCTGCTGTGAGAGCTCCGCTGCTCGTTTAGCTGGGGAACATGAGGAAACAAGTTCGCTTCCGGCACACTGTTACTTGATCTCCTCGTGGAGCTTTGAGGTGTCGCAGCGTCGTTCGTCGCCGGTGCTCACGCCGGATGCGTCTGGGGTTCGTGAGACTGCAAGCACCGAACTCACCGCTATCTTGTCTGGGCTGCACGAGATTGGGCATACGGCTTTGCTTAGAGACGAGCTGCAGCAACCGCACTGGCAATCACTCATGTGGACGCTAGCCTGCTCCAACAACCTTGATATCCAGGCACGCACTTACGCGCTGCAAGCAGTGGCACTTTGGCTCAAACAACCGGATGCGCACGGTGCAGCGACGGGTGATGCCTTCCGCAAATGTGTCGAAAAGTTGCTTTGGCTTGTCGGCAAGCTGTCTCCTGAGGGTAATCTCTGCCATAGTGTCGCCGGGGGGTGCACAGCATCTGCACGCTCGGCTCCAGAACCCGAAGCTTCCGATATGCAAAGGAGGATCAAGCAATTTCTGCGCATGATGATCCAAACGGCAGATGTGCACGCTCACGAAGCGGTGGCGGAACGCCTGTGCAGAGAGCATATCTGGGAACAATTTGGCGCCGAGGGCGAGGCCGTGCTCAGCGCGCACAAGCAGCTAATCAAGGACACTATTGACCAGGAGTTGCAAATGAGGCCCTTTTTGGGGTCGACCCCCGACAGTCATCCGCACGCCCAAGTTTCTGCCACCACGGGTCTGTTGCATGAAGGCAAGGGCGTGGTTGGCCATGCCACCCAGTACTATCCGTCAGTTGTAACCTGGATGCAGCCCCCGGCAGCTCAGAAACCATGCATGGGGGAAGAGAATGGAAATGAGGAAGCGGCAGACAGAAGCGAAATTGAGGAGGATTTGCAGGCAGGCGTGCCTCTGGTTCCGTGCTTGGTCTTCAGGTCGAAGGTCATATCTCTAATCAAGCATCTGTCGTCATTGCCCCACCGTCGCGTGTGTGTCACTGAGGCCCTGGTCTCTTCGATCCGTCGCATCGCACAGGCATTCTTTGCCGGGGGCGAAGGCAGTAGGCTCCATGCTGGCGGCGTGCATCACTTGAATCAGCTTGATTTCGCAAGCGTATTGGTCTTGGGAGGGGTGCTCGACGTTCTTGTCTCTCGCGCTGCATCGGAGGAGGGACATTCTGAGGACGGTGTGGTGTTTGATGCCGCAGTCTTGGATGCGTTTTTTGACATGGCCGATACAGTGCTGGCACGCAGCGCACCCGGCGCATCGCAAGAGGCCAATGCAGACGCAGCACTGCCTTTCTACGTGATGCGCACGCGAGTTGTCAAGGCCTTGTGGGAGCTTTTGTCGTTGCCGCCAGTGGCTTCTCTCGTCAGCTCCAAGTACCCGCAGTTGATTGGCCTGCTCGTCGGCATTGCTCAGGCCCCCATCACCAGCGTGCCGCTTACGGTTGTCAGCACGAGCGCCCCGTCAGATGCATGCGTCAAGAAGAGGGAGGTTGAGACAAAGCCCTCTTTTGACATTGCCTCGGTTCTTAGTTCGCGCGTCTATGTCACCAACAGCGGCTCTACCTGCGATATTCGCAGCGGCGCCGACTGCTCAGTCATGGTAGGGCCAACCCTCCACAAAGCGTCAGGTCGCCACTATATTGAGTTGAAAATTCTCTATTCGCGTGGCGACTACTCTTTTATTGGGTGTGCCATTCCGTCATTTCGCACCTCGGCGGTGATAGGAGATCAAAAGGGCTCATGGGCGTGGGCTAATGATGGCGATTTCAAAGCCGGTGGAGACTGGTGCGGTGACCGCGGCCTCGCCTCGTTCAGAGCAGGCGACTACGTTGGGCTGTTGCTGGATATGGACAGGAGCACGCTGCGGTTCACCAAGAACGGCAAACTACTTCGAAAGTCGTGCTCGCTGGGCTCTGCCACTGCCACGGGCGACGGCGTCCGATTTGCCGTGGGCTCCACATCACACCTGAAAATCGAAATCGTAGAGCACTGCAAGTACAAGCATGTGCGCGAGGCCAATTCTCGCACCGACCCAACGCCGTGGCTGACTGTGGAGATGATAATCTCCAAGAGCCACCTTCTCTCTCTAGAGAGGGGGCGAGGCGGACGAGGGTCGTTGGGAACGGATGCGTCTGCTGTGCACAGTGGTTCTGCTCACGCAAGAGTCAGACCTTCCGCCGACGTCGACAGCAGCGATGCTGTTTCAGCTGCCGCGGCTGCGACAGCATCGGCAATCTCGGCACAAACGGCGCAGCGCCAGCGTTTCTGCCGGGCTGCAGCGCGGCATCTGAGCGAAACTGCGATTGTGGCTGTTGCGGGCAATGGGAAGCAGGACAGTGAGGTCAATGTGTGGTTGGGTGAAGCTCTCGTGCACCAGGAAATGACAGAAGAAGTCCTCTTTCTGGAAAGCTCTGCTGGGACAGCGCAAGGCAAGCAAGAGGGGGGAGCATGGGAGGGCGGAAGGGGCGTGGAGAGGACGACTCAGGCGTGGACGAGCCCGTGGCAGACGTGCGGCAGCAAAAGACAATTGCTGCTGCAATGTGAGGAGGCCTTGCTCATCCATTTCGCGCGACTTTGTGTGCTCGACCTTCTCCGCGCACGCCACGTGCCTGCAGCCATGATGATACCTGCCGAGCGCCTCATAAGCCTCCTCTCTCCCTTTTTCCCGACAGGCTACCCGCTGCCGCGGGCTGTCTGCACAACGGGGTCTTACGCCAACATCACCCTGGTTCTCGATGAAGTGCTGGCCGGTTGGATTTCTGCGCGCGGCGATGGAAACGCGAAGACACTCGCCAACGAACTGCGTACCCTTGCGCACGCCACCTCGCAGGCGCTCCAACATATGTGTCTACAGCGGCGTCTCTCCACGCTCGGCGTGCCGTTTCTACTTGAGTGGCCGTCGTCTGACACTAGCCAAAGTCTGGTTTCGGCTCCCTCTGTCGTCACGTGGGCGGCTCCACGCAAAGTGCGGCTGGCTGCAGACGCACCGCCTCGAGACGAAAGGGACGTGGAGAAAATTGCAAGCTTTCAGCTGGCTGCATGGCTTTCAACCCATTTGGCACAGCGCTACGCGTTGCAGGTGATAATGAATTTTGTGTGTATTCGTGCCAGGCTGATGAGCGCAATGCTTATGTTGGCACTGATCTTCGTGTGCGCACGCGCGTGACAGGGACACCATGGATGCGGGCCAGCACTCAGGGAGCTGCAGGAGAGGATGATCGAGGCTGTGTCCGTCACCAGCTCCCAGCATTTGTGTCACTTGTTGCTCCAGGCGCTGGTCGTGGCGGTGACGCAATCGCCTGCTTACGATGATAAGGCGCTGGCTGGAGGCAGCGAGGGCGACCAGCTCGCTGTGCAGGAGGAGGAGCGTGGGGTGGACACCGGCATGTCTTTCTCCGCTGCTCGTGCTGGTGGAAGGCGTGGTGGAAACGGGCAATGGTCGACATGGACGTTGGAGGTCCTGAAGAAGCTGCGGGCGGCGGCGCTGCAGCAGCTATTGCAGCAGCAGAACCCAGACATGGCAAAGCAACGCGTGCTGCACACGCCGCTGCTGCAGGCGCTGATTTCGACAGTCGTTGCGGTCGACTCGCGCTTGCGTGTGAATTTGCGCGACATTCTCGTAGCGCAGCTTGTAGCAGCGGCGTCGCTTGCCCCTCCTGCGCAGTCGCCGCTGGTAGCGCTTGGACCCGCTGCACACCAGCTTAGCCCAAAAACACAGAAGGTGGTGCGGCTGCTGCTAGAAATGGGGTTCACACAGCAGCAAATCGACGCGGCGCTGAGGGCGACAGCCAATGAAAACATCGAAGACCTCACTTCGCAGCGCGGCACGCAGGTGCTTAATTACCTGTCGACTTGTGCGCACAATTGCCCGCCCAGCGACGGCAATTTTCCCTTGGCTCCCCACCCTTTTGGGCCCCCGGGATACCCGATTCCGTCGGAAATACCTTGCAACCACAGCGCTCCTCAAGCTTGGAGCCTGTCCCTCCAAGCTTCCGCATCCGCGTATTCCGCCAACCTCCAGTCTCACACCAACTCTGCAGCTGCTGCCGGAGGAGAGGGAGGAGGCAGTGCTGGGGAAAGAGGGGAAGGAGGTTCGGATTGCGGTGCTGCCTCGGGTGAGGACGAGACGCTCGAGTGCCGGGATTGCGGCGCTGAGCTTTGCTTCACCGTGGGCGAACAGCAATTCTACAAGGAGAAGGGTTTCGACAACAAGCCCACCCGCTGCGCCGAGTGCAAGGCGGCCAAAAAGGCGCGCTTCGACGGCGGTAGCGGAAGAGGTATGATCAACTGGCAGACGCCAGATTTGACAAATCTGTCGCCTTTTCCAAGTGTTCGCTGGAAAAACCCAGAAGGTGCACCGGTGGCGAATGATGCGCCGCTTGAGACGCGAGACGCTCCTGCCAATGCGACGGCGGATGGAGAGACCCGGGCATTGAGGGAGGCAGAAGAAGAAGAGGCTCCCGAGAGACTGTGGGGAAGTATTGATGCGAGTATGTGCAAGGCGCTGAGGGCGATGGAATCCTTCACGCTGCTCTCTGCTGCGCTTCGTTGCCTCGAAAGTGAGGAGCGCCCCCCGTCGTGGCTGCTGGACCTGGCCAAAGGCGCTGCGAGAGACGAGCACCAATTTTCGTCATGGGACGATAGCGACGCGCAGAGTGGCATGATTGTAGGCGACTCATGTCTCGTGTGCAAACGGTCGCCGGCGCTGCCGCCAGGGCACTGGTCCAGTGTGACGGGGAACCTTCCCTTCGACACTGCCGGTGACGCCGCGAGTACCAGCAGCTACTTTTCCGTTCGCATCTCGCGTGTTGCGCAGAGCCAGGATGCCGCGGGCGCCACTGGGGCACGCGCATTACTCTCATCTCTGCGAGTGTGTTTCGGCGTCATGCGCACCTCAGAAGTGAGTCCCGGTAGCAATGGAGCCAAGCCTGTTAAGACGCATACCAGTCTTCGTGCCCGCGGGTACGCGGCAGGCAGCTGTGTGCTTTGTTGCTCCTCCAACACGCCTGTCGTCCGTACTTTTTGGCCAAGTGCTTGGGATAAGGATACATCATCCCAACCCCGCGAGGGTGAAGGTGGTGCAGGCGCGAGTGCCCGACCAGTAGTCGGAGTTGCGGAAGAAAGCGCCCACACGGAGCATTATGATGCACCAAGGTTGATGCAGAAGTCGGTGGTAGTCTGCGAAGATGCCGCACATGTGTCGCCTCCACCCCCGCTGCTTTCTGAGGAGCACGTGAGTGAGCTGATGCGACAGCTTCATGTCGATCCGGCGCGCTTCAACGACCTCCGCAGACGCACCGGCGGAGGCCATGGCGCGGCCATGGCCTCTCCTAGCGGTGCAATGCCCGCGCTGGCAAGCGTCCTCTTGACGGTGCAAGTCAAGGCGGATGGAAAGATCAACTTCTTCGAAGGGCAAGGCGCTGCTTGCACGCTTCTTGCGCAGTCGGAAATGGCGTACGGAAGCAGCTGTCCTGGGACATTGCTACCCTTTGTCTCGCTGCTAGAGGATGATGTCTTGTGTGAGGTGCTGCAAAATTGCAGTGCTCCCCCGATCTTGGACTCCGGCTCCGGAGACAAGAGCTGCAAGTTGCTCAACGTGCGCTCGTCCTCTGTCCTCGCTGGGCCACACGGCTTCCCCGCGAGAAATGCACTCTCGCGAGCTGTCTTGGACTGGGAAATGGCCTTAGACCCGCTGTGCTGGCCGGCGGGAATGGATTCGCTCCTGGTGCAGTACGCCTCGGAGCGTGCGGCAGTCAAGGGCAAGAAGCTCGCACAGCTCACGCCTTCGGATCTCTTCGATGATGAATGCAAGATGGAGGGAGGCGCTCCCGGCGCCAACGTGCCGCCGCATTCGCATGCGGAGGAAAATGAAGAAGCGGGGGTAGGAGTGCGCCAGTCGCCTCGTGGTGATGATGCTGGTCAGACGTCGGAAGGACCTGTTGGTGGGGCGCAAGAGAAAGAGTCAGAAGGAGGGGTGCGTGAGACGCGGTCGCATAATGACTCAGGGCTGCTGCTCTCAGGAGTATCGCCCGCCACACCGGCGTCGTTTGGCGCACATGTGTCCCCCATTCTGACACGGCAACCCTCTACCAGGCTGTCGCCTGCAGTGCGCTCGACCTCTGTCACGTCTCCTAACGTCGCTGCTGCCATGTCTCGCTCGCCCCTCAAATTCAAGGCAGGCGGGGTGATCGGGGGTGTCGCCCGGCATCTTGGAGAGACACTCGAGGCCTGCGACAGCGGTGAGATGGATATGTCGAGGCAGGCGTTGGATCTAGTTTCTAAGACGGGTACGGGGATTGGCGACAGGGCTGGCACAGAGCGACTAGACGGCGGAGGAGTGAGGAAGGAAGCGACAATGCTGACATTGAGTCAGCTGCCACCTTGTGCGGTCAAGGCACGACTGGCGATACTGATGGCTTTGAACGAGGTTGCCAGGCTCGCGCTGCCGCTCGTAGACCTGAGGCGGTACGAAGACCCGCACAACATCGCTCATCTGCTGGCGCGCAACAAAGGACGGCTCTTCATGTACAACAAGGATGCTGTGCTGTACAAATCACTGGACCTGTCGCGAGACTCGGCAGACGTTCCGCACATGACGCTCAACCGGGGCACCACGCCTGCAGACCGGCGCAAGTGGGACAAGACCATTTTCTACCAAGTTTTCAGGGGGCTGGAGGAGCGCACGCACTCCCTCCGCGCTGTCGACCGCCGCGGCAGTGGCAAGCAGTCTTGGGTGACTACCTTCGAGGGCGAGGGGGGCAGCGACCATGGCGGCCTCTTTCGTGACTCTCTCCGCGAGATCTGTGCGGAGCTGCAGTCTCCCGGGGGCCATGGCGTCTTGCAACTACTGCTCCCCTGTCCCAACCAGCGCCTCGGCCGGGGTCCAAACCAAGACAAGTGGATCCCTTACCTAAACGTTGAAGCGTCTGCGAATGGTGCTTCCTCCGGCGCCGAGGGCGCGGCGGGTGGCAGTGTGACGGACAGTGCGGGCGCCAGCGTCGGGTGGAGGCGAGGCCCGGCAGCGGGCGGCCAGGGAATGAGAATGCTGAGATTCCTGGGGGCGCTGATGGGCGCTTCTCTGCGCACAGACTCGGCGCTTGAGTTAGATTTGCCCTCACTTGTGTGGAAGCCCCTGGTCGGAGAGCTCTGCGACTTTTCGGACTTGGCTGCTATTGACGAATCTCTGGCGGCCGATTTGAAAGCCATCCACTCCTGCCCGTCACCGCAGCAGTGGGAGACGCTGAGTCGTTGCCTACGTTGGCGCGTGCTCTCGATGAGTGGACGCTGGATTGAGCTCATTCCGGGGGGTGCCAGTCGCAAAGTGCTGTGGGAGGAGAGGCAGCTGTTTGTGGAAGAGGCAGTGCGGGTCAGACTTGCCGAGTGCGATGCAGAGATTGAGGCCATCAAGGCAGGGTTTTCTTCGGTAGTTCCGTCGCTAGCGCTGCCCCTGTTGACTTGGCGAGATCTGGAGGCCAAAGTGTGTGGCGCTCCGATGATTGACTTGGACGTCTTCAAGAGGATCACTGACCACAATCTTCCGCGCAAGGAGAAGCACCCTGTAGCTGTGAGATTCTGGCAGGTAGTCCAAGACATGTCCAACAGCGATAGGGCCGCCCTCCTAGCGTTCGCCTCAGGCAGACGCCGCCTGCCCTCGCTCAGCAGCGTCGGGCATTTCAGGATCGAGCTGTTGCATGGGCGGGGAGACGAAGCACTTCCCGAGGCCCACACGTGTTTCTTTACCATTGACCTTCCTCAATACTCGTCGACAAAAGTGATGCGCGAGAAACTGCTTTATGCTATCCACAATTGCTCTGCCATTGACAAGGACTTCACGGCGCGCGGCGGCGCACTCTATGACCCAGAAGACCACCCGTCGCAGCTTCCAGACGTTGCGTCGGCGGCGGCAGGGGGGGGCGGATCGGTAGGCGCGCGCGATCACGAGGCTGCGGCCGCTGTTTCAGTACCAGCGACCTCGACTCTTCTCTCCTCGTTTGTGACTTCTCCTCCGCTCACGCCAGGGTCGGACACTGGAGGTCCGCCGAGAGAATCGTACCTTAGCGACGGAGAAGGGGCTTGCTCGGGGAGGAAGCCACTGACAGCCGAGACCTTGCGAAACTGCTGGAGTAGTTTGAGGTCTCAGATGTATGGGCCATTGAATGCAGCGCTGTCGGATTCGCGGCAGCAGATGTGTGTGCCGCGGGACGGTGGGCATGATGATTGTGTTGACTCTCTTGCCTCTCACCAACACATGCGCTCACCCGCACCCGCACTCGGTGCCCACGCGCCGGGATTCAACCAGGACCAACCAGGGTCATGGTTGTTTGGCTGGGACCCTGGCATGCTCGACAGGATGCAAGCTGCTGATGTATACAGTGGCATGTCGGGAATAGATCATGTTTCTGAATCAGGCGACGCCTCTGGGTGCGATGCGGAGGAGGAGCTGGACGAGTCCATGGAGAGAGAGGCCATGGAGGAGGAGGAGGACGAGGGAAACTCGGGAAACTCGGAACCTCAGGACGCGGATGACGACGAGTGGGGTAATGGGTCGCGGACGCTGAGCGGTGATTCAGTGGGGACAGAAGAAGTCACGGATTCCTCACACGACTCTCATTCTGACGACCAAGACGAGGAGGAGGATGACGATAGTGAGGGGTATTTTCTTGTTTGAATTCAGCGAGGGGTGTTTTTCTTGTTTGTGTGTGTGTCCTCTTCTCCTTTTCTCGCGGAGGCTGCCTCCACTTTGCCAACGAGAAAACGGGAATCCAAATGTTTTTGAGAGGAGAAATGGAGAGAGAGCAAGTGCGATGCGGAGGTCTGTGCGGCGCAGTGCAGATGGGCAGCGCGATTGACCAAAATGCAATAGCGCCCACTGACCAAAATGCAATAGCGCCCACTGACCATAATGCGTCTGCGTCTGTCCATATGCTTGCTCACCAACGTTTCTGTGTAACAAAAAACAGGGACCACGAGGGAGACAGCGACGACATGTACGACGAGACTGACGAGGAATACGAGGATGCGAATGAGGACAGGTCCGCTTCCGACCACGACCCAGATGATGATGATGATGGAGAGATGGAGTAGGAAACAGTCCGCTGGTAGGGGAGGAGATGTTGTGAGAAATAGTCCGATCGTGGGGATCAGCCGCCAAAGATGGATGAAAAGAAAACATTCTTTTCATTCTCCATCTTGGGTGGAGAGTTGGGGACTGCGTGGGAAAGACTGTGACCGCCGGGAAGACACTGAAGACGCCTCGACTACCCAAAAGCGTATTGAATGTTTGTACTCCAAGTTGACTTGAATGTTTGTAGTCCCAAGTTCACGCTTGCCCTGGTTCCTGTCTGCATCTTTCCTTCATTCCTTTTCTTTTCTTCATCCTAGTAATCAGTAAGGGTGAAATTACCGTCATTTAAGAAGATCTGCGAATGGATTTTTATCCGCAAGACAGCGTTGCATGGAGCAACCGACGTTTGCGTCTTGAAGGCAACACTTGAGGGCAACACAGCAGGGGGCCTGGTCAGTGGTGTGTGTTGGTTGTTTATTTGTAAAGCCACCGGGCCAAGCCTCTTTCGGGGCTAGATGACCGCTAGATGGGCCCGGAACCCCACCCCCGTAGTTCCTCATCCAGAATCCCTCGCTGCCCAGGCGGGCTATACCGAGGCTCTATTGCCCGGTGTGTGTTGAGTGTTTAATTGGAAAACAAAAGAAACCAACGGTCACGGTCTTTCTGTATTTACTGACACTCCATATCCCTTCAATCCCCTTTGTATTCTCGTTCAAACAAAACCCAGATTCGGCAAGAGACAACATTTGAATCACCTGGAGCAACAACAGGGGTCGACCGCGATGGTTCTCATCTTCATCACCAATGTTGGCAGGGCCCGCGCACATTCGAGCTCAACACCTTTACACTGCATCACCAAGGGTCACACTCTCATGTATTACCCCGCTCATGAGCGGCGTCGGGGGTATATGCGGTCATATCTCCCTATAATCCAAACCCTAACCCCTGGCGCCCTGGGTTTGGATATAGGGAGACATGGCACCAGATTCTCTGGTGCCAGAGAAAAAAATCTGGAGGTTTTTTTTTTAGGAAAAACCTGGTGCCATATTTTTTTTCTCTAAAAA
>Ga0315905_10002751_pt1 | contig 18375 bp, 12 predicted proteins | sample LakEriMetagenome_5_FD_203522 | JGI IMG/M metagenome (GOLD analysis project Ga0315905, IMG submission 203522) | Freshwater fungal communities from buoy surface, Lake Erie, Ohio, United States - Buoy 4 MA121 | ecosystem: Environmental > Aquatic > Freshwater > Lake | place: USA: Lake Erie, Ohio... | reverse complement strand
CGATCCGACGGCCAATCCGATTTCCAATGACGCCTGAAACATATCACGGGGAATCTGTATTCTTCAGGCGTTTTCCGATTCTCCCCGGTTGGAGAAGTGCGGAGAGAAGGCGCAGCCACAACCATCGGCGACCCGTATCCCCTGCTGAATTCGGGAAAGCATCTCCCGGCGTTCTCATCGGAGAGCGGGGGCGCTATACTTCGGGACTCTGCTCACTCGCGATGGACGCGCGGTGAGGGGCAGCCCCGGCCGTGATCAACGTCCGGTAAACGACCAGGATTTTCGGACCGGCTCATCGATGACGTTGGCGCAAGTCTACGAAGGACAATTTCGGGGCGATATTCGTCTCCGTGGTCATGACTTCTTCAAGACCGATCGGGTCTCACTCACGAGAGTTGAACCCGATCAGATTCACGCCGTCGTGCAGGACGGCGGAGAGTTCCAGACGCATTTGCAACGACAGGGGGGCGAACTCAAGTTCAGCTGCAGTTGCTGGCCCCCTGCCCGCCCCAATCCGGCCTGTAAACACCTGTGGGCCACAATCCTGAAGGTTGATGCCGCAGGACTGGTGGCCGGAGCCGTCAAGTCGGGGGCGATTCCCCCGTTCTCGGTCGAACCAATCAGCGCTCGGCCAGTGGAGGATTACTGGGATGCCGAAACGGGTCGGGATGTTTTCATTCCCGTACCAAGCACGCCCCGTGTGGCAGTCGATCCCGTGGCGTTTCAGCCTCTCAAGCCGTGGCAGCAAAAACTGCAGAATCTGAGTGAAAGACTGCACTCTTCATTGAGCGCCGGCGACAGTGCGGCCCGCGAACGGGAGATCTTCTACGAGATTGATGAAGCCGCGAGTCGCGAGCGTCGTCAATTGGTGCTGCAGGTGGTTCAGCGTCAACGCCGCTCAAATGGTCAGTGGGGAAAACTCAAGCCTCTTAAACTGCGAGCTGACCGGCTGGAAGAGATTGAGGACGAGCAGGACCGCAGGATTGTCTCACAGCTGGTCGGGGTGACTCCCGACCGCGTGCAATGGCAGGCCCTGCCCACCGAGACCGGGGCGATCCAACGGTTCTATCTCGCCCCCGATCTGGCCCTGCAGGTGGTGCCGGCGCTCTGCCAGACCTCACGACTGCAGTTTGTCGATCGGCACGGGGATCGGCGATCTCCTCTGGAATGGGACAGCCAGACTCCCTGGGAACTGGGGGTGGATGTTGTTCCCGATGACAGTGATACCCATTGGCAGGTGGTAGGCCGACTGCATCGCGATGGACAGGCTCGACCTCTGGTCGACGCCCGACTGCTGATCCCGGGAGGGCTTGTTTTCTTCGAAGACTCGGTGGCAGCGTTCCGGGATTTCGGCACATTTGGGTGGACCGAGGTACTGCGCGGCGACCGTCCCCTGACTGTTCCTCACGAAGATGGCGAGGCCCTGGTCGATCGGCTGCTCGACATGCCGCAACTCCCACGGCTCACACTCCCGACCGAACTGCGACTGAATGAGGTTGTCGTGGAACCTCGGCCGCACTTGACCCTGTTTACCCCCCGGGGGGTGCGCTGGCAGCATGAACGCCTGACTGGAGAGGTGGAATTCGAATACGACGGTGCCCGGGTGCGTGGGTCCAGTCCCCAGGGGGCCATCGTGCAGCGTGAGCAGGGACGCTGCCTTGGCCGCGACCGAGGGCGCGAGGAGGTTTTCTGGAGGGCTTTGGAGGGATTCGGTGCGCGGCGGCTCCAGCACAGCTTTCCCGGGCGCAACGACGTCGAAATTCCGGCACGGTCGCTGGCCTCCGTAGTTCGTGGACTGATCAAAGAGGGCTGGCAGATCCACGCCGATGGACGTCAGGTCCACCAACCAGGTCCTTTGAGTTTCGAGATTAAGACCGGAATCGACTGGTTCGAACTCTCGGCCAGCGTGGCTTTCGAGGGACGCCACGTGTCATTTCCCGAACTTTTGTCGGCCCTGGCACGAGGAGATTGCACAGTCCGTCTCGACGATGGTTCTCTGGGTGTGATTCCGGAAGAATGGATGAAGCAGTTCGGCCTGCTGGCCAGCCTGGGGATTTCCGACGGTGAGACCGTACGGTTTTCGAAATCGCAGGTGGGGCTGTTGGATGCACTTTTGGCTGCCGAGAGATCGGTCTCTTTCGATGAGCAATTCGACCAGTTAAGAACCCGGGTGGCGCAATTTTCGGGGATCGAGCCGGGAGATCCTCCCCAGGGGTTTGATGGGGAACTACGCCCCTACCAGGCGGCGGGTGTGTCATGGCTGCGATTTCTCGATGAGTTCGGTTTCGGCGGCTGCCTGGCTGACGACATGGGCCTTGGGAAAACCATCCAGTTACTGGCCTTTCTTGAAGATCGGCGTCAGCGGGGGATCGCAACGGGTCCCACCCTGGTCGTCGTACCCCGCTCCCTGATCTTCAACTGGCACCAGGAGGCAACCCGGTTCACCCCGGGGCTGAATGTACTCGAATACACCGGAATCCAGCGGGGCCAGCTGCGCCGCAAGCTGGCCCGCGCCGACCTGATCCTGACAACCTATGGCACCATCCGGCGGGACATACTGCAGCTCAAAGAGGTCGCATTCGACTACGTCGTTCTTGACGAGGCGCAGGCGATCAAGAATCCTGCCTCGCAGGTCGCCAAGGCCACCCGGCTGATTCAGGGCCGTCACCGCATCGCCCTCTCGGGAACCCCCATCGAGAACCATCTCCGCGACCTATGGTCGATCTTCGAGTTTCTCAATCCCGGAATGCTTGGGCGGGCGTCGGTCTTCAAGCTGCACACCACAGATTCCAACGATGAGGAATCCCGGAAGCTGCTCTCGCACGCTCTGCGGCCTTTCATTTTGCGGCGGACGAAGCGGGAGGTGGCCAAAGAGCTCCCCGAGAAGCTCGAACAAACCATTTACTGTCACATGCCAAAGCAACAGCTGCAGCTCTACCAGGAACTGCGCGACCATTACCGGGAGAGTCTCCTGGGACGGGTCCGGACCCAAGGCCTGGGCAAGTCAAAGATCCATGTGCTCGAGGCACTGCTGCGGCTGCGGCAGGCGGCCTGTCATCCAGCCTTGCTGGACGACAAGCATGCGGAGGAGCCCACCGCGAAGCTCGAGGCTCTCGGCCTGCACCTCGCCGATCTGTTGGCCGAGGGGCACAAGGCACTGGTCTTCTCGCAATTTACCAGCTTCCTGGCGATCGTCCAAAAGTTCCTCGAAGAGCGGGGAATGACGTACGAGTACCTCGATGGACAGACCCGCAACCGCCGCGAACGGATTGAAAGGTTCCAGAACGATCCGTCGTGCGGCATCTTCCTGATCAGCCTCAAGGCGGGGGGCCTGGGGCTCAATCTAACTTCCGCCGACTATGTCTTTCTGCTCGATCCTTGGTGGAATCCGGCGGTTGAGATGCAGGCGATCGACCGCGCCCACCGGATTGGTCAGACACGCACTGTCTTTGCATACCGTCTGATTTGCAAGGATACCGTGGAGGAGAAGATTGCCGAATTGCAGACGCGGAAGAAAGAGCTTGCCGACGCGATTCTGCAGGCCGACAACAACCTGCTCTCCGACCTGACCGCCGACGACCTCGAATTGTTGCTCTCCTGATCGCCGCATTACGGAGGACCCGCGGAGTTTTCAGCCATGGTTCAATTGAGTGTTAACGTCAACAAGGTGGCCACCCTGCGGAATTCCCGCGGCGCAGATCAACCCAATCTGTGCGAGGCAGTACGGGTGTGTGTCGAAGCGGGAGCCCCAAGCATTACGGTCCACCCCCGGGCCGATGACCGTCACATCACCCGCCGCGATGTGCGAAACATCTCGGCCCACTTGCACTCGCTCAATCCAGCAGTCGAATTCAACATCGAGGGAGATCCACGCCCCGATTTTCTCGATCTCGTTGAGGAGGTCCATCCGACCCAATGTACTCTGGTCCCGGTCATTCCCGGCGAGATCACCAGCCAGGCAGGTTGGACACGCGCCAAGACGCCACCCGAATTCAACCGGATCGTCTCCCGCTTGCGGGCCGCTGGAATTCGCGTGAGCCTGTTTGTTGATCCCGAGCCGGCGGCAATTGATTGGGCGGCAGACCTCGGGGCCGATCGGGTTGAGCTCTACACCGAACCATTCGCGCGGGCCTTCGAACAAGGGCGCCGGCCTGCCGAACTCTCTTTTGAGCGGTATGCCCGCGCCGCCCTCCGCGCCCATGATCGCGGTCTCGGAGTGAATGCCGGACACGATCTGGACCTGCACAATCTTCCGCTGTTTGCCACCCTGCCCCATTTGGCCGAGGTCTCCATTGGGCACGCCCTGATCAGCCGGGCCCTGTTCGTGGGATTGGAGCGTGTCGTCGCGGAATACCTGGCAATCTGCGAATTCCGGTCGCCGGTGGGCTGAGCCCCCTTCAGGCTGGAGGTGGACTATCGCGCCGGCGGATCCCACCACCAGTTGTCTGTAATTCCAAGTTCCTTGGGAAGTTGGGGGATCGAAAATTGCGTCGTCTCTTCGCGAGCCGCCTTCAGCACCGCGGGGAGATCGACCTGCACGCCGCCGGCCACCTGCACCACGATCTGCCGCTGGTTGTACACCCGGTGCGCCACCACGGATTCGACCTCCTTGGGAACGGGCAGAACCTCAAGTGGATAAACTCCCGGTCGCCGCAGCAGCCCACCGTCCCACTGGCACCGCCTCCACCAGTCCTCGGTTTGCATCACAGTCGTCGCCAATGCCATATCAAAGACATTCCGCAGATCGCCGAAGACCACGTCGCGTTTGGCCAGTTCGTCGAAATGGCGGGTCAGGTTCTCCGCAAACTCCTGATTGATGGGCTCGGCCACCCCAGTGGGAATTCTCTGACCGCGAGCCGCGATGAACTGGTTCTCGGACTGGGCGAGCACCGCGGGTCCCCGCCATTGGAAGACCGTGCGGTCCGGATTGCGGATGATCTGTCGGTCACCCATGGTGAGCCACCATCGCAGTGCCTCCAAAGGAGGCCCCCCATCGAGACGTGCCCGTCTCAGCAACGCGAAATAGTCGGGGATTTTGGCACCTCCATCCACCTGTCCAACTCCGATCAACTTCATCCGATAGTCGGCGGCCACCAACACCTGGGCGACACGACTATCCGGAGGGATTCCTTGAATCACCACATCCTGGCGTCCCAGTCGCCGCTGCAGTTCCCGCAACCATCGCCGAAGCTGACCGGGCGCGAGGGGCCCTCCCCGGTTCGATTGCTCAACGAAATCGCGCAACTCGGCCAGATTCGAGTCACGGGTGTTGATCGAACAGCCGAAGACTCCCGGGCGATGGTCACCTCGTGCCGACTGCAGCAGCAGTATCAGGTCATCCAGCAGCAAGATTGGTGACTGTTGCGTTGTCGAGACTGCGCGGCCATCGGAGTTGTATTTCCAACCCGAGGCGGGCCCCAGTAGCAGGATGTCGCTATCGTCTGGCTGCAACACGACTGCGTCCAGGCGGGTTATTCCTGCGAGGTTGCGCATCACATCCGTCGGAAGCAGGCCATTCTGGAGGCGGGTCGCGAGCGACTGTTCCAGTCGCCGCAGAGAGATCACCCGCAGACCGGTTGCCTGGGCGACCTCTTCGAGAGGAAGAACATGGGCTGGCTGTAGCAAATCCTGCAAAGGAAATTCCGCAATTCGCTCAGTAGCGTTTTGCACCAGACCGCGGGGGTCAACGTACACCCCCGAAACGAAGGGCCGCACACTGCCGACTCCCCCCAGCGTCTCCCAGGAAGAGGGGGACACGGTGCTGGTGATGAGGTCGATCAACTCGGTAAAGTCGGCGACACTGGCCCCACCCTGCGTTCCAGGTTGGCTGCCGCCCCCCCCACCCGACCGGGGTTTTTCAGGAGGGTGGCGCACACCCAGTTCGCGTTCCCGGTTCCGCTCGATATGATCGGGAATGTACCGCAGCGTGCGATCGGCCGCATCCACTTGACCGCGGGCCCGCTGGTGTGCGGCAATGCGGCGCAGCGCCGTGGTGGCCTCTCGTGGATCGGGGAGCCGCCGTGCCTGTTCGACTGCGGGCGCGACCCGTCCACCCGCAAGCCACAGTTCGAGCCAATCGGCCCGCGCCGGTGAATCCTGGAGCAGGCCTCCCAGAGATCCGAGGCACATTCCGAGGCCCACCGCGAAGACACGGTACCACGCGGGACGGTACGGCGGATCTTTCCACCGGGGAATCGACGGAATCAGATTCGCAGTGGACATGCGGAACAGAACCAGGGAAGGGGACTGGGGGAAAGCAGAAACCTGATTGTGACACAAGAGATCCGCCAGGTCAAAAACTGGAATAATTCGCAGAAAAATCGCCAAAGAAAACTGTTTGAAATCATTGACAATCGCTGGCGCAGCCGATTTACTCTCCCCCAGACGCCCCGCAAAGGGCCAGAAAACAGGCACACAGGCTCACATTCAGGAGGTGAAAGATGGCCGCCGCCAAGCCCAAGTCAATCAGCAAGTCCGAATTTCTGAAGAGCATCTCGGAATCGACCGAGGTAGCGAAGAAGGATGTGGTCAAGGTTCTGGATGCTGTCGCCGAACTCGTGGCGAAGAACATTGGGAAGAAGGGTCCCGGTGTCATCCAGATTCCGGGTCTCGTGAAGATCAGCATTCGGGTTCGGCCCGCCCAGCCAGCCAAGAAGGGCGTCCTCGATCCCTTCACGAAAAAGCTGGTTGATCGTCCCGCCAAACCCGCCAGCAAGAAGGTCCGTGTGGTTCCGCTCAAGGCTCTCAAGGACATGGCGAAGTAGTTCGGCCCCACTCTGTTTTCCCCGTCCAGGCGTGCCTGGCTGAAACGCAGCGACCCCACCGGAAATCCCACTCCCGCGCAAGCCTGTGGGTGGTTCTGACTCCGAAACATTCAGGCTTCGGAGATGGAAATTGGGTCTGCATGGCCGGGAAACGGAGTTGCTGATCGAGAAGCGAAGAGTCTCGGCAATGCCGGACTCTTCGCTTTGTTTTTTCCCGGCGGCTGCCTCTTGAGCCGGAAGTCGTCCTGCCTTTTGTTCCATTCACCAGCATTTCCCCACACTCGGCAGGCGGCGAATCCGACGGTAGTCCACCGAGGAACACCGAACGGGCCTCCCCATGGTCCCGTGCGGCGGCGTGGGGGAACATGAGTAGGTTGGTCCGTCGCCTTACTCCCGATCCGGCTCTCGCCCGACTGGCAATAACAATCCTCCGCAGGCCACCCTCGCGATGTCCCGCCTGACCGACTGCCACAACTCTTACGTGCGGCTCCGAACGGCATTGCTTGCTGAGCTGTCGTCCGATGGCCACTGGATAGGCGAATTGTCAAGCTCGGCATTGTCCACCGCCACAGCGGTGATGGCGCTGAGGCAAGTGCAGAATCGATCTACCCAACGATTCCCCAAATTGATTGCCGAGGGAGTACATTGGCTGCTGACGCATCAGAACCCGGACGGAGGCTGGGGCGACACCATTCGCAGCCACAGCAACATCTCAACCACGATGCTGGTCCACGCCACGCTGGTGATGTGCCGGGACTTCCCTGGCGAGCACGCGGAAGCAGCGCGGAGCCGGGCCGAGATGTATGTACAAAAAGCCGGTGGGCGGCCCGCATTGCTGGCACGTTACGGCAAGGATCACACATTTTCGATCCCGATTCTCACCCACTGCGCCTTGGCTGGCCTGGTCCCCTGGAGCGAGATCCCCCGGCTCCCGTTTGAATTGGCCTGCCTCCCTGCAAACCTGTATCGCTTCCTGCGTCTGCCAGTGGTCAGTTACGCACTGCCGGCGCTGGTCGCGATCGGTCAGGTGCGTCATTATCAAGGCGCACCCTGGTTTCTCCCTGTGCGTTGGCTACGAGACCTGGCGCGGGCCCCCAGCCTGCGCGTGCTGCGAAAGATCCAGCCCGCCTCCGGGGGTTATCTCGAAGCCACACCTCTCACAAGTTTCGTGGCGATGAGCCTCGCCGCGATGAATCAGCCCGAACATCCCGTGGTGCGATCCGCAGTCCGGTTCCTGGAAGACTCGGTCCGCACCGATGGCAGTTGGCCAATCGACACCAACCTCGCCACCTGGGGAACCTCACTGGCCATCCACGCCCTGGGTCCAGATCTGCCGAAGACGCTGATATCCCAGCTCCAGAATTGGCTGTTGAGTCAACAGTGGCGTGAAACGCATCCCTACACGAACGCAGACCCCGGAGGCTGGGCCTGGACCAACCTGACGGGGGGGGTACCAGACGCGGATGACACTCCGGGGGCCCTCCTGGCATTGATGCATCTGGAGCGCCTGGGGGGCTGTCCGCCCGCATCTGAAGCTCTCAATCTCGGCAGCGACTGGCTGCTCGACTTGCAGAATCGGGACGGGGGCTGGCCCACCTTTTGTCGGGGATGGGGCCTGCTTCCATTCGATCGCAGCGCTGCCGACCTCACCGCCCACGCGTTACGGGCGCTGGAACGCGTTCGTGGGACCAGGTTCCCGCACGAAAAGGAGCCGACAGGGAATCCTTCGATCCGGAGGTTTTACGCGGCGCGGGAACGTGGACTGGCTTATCTGGCCCGCGCGCAACGTTCCGATGGATCTTGGCTCCCCTTGTGGTTCGGCAACCAGGACGCCCCGGGGGACGAAAACCCGACCTATGGGACGGCACGAGTGCTGCTGGCCTTACGGGACCTCGAGGTCTGGAAGTCCGACATGGCCCGGCGGGGAATCACCTGGCTGTTGAACAGCCAGAATACCGATGGGGGCTTCGGAGGCGGGTCAGGAACCCCCTCCTCGTTGGAAGAAACCTCTTGGGCGGTGGAATCGCTTTGTTCCCTCCCACCCGAAGTGGGAATCCCCTGGGAGAAAGTCGACCGTGCACTCGCCTGGCTGACCGCTTCGGTCGATCGGGAGGATTGGCGCAGTCCGTCGCCAATCGGCCTGTACTTCGCTAAACTTTGGTACTTCGAGAAGCTGTACCCTTTGGTGTTCGGGGTTGCTGCCCTGCGGCGAGGGTGCGACTGGCTGGCCAACCAACAGGGTCCTGCCTGACCGAAGTCAGGGGTGGGTTTCCGGGTGTGACCTACCCAACCGGGATGCTGTCAGCACGTGGGAGCTCCCCCGGGAGAGAGTCGATGTTTCGAAAAACCGACGGCGCGGTGTCCCTCGGGATGCACCCCGTGGAATCCCGATGCACCGCGTTCCCAGTCAACATGGAGTGAGCCTGTCGATGTCTTCAAGCGACCATCATGATGCCGCTGCAGACGTTCTGGATTTGCCCGGCGCCTCCAACGCTGCTCCAGCGACATCTTCGCATGAGACAGTGGCGGCCTCCGCCACGCGTTCCGCAGTGGGCCGCCGCAGCACCAGCCATCTCAAGGCCGTCCCGGACACCCTCGAGCAGCGCGAGGCCATCAAGCGGGCGGCGGAAGATTACGCCCGTGGACTGGACCGGTCGAAACCGTTCACCAAGAACCAGTTGGAAATCTTTGGCCGCGACCTGCTCAATCGCCTGCAGTTGCCGGAAAAGTTCCTCGGCTTCGCCATGGTGTTGATTGGGAATTTCTTCTGGAAGCAGCAGTTCCTGGCCATTCCATTTCATCGTCGGATGCTGTTGTTGCCGCACTGCCTCAAGCACGCCGAAGGGTGCCCCGCCGACTACGACGAATTTGGTTTGGACTGCGAGAAGTGCGGAGCTTGTTCGATCGCCGACTACAAGGTCCGGGCGGAGCAGTTGGGCTACAAGGTCCTGGTGGCGGAAGGGTCGCCAATCGTCCTGAAGATCATCGTGTCGGGACACATCGATGCGATCCTGGGTGTGTCGTGTCTGAATGTGCTGGAAAAGGCGATTGACAAAGTATTGATCGCGGGGGTTCCGTCCTATGCCGTGCCGCTGCATTCGGGAGATTGCAAGAACACGTCGCTGGACGAGGCGTGGGTTTGGGACGTCCTCGAGAAGTATGAAGAGTTGCCATCCGGCCCGACTGTCAGCTTCGTGCCCCTGATGCGGGCGGCGAATGAGCTGTTCGACCGAGATTTCGACCGCCTGCTTCCCCGAATCCGCAGCCGTGGTATTCCGTCCGATCTCGAATCCCCACTGGCCCTGACTGAGTCGGTTTCGTACGACTGGCTGGCCCACGGGGGCAAGCGTTTCCGCCCCTTCATCACCCTCGCGGCCTACGACGCGGCCTTGGGTGGGATGGCCGCTGCCGCCGGGGCCGGGGACCAAGCCCCCCGGTTTACCGACAGTGTCCTGCGGGTCGCGATGGCGATTGAGGCGTTCCACAAAGCCTCGCTGGTGCACGACGATATTCAGGACGACGACAAGTTCCGGTATGGTTCGGCCACCCTGCATCGCCGGCACGGCATCGGCCCAGCGATCAACATGGGAGACCACCTGATCGGACTCGGTTACCGTCTGGTCTCAAGCGTCCGCGCCGAGATCGGGGCCGAGGCAGCGGCTGATATCAGTGATCGCATGGCGTCGGCCCACCTGCGGCTGTGCGATGGCCAAGGGGCCGAAATGGCGTGGAACAGCGCCCCCGACCGGGCACTCAAGCCGATCGATGCGCTGCAGATCTACGCACTGAAGACCTCGCCGGCGTTTGAAGCGGCGCTGTTCGCCGGTCTGCGGTTGGCTGGTCCTGTCGACGCCTGGGAAGAAATGATCCCGACGTTTTGCCGACATTTGGGAGTCGGCTTCCAGATTCTCAACGATCTCCACGATTGGGAGGGGGATCACCACAACAAACTGGTTGCGGGGCAGGACGCCGCGGCGGTTCGGCCAACGGTGTTGCTGGCTCTCGCCTTCGAGGCCGCCACTGCCAGTCAGCGCGAGGAGCTGCTGTCGATCATTCGCGGTACGGGCCCCGCCGCGCTGCGACTGGGGCGACTGCGTCGAGTTTTTGACGACTGTGATGTCTTCTCGAAGGCCGAGGCGATCGTTGAAAAATCACGGGCACGCGCGGAGGCTTTGGCCGACGCAGTCGAGCCGCTGGCGTTGAGGCAGTTCTTGTATTTCCTGGTCGACATGGTGCTGGCTCCCGGGACCCAGGAACCGGCCATCGCCCAGAACAATCTGCTGGCACTCCCGGTGATCGCCGGTTGACACCTTGGCGGTATTCCAGCTGCCCCGGATGTATCTCCCGACTTTCGTTTTACGAATCCGCTGCCATGACCGACCTGTCCGCGTGCGCACAATCGAGTGGTCCCGGGGAACGAGGGGCAGTTCTGTTGATCGCCCATGGCAGCCGGCGTCCCGAGGCGAACGCCGACCTCGTTCGACTGGCCGGACTGCTGGCGAACGATCCCGAGTTCGATATCATCGAGACTAGTTATCTCGAATTGGCGACTCCCGACATTCCTACCGGCGGAAGGCGCTGTGTCGCCCGGGGAGCCACGACCGTCCGCATGTTGCCCTACTTCCTGTCGGCGGGTGCCCATGTGGTCGAGGATCTTGAGGCCCACCGGACGGAACTCTCCGCCGAGTTCCCACAGGTGCGATTCGAACTCTGCCCTCACTTGGGATTGCACCCGCTAATGGTGGAAATTGTACGTCAGCGGCTGCGCGAGATTGCCCCCGCGAACTGAGCCATTCGCCCTACACTGCTGCGGAAGCCGGTTCCATGTCTAGCGATTCCCGTTCCCGCCGTCCGCCGTACAACCCCGTCCGCGATCGTCGACGAATCACGGCGGCGATCCTGTCGCTGGCGGTGGTGTTGATCGCCATCAGTGAAGCCCGTAAGCCGGAGAACTGGCGGTGGCTTGCCCCAGGCCCGACTGAAGCCAAACACAATCCATCCCCGGCCTCTGGGACAGCTCCAGACGTCCTGGCTCCGGATGAGGTAAGGATTGTTTCCAGTCCCGACGATCGCGAGTCGCGGGCGGCGTTGCGGGAACGGCACCAACCCGCGCAGGCCTCCCTGCGGATCCCGGCCGAATATCTCGATGCGGTCGAGGAAACTCGGGTGGGGGTGCGGGCGACGGAACGTCCCGCCTACTTCGCGATGCTCTCGACGGCCCGGGCCGCCAGACCCCGCGATCTGGCGGCGGCGGCGCGCCGGGATCTCCCCTTTCTCAGCCTCATGAATGACTCAGCCGAGCATCGGGGTGAGGTGATCTGGATCGAGGGGGAACTACGCCGAGTGGAGCCCCTGGAGGCTGGCCCCAACGAAGATGGATTCGGGCAACTCTATGAAGGCTGGCTGTTCACCGACGAAGCGGGGCGGACCAACCCCTACCGCATTGTGGTGAGTGAACTCCCCGAGGGGTTTCCGCAGGGGACCGAGGTTCGTGAAAGAGTGCGTTTGCCAGCGTATTTCTTCAAACGCTACATATACGCGACCGCGCACGGACAACACGCGGCCCCCATGCTGATTGGATCTCGTTGGACCCGTGTTGTTGGACGGGGCCACACGACGTCGGGTCCCGCTTCGCCGAGCTGGTGGCCATGGGCACTCGCCTTGATTTCCGCTGGTTGGATTGGATTGCAATTTGCCCGGTATCGCCTGTCGCGTCCTTCGCGTCGGCCCCCGACTCCTCCCCTTCCTCCCGAACTGTCGGCGGATGGTCCCGCCATCGCCCCTCCCCCCGATCCTCGTGAGTTTCTCAAGCATTTGGCTGAACAGATTCCGCAGCCGTAACAACTCAAACGAAAGACATTCGACCACGCAAACTCCGATTGTGTTGCGCGAGCCCGATTGTTAAGATTTCTTCACACTTCTTGTTTGTGTGAGGATTTCGATGCAGGCCATCACTCGCGCGCTGCGGCGTGGAGTTCTAACACTCGGACTTTTGGCGGGCGGAATGTCTGGCCGGGCAATCGGCCAGGACTCGTCTGACGTGACTTCCCTCATTCCCCAAATTACGGCTGCCAATCCATTCGCCCGCGTTGCGGCGATTGGCAAGGTTGCGGAGTTAGGTCACCAGGCCGCCCCGACGGCACCAGCACTGCTCGACGCCCTCCGCTGTGAGCGGATGGATGTGTTGTTTGAAACCCCCCAGGTGACCGGGATTCGACAAACGATTGCCGCCGTTCTCGGAAAACTCGGTCCTTCGATCGTTCCCGAGCTACAGACGTGCCTTCAAAGCGAGAATGGGCTGGTTCGAGTGGGAGCGGCGACCGCGTTGTACCGCATCGATCCGAGCCGGCATCGCGACCAAGCCTTGCGCATTCTCATTGCTGCACTGAAAGCGGATGACGAAACGGCGTCCGATGCCGCCCAGGCCCTGGAATCGGTCGGTGCCGACGCCGCCCCCGCTCTCCCTGAATTGATTCGGCAACTCGGACACGACGATCCGGCCGTGCGCTGCCAGATCGGCCATGCCCTGGCGGCCTTGAAGGGGGATGCCACCACCACACATTTGCAAAACGCGATCAAAAATGCCACGCCGCTGCAAAAAGTGGGAATTGCCTTCGCGATTGCGAAGCAGACCCCGGAATCGTTTCCGCAGGTGGAGAAGCTGCTTGCCGAAGGACTCCGTGATCCCAGCCCCGAAGTCCGGCAGCAGACGGTCTGGGCCATCGGCCAACTGGGTCCCACGAGTCAACCTCTGGCCCGCGATCTGGTTCACGTCCTTTCGACACTCAATCCCGATCCCAGAGAATACTTCTTCGGAGGAGGCCGACTGGGGCGTCTCTCCTTCGACCCGTCCCTCGCCCTGGTCGCCATGGGGCCGGACGTGAAGGAAGCCCTGTCCGAAGCACTCGACAGTGAAGACCCGCGGACTCGACTGATGGCCGGACTCGCGCTCGTCCGCATCGATCCAAACGCCGGTCCCAGGGTCGCTCCCGTGTTTCAACAAGCCCGGCAAGAAACAAATCAAGCACTCCGGTGGGTGGCTGAAATGAACGCCGTCCCAGCCGCCCAATCAGCTAACCAAAACATCGACACCCTCATCGAGGAATTGTTGCAGAGCACTGGATTTGGACCCCCTTCTCCCGCGGTGGGCCAACTGTCACGGCTGGGGGCCGAAGCAGTCGAGCCCCTGATGAAGGTGCTCGAGACTGGCGATGGCCAGGCAGCGATGAAGGTAACGCAGGTACTGGCAGCCATCGGAAAACCAGCCGTCGCACCACTGTCAAAGGCCTTGCACAGCGAACTTCCCCGCCAGCGGCTGTACGCAGTGAATGCGTTGGCGATGATGGGGCCCGCGAACCAAGAATTGCTGATCGAGGCACTCTCTGATACTGCCTATCCGGTACGTCGCGCCGCCCGTTATGCGCTCAAGGCCCTCAATACGCCCGAAGCCAGAGAAGCCCTGACCAAGTCCGCAGATCACCGCTGATTCCCATCCATTCCCATGCGCACTCCTGGTCTGCTGCTGTCGGTCGTGTGGTTGATACCCACCGCGCTCATCGCCGCCGAACCATTTCGGTTCGAGGGTTCCTCCGCACTGCCCCTGGTGATCATTGACCCCGGTGCTCAACCCATCCTCAATGAGCCCAAGATTCTCGCGAATCTGTTGGTAATCGACCGCGGTCCGGGCAAGTTCAACGCACTGACAGACGCTCCCACCCAGCGGACCTCAATCATGATCGAGGTCCGCGGGTCTTCGTCCCAGATGTTTGACAAGAAGTCCTACGCATTCGAGACCGTCAACGAGAGTGGGCAGGATCACCCGGTCCGACTCTTGGGATTGCCGAAGGAAACCGACTGGATTCTCCACGGCCCCTACTCGGACAAAACCCTGATGCGGAACCACATCGCCTACGAGTTGAGTCGGCGGATGGGGCAATACGCACCCCGCACACGGTTCGCCGAGGCCTTTGTGCGCGAACGTGACGGAGATCTCGCCGGACAGTACATGGGGGTTTACCTCCTGGTGGAAAGCATCAAGCGAGGAAAAGATCGGGTCGATGTGCCCCGACTGCGCACGTCCGATTCGGGCGAAGTCGGTGGCGGCTACGTGTTGAAAGTCGACCGCGTTGGGGGCCCCGAGACCTATTTCACAAGTGATTTTGGCAGCATCCTGGGATTTGTCTCACCTCGCGGAAGCCGGCTTGATGACGCCCATCGGGCCTGGATTCAACACGACTTCAGCCAGTTGGAAGAACGGCTGTCACGTCGCGATTTCCGGGATCCGCAGCAAGGCTACGCCCGGTTTATCGACAGCGACTCCTTCATCGACTACTTCCTGCTCAACGAACTGTTCAAAAACGTCGACGCCTACTTTCTCAGTACCTTTCTGCATCGCACGAGCGAGGGTCGGCTGAAACTGGGACCGGTCTGGGATCTCGATCTCAGCTCAGGGAACGCTTCCTATGGGGGCGTTTGGAAAGCCGAGGGGTGGATGCTGTTTCCCGATGATCCACGGCGCGGCTCCGCTGTGCCGTTTTGGTGGGATCGCCTGTTCGAAGACCCGGCATTTCGAGCTCGTCTGCGGGAGCGATATTACACGCTGCGGAAAGATGTCTTGAGCGAGCCGGCATTATTTCGCCTGATCGACGAGACCGCCCAGACCCTGGATGCTCCTCAAAAGCGGAATTTTCAGCGTTGGCCCACCCTCGGCAAGTATGTTTGGCCCAACCCCCGACCCTATGCCCGCACCTATCCGGATCTGATCCAGAACCTGAAGACCTGGTTCCATCAGCGATTCGTCTGGATGGATGCAAACGTGGATTTGCTGGCCGAAAAAGGCCCCTAGAAAGCCACCTTTCCCACGAGTTGTGGTCATTGGGCCCAGCATGTCTTGTGGTTTCCGCCAACGGTTATCTTCCGCTGCGAGCCCCTCGCACAGCGGACACGAACTGCTGACACAGCGTTAAGGACTTCCCGCCCGCCTCTCCTTTGACACCCGTGTTCACGTCGACTCCCCAAGGTCGGACCAACTCAATGGCCTCGCCCACGTTGGTGGAATTCAAGCCTCCCGCGAGGATCACCGGCACCTTGGACTGACTGGCAATTTGGGCCGAAAGATTCCAGTCGTGCACCAGCCCGGTCCCTCCCACGCGGTTAGTGGCACGGTCACAGCTGTCCAGCAACAGGGCGTCGACGTATCGGGCAATTTCCCTGGCCCGCACCACCGAATGGGGGCCTTCCACACTGACTTTTCCCAGTAGCTTGCGAGGAGCCAGCCTGCTGCGAAGTTGACGCAGGGCTTCGCCCGAGAGGTCGCTGTGCAACTGCAGGACCCAGATAGGCACCTGCTCGGCCAGTTCCACGATCGCGTCGGGATCAGTGAGATGGGTAACCAGAACTGGAACAACAAACGGCCCCGTGGCCTCATAAATTTCCCGAGCCGTATCGGGGCTGATGAAATCGGGCGATTCATACACTTGCCCGACGAGCAGTCCGATGGCGTCGGCTCCCGCCGCCACGGCGATTTCCGCCTCGTCCCGCGACCGAATTCCACAGATTTTCACGCGCACCATGTTGTTCCACCCCTATCCAACGGGAATCGCCTTTCCTGCCCAACGACTTTTGGCGAATTGTCCTGCATTCAGTAGTCATTCGCGAGTCGATGCTGGGGGCTTAATGGAGATTCTGGCGGCGTAGGGGGGCCCCGTCCAACCTCATTGGCGGTTCCGATGACGGAAGATTAGCATCGAAGAGTGGCCGAAACGGATTCCCCGGTGGGAATTCGAGGCTGCTGCGAGGCAACCATGCGGAACATTCTTGAATCCCTGTCACAAGCCCTAATCGCTGGTCAACGTGTGGCCTATACAGCCCTCGTCGAGACCCGTGGGTCCACACCCCAAAAGGCGGGAGCCACGATGTTGGTCTTTCCCGACGGCTCGCAAACCGGGACCTTAGGAGGAGGCTGTGTTGAGGCCGAGGTCAAACGTCGGGCCTTGCGACTCCTCGAAGAGGGCCAGACCGAGTTACTGACATTCCAGCTCGACGACAATTATGGCTGGGATGATGGGCTGATATGTGGTGGACGAATGAAGATGCTGGTCGACCCGCTGCGTCCCGGGACCGACGATTCCTACTACCAGACACTTCACAGATTGTTGTCGGCAGGCGCTCCGGTGACCGAAGCCGTCATCCTCGAACCCGAAAGCGCCGGGGGAGGAATTGCCGGTGATCGCCACCTGCTGGATGACACGGGGGAAGTCATCGCCAGCCGGGCGTTCTCGCCACTTCCCACGGGGGTTCGAGAGGCACTGCGACCTGTCGCGTCGCGCCCCCGACCCTATGTGGATGCCGGGGTGTCGTATCTGCCCTTTCTGCGCCGCTGCCGGTTGATCATCATCGGCGCGGGGCATGTTGGTCAGAAAGTGGCCCAATTGGCGACCGAAGTGGATTTCGACGTCTGGGTGGTCGACGATCGAGAAGAATTCTGCAACAGCAGCCGTTTTCCACAGGCAAAACGGCTGATTGTCGGGCCGGTCGACCAGGCGCTGTCGGGGCTGGAGGTCGATTCCAACACCTACTGTTTGATCGTGACCCGCGGGCATAACCATGACGAAGAGGCACTGTATCACCTCGCTGAGACCCCGGCCCGCTACGTCGGCATGATCGGCAGCAAGCGGAAAATCAAACTGATTTTCGACGACCTGCTCAACGAGGGGATCCCCGCCGGTGCCCTGCGGAGGGTGCACGCCCCGCTGGGATTCGACATCGGTTCGCAGACCGTACCCGAGATCGCCGTCAGTATGGTGGCCGAGCTCATCGCCCACCGAAATCTTGGGGGAATTCCCGTACGGTATGCTCGCGAGAGCCTACTGGCTGGCGAGGCGGAGGAGTCCTCGGTTTCGAATTCTCCGCCAGCCTGTGAATTGCCTTGACAACCAACGCGGGTCGAACCTTGCGAAGAACTCAACCTTCCGGGCTTGTCAGAATTTACCGAACCGCTAGACTTCTGCTGCTGTCTTTGAAGTGAGATTGGAGTCATTTGACCCGATCCGTGCTTCGAGTGCCCAGCGGTACCGGGTAGTGTAACGGTAGCACAGCAGGTTTTGGTCCTGCTCGTCTAGGTTCGAATCCTAGCCCGGTAACTTGGTGCCCCCGAGAAATCGTTTGATTTCGTCCGGCTCGATGATCTGGTGATTTTCCCCGTTGGTCGGTGCCAGCATTCGATCCTCGTGACCGCGTCACAAGTTTGGTATTTCCTACCGACCCGACCCCGAACACATCGGTTTGGGGATCTGTCCGAGTCTCACTCCGCAAACCAGTACTTCCATCCGGAGACTGGATGCGTTGCTTTGACCTCCGTCTTGAGTCGCTGTTAGGACCTGGTCATCCGCCCGGCCCGTCCTTAACCCCGGTCGGTGAATGCGGTAAACTACTGCGATGGACTTCGGGGAAGGATTGCGGGCCCGTCACGTGCGGCCCCGGTTTGTCCCCGTCAGGCCCCAGAACCGATACTGCTTCATCGACTCGCCTGGAGTGTACGGAATGCATCCCGTTCAACGGCTGCTCGTTGCGTCCCCCGCCCGGTCGCTAGCCTTGGCGCTGGCACTCATCG
>Ga0315905_10002750_pt1 | contig 18380 bp, 13 predicted proteins | sample LakEriMetagenome_5_FD_203522 | JGI IMG/M metagenome (GOLD analysis project Ga0315905, IMG submission 203522) | Freshwater fungal communities from buoy surface, Lake Erie, Ohio, United States - Buoy 4 MA121 | ecosystem: Environmental > Aquatic > Freshwater > Lake | place: USA: Lake Erie, Ohio... | reverse complement strand
CCGAACCATCGGCTCATCGGTGGAATGAAGGGGTCCGACAGGAGGTCCGGCACGTACTTGTCCATCACCTCGCGCGGCGGCGACTTGGCGAAGAACCAGCCCAGATGGGAATGCACCATGCCGCGGAGCATGCCGCCGACGCTGGTGCCGAAGGCATAGGGCGAATGGGGATCATCGGGGCGATCGGTGTGCTGGTGGTGCCGGCGATGCGTCGCGACCCAGTCGAGGATCGAGCCTTGCACGGCCATCGATCCGACCACGCCAAGGACCACTGAGACGGCGGGCGCCGCCTTGTACGACTTGTGCGTGAACAGCCGGTGATAGCCGGCGGTGATGCCCAGGGTCGTGATGATGTATCCGCCCAGAAAGAGCGACAGGTTGAGCCAACTGAACGGCGTGTGCCAGAGCAGGATCACGGCTGCGATCAATCCGAGAAAGGGGATTGTGATGGCGATCACGCTGCCGATCCGTGCGGCAATGCCGGGACGCTGCATCGGTTCCTCGGGAAGCGGGGGAGCCTCGAGAGCGAGCGCCAGCACGACGGGATCGGTTGGGTTGGTACGGGCCGTGGCTGGCTCGCGCCGTGAGTGGTTCGCCATGGGTTCCTCCGGAAATTGGGTGCCTGCTGCACGACCAAGGCCCGAGGATCACCACGCGGGAAGCTGCGTGGTGGAACCAACGAGCTGTGATCATGCTAGGTGTCCCGCGAATCGACGAGGAGCGGCTCCTGACGCGGGCAGGTGCAGCTCCGGCAGTCCCTCAATCTGCCTGAATTCGCGTCCTGAGATGCGTGGCCATCGGAGCGTGCCAAGACGGTGGTAGTATCTCGGCACTTCAATCTGGATGGCGGTCGAAGCCCGTGCCAAGTCGAGCCCTCCAACGGAGATCCTGTGATGCCATCCCGAGCGGTTTTCGCGGCCAGTACGGCCATCATCGTTGCCAGCACGGCGATTGTTCTGGTTCCAGGCCATGAGTCGGCTTTTGCACGGTCTGCGGCTCGGGTCGACACGCCGGGGGTACAAGCCATCATCGTCATGCGCCATGGCCATGATGCTGCACCGTGTGTCACGAAGGACAACCCCCAGCGCCTGTCGGCCACCTGGAAACTCCAAGCTCCCAAGTGGCCGAACCATGAGTTCCCCGGCGTTGCGGTCAGTTCGTATAACGCTAAGGGCGACGTGACGCCCTTGTCGTCGGTGCCGGTGCTGCAGCACTGCCTGTCCGACATCGGGGAGCAGCAGGCCATAAGGCTTGCCGAGGAGCTGCCCCAGATCTTGACGGACCACAATCTGGCGCCAGTTACCCGAGTGGTCGTCATCAATCCAAGCGTCAACTTCAACGGGGCTTACGCCACGGCGAATCCATTCGACACCGTGCTGCCGTTCATCATGAAGGATCAGCTCACGAGCAAGTCGATCAAGTCCATCGACCTGCTGTGCAACAACGGCTGCAACATGGTGGGGAGCATGTCCGAGCAGCTCTTCAACTTGGTGCCCAACCACGGGTTGCTGGCCTCGAAGGAGGCCGGGGGGGGGTCGACCTTGGTGTGCTGGACAGGTGAAGGCCTGAACGAGTCCATTGATGGCAACAAGGCCCTTCTGGAACGGCTCGCCGGCGGGACCATCACGAACGAGATCAACAACATGGTCAAGACCCCCTGCATGATCGGCGGGAAGAGCATGGGGTACGAGAAGGGAAAGGGCAACATCCTGTACATCTTCACCCCGAGGCCATTTTCGGCCATGACGGACGAAGCGGGCACCGTCGATGTAGCGCCCATGAATCCTCACGAGGGCGAGGGGGTCCAGGCGTATGACCTGAAGGTCTTCCAGGCCTTGACGGCTGGTGCGGTCAACGATCCGACCAAAGCCAGTTTCTGCTGGACGCACACCTTCAGCGTGAACTACCTGCCACCCACGGACCTTGACAAGAAGTCCTTCGAGAGCGTCACCATTCAGTTCCCGAAGTCGCCAGCCAGTCTCCTGCTCAGCCAGTGACGCGTTGGGGAGCGCGGGACGGTCGGGCACACCAGGCTGGCACACGCCGCTGATCGGCGGTCCAATGTGCGCATGAAGCGCGTGGTCATCGTGTTCCTGCTGCCATGCCTGCTGTGGGCATGCTCGACGGCTCGTCGGATGGGTGTCGTGGAATTGAGCGTTTCCGCAGCTCAATCCGCCATGACCGATGGAGCCTGTTCCTCACGCGACCTGACGCAGGGCTACCTCGACCGCATCGCAAGCCTGGATGACGCCGGGCCCACGCTTAACGCCGTGATCGAGGTGAATCCGCGCGCTCTTGAAGACGCCGCGGCCCTCGATCGTGAGCGCGCGGCGGGGCATGTGCGGGGTCCGCTCCATGGGATTCCTGTGCTGCTCAAGGACAACATCGATGCGGTAGGTCTGGTGAACTCCGCGGGTTCGTTCGCGCTCGCCGATCACCGACCGGCTACCGATGCGTTCCTCGTGGCACGGCTCCGTGATGCCGGCGCCGTGATCCTGGGCAAGACCAATCTCAGCGAGTGGGCGAACTTCCGTTCGACGCGTTCCACGTCAGGGTGGAGTTCAAGGGGCGGCCAGACGAAGAACCCGTACGCGCTCGACCGGAGCCCATGCGGCTCAAGTGCTGGCACGGCTGCCGCGATTGCGGCAAGTCTGGCCACGGTCGGTGTGGGTACCGAGACCGACGGCAGCATCATCTGTCCGGCATCGATGAATGGGCTGGTGGGCTTGAAGCCCACGGTGGGGCTGGTGAGCCGCACCGGGATCATCCCGATCTCGATCTCCCAGGACACCGCCGGCCCGATGGGGCGCACGGTGACTGACGTGGCCATCATGCTGAACGTGATGGCAGCAGCCGATCCTGCCGATCCTGCCGGCGGGGCGTCCAAGGATCTTCGCTCCATCGACTACACCGCGTCGCTGCGCGCAACGGCGCTGGCCGGGAAGCGGTTCGGCGTGCTGCGCCAGGCGATGGGGTACCACCCGGGCGTGGATGACCTGATGACGCAAGCCATCGATGCGATGCGGGCGCAAGGTGCCGAGGTGATCGACATCCAAGTACCCACGTACAATGCGTGGAACGATCACGAGATGACCGTGCTCCTGTACGAGTTCAAGGATGGCCTGAATCGGTACCTGCAGCGGGCCGGTGCTCGCGTGGCATCCCTTGAAGCGCTCATCGCCTGGAACCGCGAGCATGCCGATGAGGTGATGCCGCACTTCGGCCAGGAGCTGTTGGAGCTGGCGCAGTCCACCGGGCCATTGACCGATGCCGCGTACTTCCAGGCGCGTGATGAAGCGAAGCGGCTTGCAGGGCAGGACGGCCTGCTCGCCGCGCTCGAGACCAATCGTCTCGATGCCGTGATCGCGCCGAGCGCATCACCGGCGTGGAAGACCGATCCGATCCTCGGGGATCACTTCGTGGGTGCGGGCTACGCCATGGCAGCGGTTGCCGGAACACCCAGCGTGACCGTGCCCATGGGCGATGTGTCGGGGTTGCCTGTGGGCCTCACCTGGATGGCACGCGCATACACGGAAGCCGATCTCATTGGCTTTGCCTATGCCTTCGAGCAGGCGACGGCCAAGCGACGTGCGCCGAGGTACCTCGCGCCCTGACGCTCAGCTGCCTCGCCGCCATCTCGTGACGTGGCGTTCGCGTGACTCGCAGCATCGGAGTGCGCTCGGGCTTTTCGCCTTGCCAGGGTGGTTGGATGGCAGTCGCCGATAGCATCACGGCATGGCCGAGTACGACGCAATCGCCGACGAGTACGCCGCGTCGAAGCTCCTTCCCTGGCGGACACAGGTTGAGCAGCCCACCCTCTTCGGCCTGCTGGGCGACGTTCGTGGGAAGTCGGTCCTGGACCTTGCTTGCGGTGATGGCATCTATGCACGGATGCTGGCCGACCGGGGCGCATCGCGCATGCATGGCGTGGACCTCTCGTCGGGGATGATCGATCTCGCCCGGCGATCAGAGGCCGCTCGGCCGCGCGGCATCACGTATTCGGTCTCCGACGCCGCTGATGTACGGGGCCTTGGCGGATTCGATCTCGTGATGGCCGCCTACCTCTTCAACTATGCACAGGACCGAGCGCAGCTCCGGCGCATGGCCGAGTCGGCGTATCGCAACCTCGTGCCGGGCGGTCGGCTGTGTGGCGTGAATGACAACCCGCGCACGTCACCCGGCCGCTATCGCTACTACCCGGAGTTCAGCTTCATCCGGTACATCGAGAAGCCCCAGCGCGAAGGATCGACGATCACGTGGGCGATCCAGCCTGACACCGGCGAGCCGTGCATCTTCGACAACTTCTGGATCCCGCCGGCGACCTACGAGGCCGTCTTCGCCGAGGTCGGTTTTCAGGAGTTCCGCTTCGTCAACGCGCACGTCGCGACGGGCGCTGACCCGACGCCCTTCAGCGACTTCCTTGCGGACTGCCCAATCTGCGGCATCTCAGCCATGCGGCCGCTGGGATCCTGAGCCGCGGGACAGGCCCCGAGGCACGCTGCACGAAGGATCCGGGCCCGCGGCGTCCAAAGTTCAACGGGAAGCCGCAGGCGGCATGTCCGGTCGCGGCAGCTTCAGCCCGAGCAGGTGATGCGGCAACGTGGTGATCATGTAGAACGCAATGCTCGCGACCGTGAGGCCCTGAAGCGTCGGTCCCCCAAGCAGCCAGCAGAGCGGTACGAAACAGAGCGCCGTCGGCCACATCAGCGGCAGGCTGAGTCGATGAATGCGCAGGATGCGCTCTGCGATGCTTGAGTCGGAACTGGTCGGGGGATCGTGCGCGACAACCGCTGATGTGCACGCCAGCCGCCGGGTGTGTCGAAAGGCATGCACGCCCAGGAAGTAGCACCCCACGGCGAACAGTGGATCGGTCGTCGCCGCCATCGCAGCGACCAGCGCGTGTTCTGCCAGGTCGAGCGCCGCAGCGCGACGGTGTCCGACTCGGATGCGCGCCATGGCGCCTGCCAAGGCAAGGCATCCGCCCACGGCAACGCCCATCACGGCGAACTGCCTCAGTGACTCGAGTTCGGGCTGCCAGGCCGTCGACGCCCACGGCGACAGGGCCTGGCCGATCTGTTCGAACGGAGCCCATGCCTGGGCTGGATGCATGGCGAATGCGGTGGCCAAGAGCAGCATGCCGCGTCCGAGCGCAAGACCCCAGCGGGCGACCGGGCCATCGTCATCCGCCCGGAGTGCTGTCGCATCCGCCATGCCGAAGTGGAACATCGTGAGCGCCAGGAACAGCAGCGCCGCGGCACTCGGTTGCAGCGCGATCAAGGCGAGGCTCGTCGCCATGAGCACCAGGTAGCCCGTGAAACCGGCGAGACGTGATGTGAGTCCGAGGCGCTTCGACAGGCTGCTCGCCACGGCCCAATCTGCTGCGCCATGCGGCATCCCGAACAGGACAAGGGCGATCGCGAACGGCCAGGGTGCAGCAAGCGCAGTGCTCGCGGGCGCGAAGATGCCGAGCGTGGCGGCTGACGCGAGCACGGCCCACGGGAACAAGCGAGGACCAAAAAGAACGCTCCCCGGAACCACCACCGGCCGAGACACCCGAAGCGGGGTCTCGTGCGCGATGGTGGATGCCGGGGAAGCGTTCACGTCAGTGAACGTCCAGGTTCAGGAGTTCGCTCCGTGGCCCTTCGCGTCCTCGAGGCCCTTCACGCCCTGGTAGCAGACCAGACCGAAGAAGACCTTGTTGATCACGTCAGCCACGTTGTAGCAGACTTCGCGCCAGCTCTCGCCATTCTCGCCGCCGAGGGCCATCAGGAAGCCAACGGGATAGATGGTCCAGCCCACGAGCACGAAGAGGCGGAGCTTCGTCAGGCTCTCCTGAATGCTCTGCGGAGCGGTCCGCATGGCATCGGTCGCCTTGGTGTAGAGGACGTACACGATGTAGAGCCACGCGGCGCAGCTCACGATGTACCAAGTCCACCACTGGCTGCCGCCAGTGGGGCTTTCCTCGGCGACCCATGCGGTCACGAGCATCACGAGCGATGCAGCGACGAGGGTGCGGAAGAGTCCGGTGCCCTTCTTGCCCAGGTTGAGCAGCAGGGGGATCTCAAGCACAAGCAGCGGCACGGTGATCAGCCAGTCGATGTAGCGGTAGGCAGTGGGGAACTGCGTGATCGTCGCGCCGGCGATGCGCTGGCCGTTCGCGTCGAAGAGGCCTGCAACGCCCTCCAGATAGATGCCGCTCATGCGCCAGTAGTGGAAGGCGGCAACGGCGCAGATGATGCCGGCGACCGTCATGACGGACTGGTACTGCTTGGCAACCGTCCCGCGCTGCAGCCAGAAGTAGAACATGCCCGCGCCCATGGCCACGGTGGAAAGCCAGAAGAGGTACATCGTGACCCCTTCCATGGACAGCCCTGCATTCAGGGCACGCATCGTCGTCGACATATCTGCGAGTAGTGTCATGACTGGAAATCTCCTGGAGGCAACGTTGGAAGGGGCCACCATGGACCCAACCCGGTGAGGTCAGGCGGGTCAAGGACCCGCCTCGGTGGAGTTAGCGTGCCGTCGGCAACAGGATTCACCAGACTCCAAGATGGCGTAAATGTGCCCCGGGCTCCGGGAATTCATCGGTTCGTCGGCACCAGAGGCTGTTCCATGGCCCACGGAAGGGGTCAGGATGCTTGCCGGGCGTGAGCGCCCGGCTGAACCCAGGGACAGTCTTCAGTGCGATGCCGTCAGTGCACGCGTTCGAAGCGGGATCCCGCGAGTCGGAACACGCCGATGCCACCGAACCAGAGCGCCCCATCCCGGTCGCGGGCAATCGTCATCACATCGGGCGTGGTCAGGCCATCCTTCGCGGTGAACTGCTGCAGCTCGTGCCCGTCATAGCGCCACGCTCCGCCGCCGATGGTGCCGATCCAGATGTTCCCGTCGCGATCCTCGCCGAACGAGAAGGCGCGTTGCAGCGACCCGTCGTGATTCACCGCGTTGGATTCGGTCAGCGGTGAGCCCATGCGCAGCAGGGCATCGCCCTCGCCAACGAGCGGCGCCACGCCGAAGGTCCGGTCGCCATCGACGACCACCACGCCCACGCCGTTGTTGCCGATCCAAACCCGGCCGCGGCTGTCCTCGAAGACACCCCGCACGTGGGGCAGGCCTTCGCCCGGACGCAATCCCATGCGCGTGCCGTCGATGACCGTGAACGATGTGCCATCAAAGCCAAACACGGCGTCGTAGGTCGCGATCCAGATCCGTCCGCCCTTGCCCTTGGCGAAGGCCGTCACCGAGTAGCCGGCGTTGGTCCGCAGCGCCGGGGGAAGCGGCAGCGGCAGGTAGGTGAGCGTTCCTTCGTGAAGGCGATAGACGCCAGCCTCACGCTCCTGCGCACTGAACCCGTGCGACTCGCTCGACTTGAACCACAGATCGTCGGGTTCAATCGCCCACGGAGCGAGCAGTGCGTGCTCGCCCGTGGCGTGCGGCGTCATCCGCGCGCCATCGAAGCTGCTGATGCCGAACCCGCAGTCGAACCAGATCCTGCCATCAGCCGACTCCTGGATCGAACGGACTTGGTTGTTGCTGAGTCCGTCGGCTTCGGTGAAGTGCGTGATGCCGGATGCATCGATCCGGCAGACGCCCTCGGCATGGCTGCCGATCCAGCGGTTGCCGTGGCGATCTTCGAAGATCGCGCGCACGCCGCCGTGGTGGAAACCCGGCCGCATGGGCGCGTACGTGAACGGAAGCAGTTCCGGCGCGGCGACGCCGCGTTCCGCAGCCTGCTGCATCGAACAGCCCGCAAGGACCGTGGCGACAAGCAGCGGCGCACGTCCCTTGGTCAGGGTGGTGAGCAAGGCCATGTGCTGGCACTCTACGGCGTGCAGCCTCCGCCACCCGCCCCGGTATGCATGCATCTGCATAGGATTTCATCATGCACCCCATCGAGGCAGCCATCGCGTCGTATGAGTCTGGTCCGGCGAAGTTGCGCGCGGCGTGCGCCGGGCTCGATCCGGCGAGCCTGAACCGCAGGATCGGCCCGGGCGAGTGGAGCATCATGGAGAACGCGGTCCACCTCCTCGACAGCGATCTCGCCTCCACGCACCGCATGCGCCGCATCGTTGCGGAGGAGTGCCCGCTGCTGGTCGCCTACGACGAGAACGCGTTCATCGCCAAGCTGCCCAGCAGCGAAGCGGATCTGGCCGACGTGCTCGATCTGTTCGAGGCCAATCGGCGGTTCACGGCCCGCTGGCTGCGCTCGCTGCCTGCCGAGGCGTTCGCGCGAGTGGGGGTGCACACGCAGCGCGGCAAGGTCACGCTGCTCGAGATTGCCCAGATCTACGCGAACCACGTCGATCACCATCTCGTCTTCGTGGCGCAGAAGCGGCGAAACCTCGGGATTTCAGCCTGAAGCGCAGAGGGAGCTTCATGGTTCTGCAGCCTCGGCGGCTGACGGCCATGCGTGGTAGGGTCCAGCATGCCCGCCGAACCGAGCCGTTTGCCTTGCCCCGTCGGCTCATCGATCGCGCGACCCTCGACCACACGGCCCTCGCGCATCCTGCTGCGCTATTGCGTACCGATCCTCGCCATCCATCTGCTCGCGCTCCTTGCCTTCGTGCCGGCGCTCTGGTCGTGGACTGGCCTGGTGCTCTGCGTCGTGGGCATCCATGTCTTCGGCCAGACGATCACCATGGGTTACCACCGGTTGCTCGCGCACCGCAGCTTCGCCACGCCTCGGTGGTTCGAGCACCTGCTCGTCGTGGGCGCGATGTGCTGCCTCGAGGATTCGCCCGCACGCTGGATCGCCACGCACCGCATGCATCATGCTCATGCTGATGAGGAGGACGATCCGCACTCGCCGCTCGTCACGCTGCTGTGGGGGCACCTGGGCTGGCTCTTCATCCGCAACCAGGCCATCCACCAGTCGGGCAACTACCACCGCTATGCGCGCGACATCCTGGGCGATCCCTTCTACATGTGGATCGAGAAGCACCCGCTGAGCCCGTTCTGGATCTACCTCGCGCAGTGTGCGATCTACGCCGGGGCCAGTTTCGCGGCGGCCTTGCTCTGGGCCGATGTCGCCGGCGCCGCGCTCTTTGCCGCCAGCGTGGTCGTGTGGGGCGTCTTGCTGCGCACCGTGCTCGTGTGGCACATCACCTGGAGCGTGAACAGCCTCACGCACCTCTTCGGGTACCGCAATCACGAGACCGGCGAGAACAGCCAGAACAACTGGATCGTCGCGTTCGTCGCGGCGGGCGAGGGGTGGCACAACAACCACCACGCCGATCCCGCGTGCTGCTCGGTGCAGCACCGCTGGTGGGAGTTCGACCTGACCTACTGGGAGATCCGCGCGCTCTCGCTCATCGGCCTGACCAGCGCCATCATACCGCGGCGGAGCGTGCGCACAGCCGAGGCGTTGGCGCTGCGGGGCGAACGATCGCCGCATCCGTGAGCGCTGGGCGCCGTCGAAGCCGTCAGCTCGTGGCGATGTGACGCGCTCGCGCGTGTGCAAAGCCCAAGATCGCCGCGTCAATCGCGATCCCGACTGCGGTCACTCGCCGAGTGCCTCGGCGACGGCTTGCTGGAACACGGCTTCCTCGGGCTGGATGCCGGTCCACTGCTCGAAGATCTGCATCGCGAGCTGCACGAGCATCTCGACCCCGTCCACCACGGGGCAGCCGCGCTCGCGCGCGGCATGCAGGAAGGGCGTGATCCGTGGGTTCGTGATCACGTCGACCGCCAGGCAGCCCGCGGTGACCGTTCCCCAGTCCACCGGCACGGGCTCGAGTTCGGGCGCGCACCCGAGGTGCGTGGCGTTCATGAGCACCGTGGTGCCCTTCGGCAAGCGCACGGGTGATTCCCATGGCTGCCACTCGCAGGGCACGCCTGATGCCTTGCGCACGCGCTCGGCCACCTCGCGGCCCTGTTCCTCGCGGCGCGTGACCAGCGTCATGTGCGCGGCGCCGGCCCATGCGATCTCGATGGCCATGGCGCGTCCCGCGCCGCCCGCCCCCAGCATCACCACGCGCTGCCCCTTCAGCGGGGCGACCTTGGCGATGGCCTTCACCACGCCCTTACCGTCGTTGTTGTGACCGATCAGCCGGCCGTCACGGATGGTGATGTAGTTGGCGGCGCCGATGGCTCGAACGTCATCGTCCAGTTCGTCGAGGAGCGGCATCACCGCCACCTTCCACGGCACCGTGATGCAGATGCCGCGGTAGCCGAGCGGCCGCAACGCGGCGACCGCGAGGGCCAGGTCGCGCTCGTTCGCGATGTCGTTCTTCCAGAACTGCCAGTGCAGGCCGTGGTGCGCGTACACCGCATCGAACATCCGGTCGATCGGGTTCTCGGCGACCGGGTGGCCAAGCATGCCGGTCATCTGCTTCTGCGGAGGGATCGAGTTCACCGTCGGATCCCCGCGTCCTGCGACACGGTTGCTGCCTCGTGTGGAGTCATGGCGGTGAGTCTAGAACCGGCACTCTGGGCGTGGCCGACCATGGCGGCCCCATGCGGCGCTGCCGGCTCCTGCCGATTCGAAGGATGCGGCGGCGCTGCCGGCTGACTGACGCGGCAGGGTTGCACGAATGCGCCGCTGCTTGTGCGGTGCTGGCGCGGGATGGCGGGCGAGGATGGTTTCGTCGAAAGCAGCGTGAAGGCTGCCCAGGACTACCTCGCATCCCCGGACCGCACGAAGCACCGCAAGGCCCCCAAGCGCTTCGCTGGCCAGGTGCGCGCCGGTGCTCGAATCCCCTTGAGGATGGCCGCCTACCCGCACTCGCCCCAGGCGCCGATCAGCAACGAGAGATCGGCCCCGCCGATGATCCCATCGCAATCGAGGTCGCCCAAGCCAGAGCCGCCCCAGTTCGAGAGCAGGATGGCAAGATCCTTGCCATCGATGGAACCGTCACCGCCGGACAGGTTGAAGCGGCAGCTCGACATGGGTGTGCTGGCGGGGTTCGATGGATCGCTGCACCCGATGCGTTCATCGCCATCAAGGAAGCCGTCACGATCCCGATCCAGCATGCCGATGCCCGTGCCTGTCGGCATCATGGTGTAGGTCACTGTCGTGCCCGGACCGGCAAGCGTGTCGAGGTCCGCGAGCGTGGTGGTCTGGGCAAGGACATCCGACTGGATGTGCGCCCCGCTGGCCGTGAGCGGCATGTAGGCATAGCTTCGGAAGCCTTCTGGCGACGAGGTGCGTACGAGGACTTCGCCGAGACCCGCATCGGCGAGCGTCATGAACTGCGCCCGGCGCGAGGGCGCGCCCGGTGCAATCCCGCCAAGGGTCACCTGTGCTCCCACCGACGAGTGCGTGCCCTCGTCGAAGGACATCAGGAACGCCGTCACGTCCTTCCGCATGACCTCGCCCGTTGGAGCGTTGAATCCGTCGAACCCGGGATTCTCCAGGAACTCGACAAGCGTCGCGATCGCCCCGTCATGCTCGTAGCCGAAGCCGCGGTTGTTCACCTGGGAGGCCTTCTCAAAGCCCGTCTTCTCGAGGAGGTTCGTCAGGTGTGGAATCTTGACGTTCTGCTGCTGCTGCGCGAACGCGGGGGACAGCACGCTTGGGAAGCTGCCCTTCGCATTCGAGTGGCAGAGCACGCAGTCGGCACCGCCTGCGAGCACGCCGGTGAGGAAGAGGTCGCGCCCCGCCACCGCGTTGCCACCCATGACCGAGGTGCGGAGCGAGCCGTCGAGGTTCCGGTTCGGGTTCGGCATGCGCCAGATGGAGAACAGGTACGCCTCGAGCTGCGCCATCTCCTTTGGCGTGAATTCCTCGGGGTGGGAGAGCAGCGAGCTGGCAGCGTGCCCGAACTCCGCGATGGTCGCGCGGTCCCCGCGCCAGTGGAAGGGCGCATCGCCTGCGAGCCCAAGGAGGGTCTGGGTGACGAGGGGGCCCTTCATGGGGTGCCATGCATCGCAACCACCACCGCCAAGATTGCAGTCCTGGTCGATCTCACGCAGTGCACCTGATGGATCACCGAGATCCCAAGCCAACTGGTCCATGCGTCCATCGATGTGGCAGCTGCCGCATGACACGATCCCCAGGCCGCTTGAGCGATGCGTGTCGTAGAGGAAGGGCCGGCCTGCCTTGAGTGCGGCGGGTGTGGGATCGAAGAAGGACACCCGACCGAGCTCGGCGAGGCTGTCGTCATCGAGCACTGACACGGATCCCGCGAAGCGGTTCAGCACCATCAGTCGCCCATGCGCGTCATCGATGGCGATGCCGGTCGGCCCCTCGCCAGTCGTGCCCACGGCAGTGCGGCTTCCATCCACGAGTGATACAGCGACGACATTGGATGATCCCATGCCAGTGATGTAGGCCGTCGTGCCATCGGCGCTCACCGCCACGCCGCGTGGGTCACCGATACCGAGCAGTCGCTGCGCTTCGGGGACGACGCGCGTCGAGTAGTCGAGGTGCGGATTGAGGTCAAAGCGCTCGACGGTGCCAGCCGCAGGATGGACCACCGCGCCCTCGACGCGCAGGAAGACGCCGTTGAGGTTCGGTTCGAAGCGGACGTGGTTGAGCGACTCGGTCCCGACGGCAACGATGCTGCCGGATGGCATCATGGCGATGGCCATCGGCGTGGTCATGAGCCCGCCGCGATAGCTCACGCCGAGCGTGTCGGCATCGATGGCCGCAAGATCGTGTCCGTGAAGGTCCCATGTGATCGCCGAGCTCCAGTTGCCGCCGTTCTCGTCGATCCAGTGCCCATCGGTCGACTTGCGCACAATCTGGCTGACGAGCGGAGGTGCCGGCAGTCCCGCGGCAATGGGTGGTGAGAATCCGCCTGGCACCCCCGGTGCGTTGGGCGGGGGATTCGGCGCATCGGGATAGGGGTTCACCCCGGTCCCCACCAAGGCGGCATCGATGATGGTCGTGTCGTTGCCGCACTCGAAGATCGCCGCATACACCGTTGTGCCATCGGTCGTGAGCGCGCGCGGATCCTCGCCCTCGACCTGGATCGCCAACGGCGGTGCGGTGAGATCCGCTGGGTCGTAGATGGCGATCGTGTTGCGCTGCGACAGCGTGACGAAGGCACGCTGGGGGGTTCCGGCGAACACCACATCACATGGCTCGTCGTCGCAGAGAATCGTCGCGATCACCCTTCTCGACTCGATGTCGATGACGGTGATGGAGTCCGAGACGTGATTCACGACCCATGCTTCGCTGCTGGTGCGGGATCGCACGCTCACTGGTTCGAGGCCAGTGGGAATGCTTGCGACCTGCCGGAGGTACGGCGGGTCGGACAGGACCTCGAGCACCTCAAGCCGCGCATCGACGGTGTTCACGGCAAGCAGCATCCCTGAACCGGATACAAGTTCGATTGGATGGACATGCGGGCTCTCAAAATGCAGGAATTGCTGCGCCATCGCTGGAGTGGCCGCAAGAAGCATCGCACTGATCGGGAGAAGCTTGCAAGACATCGGGATCCTCGTCGAGTGCAGCCCGTGATCATGGGGTGCGGTCGGCACCACCGCCCGTGATCCGAACGACACGCTGGAGCAGGCTGCGAAAGGGTAGCCGGAAGTTCTGGTTTGTCCTGCTGAATCACCTGATTGCCGCGAGCTTTGGGGCCACGACCCGCCAGCAGGCGTGATCAACAGATCGGTGTGATCAGCCCTGATCCGCCACGTGGCGCGGGGCGATCATCGAAGGGCTCTCCGCAAGGTACGGTGTCATGATCGCGCGCGCCTGACCCACGATGCACCCTCGGGAGACCTCTCATGAACACGCCGCAGCCAAGCCAATCCACCTGGGACGCCGTCGACCGGGCGCTCGAGCAGTGGCTGGCGCCGCAGGATGAAGCCCTGCAGGCGACGACGATGTCGGCCGAGCGCGCCGGGCTTCCCCGGATCGCCGTCTCGCCCGCACAGGGCCGTCTGCTCGAGGTCCTCGCTCGCGCGATCGGGGCGGGGCGCATCCTCGAGATCGGCACGCTCGCGGGCTTCAGCACGATCTGGCTCGCGCGCGCCCTGCCGCCTGGCGGGTCGCTGGTCACGCTCGAACTCGATCCTGGCCGCGCCCAGCTCGCCCATGAGAACATCGACCGCGCCGGCTGCGGCGAGATGGTGCGGATCGTCGTTGGCCCAGCGGCCGAATCGCTCGAGTCGCTTCGGGCCACGTGCGCGCCACCATTCGATCTCGTCTTCATCGATGCGGATCGGGAGCACTGCCCGGCCTACCTCGAGCACGCGATTGCCCTGTCGAGGCCAGGCACGCTGATCATCGTCGACAACGCCGTCCACCGCGGCCGCGTCATCGAGCAGGGGACCGGCGAGCCAAGCGTCGAGGGCGTGCGCGCCATGATGGACGCCATCCAGCGGCATCCGCGGCTCAAGGCAGCCGGCATCCAGACCGTGGGTGCCAAGGGCTATGACGGCTTGGTGCTTGCACTCGTGGGCGATGCGCCGCGCGCCGAGTCCGACCCGCTCAACATCCTCCTCCGCCACGACGCCTGGGCCACGCGCGAGGTGCTGCGCGCGTGTGCCGGCCTGACCGACGAGCAGTGGCACCGCCGGTTCGAGATCGGCCCCGGGTCGCTGCACGACGCGTTGACGCACATCGTCGGCGCCATGCTGCGCTGGGCCGATCGCATCGATGGCCCGCCGACTGAGCTTCGGCCATCCATCGAGGGCGATGTCCGGCGGACGCCCGCCGAGCTTCTCGTGATCCTCGATGCAGCCGCGGCGGATCTTGCGGCGAGCGCCGAGCGCGCGCGGACGCGTGGGCTCGGGACCGAGTTCGCGGTCACGCTTGCCGGTCAAACCCACCGCTTCACGCTCGGTGCCGCGCTGGTCCACGTGACGACCCACGGCATGCACCACCGCGCACAGTGTCTCAACATGCTGCGGCACCTTGGCGTGCCCGGCGTCAGCGACCGCCTGCCGGAGATCGACCCGCTGGACTGGCAGCTGCAGGCGAAGGCCTGAGGTCCAGTTGGTGCCATGCGGCGTCGCTCCGCTGGCCCACCCCGCGAGACCTGCGCGCACGCAACCCCTTGTCGCAAAACGCCGTACGCACGCCGCTCAACGCGAACGCCCCGGCCGTGCGGCAAGGGCGTTCACTCTGAAACGTTTAACGCGCCAGTTTCGCGCGCGCCTCTTGAAGTAGTCAGCACTGGACGGGCGTCGAACGATCGGTGGGCTCAATGCGCAGGGGGCGGATGGCTCACTGCGGCGTGCGGAGGGCAGGCTTCCATCGCCATGGCTAGCCTTCACCAACACCATGAAGAGGCCCTCACGGAACGTGTCCGCCCCAGGGGGCGCTTCACTCGAACAACAGAACCTTCGTGATCGCGTCAACGCGCTCTCCACGGCGGGTCAGTTCGCCGAGGCGATCGCGCTGCTGCAGGCGCCGCTGCAGCGCAACCCGCGCGACGCTGAAGTCTTGCGCATGTGCGCCATGGTCGAGCATCGCGCCGGCCGCGGTGGCGTGGCGGCCCGCTTTGCCGAGCGGGCCGAGGCGATCGAGACGCACCCCAGCACGATCATGATCGTGGCGCAGGCCAAGATGAACGCCGGCGAGACTGACGAGGCGCTGTCGCGCTGCTCTACGTTGCTCAACATGTTTCCAGGCGACCTCGATGTGCGTCTGTTGATGGCGCGGGCGCTTGAATCGGCGGTTCGCACGGCCGAGGCGCGCGAGGTGCTGGAGGCGCTGCTGCGTGATGTTCAGGGGAAGAACCCGGGCGTGCAGCTTCAGGTGCAGCAGATTCGCGCGGCGGTGTTGGTTCACGAGAAGCGCGAGAGTGAAGCCGTGGAACTGCTTGATCGCGAGATCTTGACGGCGGGCGCGCCCGACGCCCTTCGCCGCACCGCGCTCTACCTGCGTGCCAAGGCCTGCGACCGCCTGAAGCGCTACGACGACGCGTGGCAGAGCGCCGCCGAGGCGAATGCGATCGGCGACCCGCAGTTCGAACCGCAGGCATACGAAGAGGGCGTGGGCGCGCTGATGGCGCACTGGTCGCGCGAGACCATGGTGAACTTCCCGACAAGCAACTCGGCCAGCGAGGTGCCGGTCTTCATCGCGGGCATGCCGCGCAGCGGCACCAGCCTGCTCGACCAGGTGATCGATGCTCACGCGCAGGCCGCAGGCGTGGGCGAGATGGCCGGCATCGAGCACTTCTCGCGGCAGCTCGAGCGCGTGTGGGACGCGAGTCTGCCCGCGCCCGAGAGCTTCGGCCCCATGCGTGACCGGGCCTTCAAGAACATGGCCGCCGCGTACATCGCCGAGTGCCAGAAGCAGGCGCCCGGGGCGAAGCGCATCGTGAACAAGGCGCTCGGCAACAACCGTGTGGTGGGGCTGCTGGCGCGGCTCTTTCCGAAGACGCGCATCATCCACGCCATCCGCGATCCGCGTGACGTGGCGGTGAGTTGCTTCATGGGTGGCTTCAACAACGACTACTACCCGTGGACCGCGAAGCCCGAGTGGATCGCCGTGGCGTGGGAGCAGAGTCGTCGCCTCCTGGAGCACTGGAAGCGCGAGACGGACCTGCCGATTCTCGACGTGCGCTACGAGGACGTGGTGACGAGCCCGGGCGAGGAGTTCCCGCGTTTCATCGAGTTCCTGGGCCTGCAGTGGGACGAGGGCTGCAATCGCTTCCACGAGAGCAAGCGAACGGTGCGCACGCTGAGCTACGACCAGGTGAACAAGCCGCTCTACGCAAGCAGCGTGAACCGCTGGCAGAAGTACGAGAAGTTCCTGTGTGGCGTGCAGTGGCCAGCGTACGAGTGATCGGCGACGTCGCTGCTGATGACGGCTGCCTCGAGTCGCGTAGCAGGCCCGAGTCGTGACCGGGAGGGGTGCGATGACAGGTTTAGCCGCAGATCGCACGCGCGTCGGGGTGTTCTCGTTCAACTCAACGGGAGTCGGGGGCGGGACGAGGCGATCTAAGTGGAGCTTTGGAAGCCGCTTAGGTGGTTTGAAGGCGGGGAATGAACCATCGGACGGGACGCTTGAACAGCCCTCTGGGCCAAGCAAATCCTGTAGACCTGAGCGCCGAGCCGACCCATTAGGGTCACATCGTGGGGGCGAGGCTTTGAAATCGGATTCCCCGTAAATTCAAGCCGAAAATTACGCCTTTGGTCTGACTGTGTACTATCCCCCGCGGGATAGACAAAGCTCCGGCCTCCTCGACTCAGCGTTGACGAGGTTGGATGGGTTGGTCCCTGAGCCTCGTTGGCTCGCGTTTCCGGGAAATGGGTCGCCTTCCTGCGGTTCAGGATGACGCTGGCTCGACCGAAATGTGAGTTCAGCATGTGTGGCCCATGGGCCCAGAGGAATCGAATATGAGAAGCAATCTTGAGAAGACGTGCGCCGCGGGCGCGATGCTGTTCGGTGGAACGCTTGGCGTGACTGGCGTCGCTGAAGCGGGCCTCACGTGGGATTCGGGAAACGTGTACGTCACCTTCAACTGCAACAACGTCACGAACTTTGTCGACGGTTTGGGCGGAGGCAGCGCGACCAGCGGCGCAAACTCGCTGACCCTGAGCCCGCTGACTTCGACGGGATTCAGCGTCACCGCCACGAACCCGGGCAATGTCAGCATGCTGTTCGGTGACTACTACATCGGGTTCTCCCTGAGCGAAACCACGACGATCACCATCTCGGGTATCGCTCCGGCCGGAAACGTGAATGGAAACAGCATCTTCATCACCGATGCGATGAGCAGCTATGTGTTCAACAGTTCGCCGGTCAGTGCCGCCTATTCGAACCAAATCACCTTGGCCGCAGGCAACTACACGGTGGGTGGGTTCTTCAGCGTTCCGGCCGGCTCGGGTTATTCCGGCACGATGATGAACTTCGCGGTCCCTGCTCCCGGCGCCGCGGCGCTGCTCGGTGCGGTCGGCCTCGTCGGCGGTCGTCGCCGCAGGGCCTGAGTCACTTCAAACTGACGAATCTTCCCGGCGCGTATGCACGCGGCGGACCACGCTCCCAAGCCCCTCGGCCAGTAGGTCGAGGGGCTTTTCAGTTGGCCGAACACTCTTCACCAGAGACAAGTCGCGTGGAGAGACAAGGAGAGACAAACAGCGCGATTCCGTGTCGTCGGCCAGTCGGCCGTTTCGCCCTGGCCCACCGAGAGACAAATGAGAGACAACCGCCCTCACTCCGCCGATGCTCCCAATCCCCGCCACGCCGCCGCGAAAATGAAAGACGCCCCGGTCCGGGGACCGAGGCGTTCTCTCTTCACCTGCCGGGCAGCCGTTGGTGGCGGCTTCCCTGAATAGTCAGGACTGGACGGGCTTCGAACGACCGGTGAGTTCTCGGGTGCCAAGAGGGCTGGATGACCCCTCGTGGCGAGCTGGAATCAGGGTTGCAGATCGCGTGAGTTCACCGAACGCCGCCTCATGCGGCCGACGCATGCAGACGGACGCCGAGCGCCTGCGCGACACGCATGATGGTCTCGAGGCGCGGATGCGAGGAAGGC
>Ga0315905_10002746_pt1 | contig 18393 bp, 13 predicted proteins | sample LakEriMetagenome_5_FD_203522 | JGI IMG/M metagenome (GOLD analysis project Ga0315905, IMG submission 203522) | Freshwater fungal communities from buoy surface, Lake Erie, Ohio, United States - Buoy 4 MA121 | ecosystem: Environmental > Aquatic > Freshwater > Lake | place: USA: Lake Erie, Ohio... | reverse complement strand
CAGTGACGGACCTGTGCTATGCGGTCCGACGAGCCGGTTCGCGACGGTAAAATTGGTTCACAGGTCAGACTCGGAGATTTATCATAAATCGAGTCCCCCCGCTGATCGAACCCCAGAAAGGGGAATTGATGGATCACCGGTGATCGAACCCCAGAAGTGGGGACCAATGGAATCTGGGCGTGCAACACTGACCCCGGCGCCGGGGGAACACTGACCCCGGGACCGTGCGGACCGTACGGAGTAGAATGTAGCCCGGACCTCCCGCGTGGTTTGCGGCGAGTGAGTGAGAGCGCACCCATAAGTCGCAGACGCGTAGGTCAGCACCGACAAAGGTGCAGCCGTTCCACTCGCGGGGGGGACTCGATTTATGATAAATCTCTGACAGGTGAACCAATTTTATTGTCGCGAAATGCGAACCAATATCTGGCCAGATATTGGTTCGCTGTTCGCGACGGCAAAATTGGCCAGATATTGGTTCGCTGTTCGCGACGGTAAAATTGGTTCACCGGTCAGAGATTGGTTCGCGGTTCGCGACGGTAAAATTGGTTCACCGGTCAGAGATTTATCATTATTCGCACAAATTCATATCACGATTCAGTTCGTTATTCGCACGAACTCAAGGTACGAACTCCTCTATCTCTCTGAATGTAAGTGATATCCGCCACTCGTCTCCCAACGCCTTTGAGTACGATGGAACTTGATGCGTATAATAAGAATTCATAGGATAAGGTAATTCTATCATCTCCCCCGACTTATGCATAATTTTCTCTCTGTTTTTCGACGCTATTTCCCTTATAACAAAGGGGCGCTCACACCCAAACGCCAATGTGCCAAAACAGCTATAACGCGTACCCCTGGGGCATCTAGTGGCTAGAGGCTAGCGGGGACATGTGGGGGAAATGCGGAGCATATTGGTCGAGAATAAGATTTATTTTCGGCAATTCGGTATCTAAACCAATTAAACCTATAAACCACGAACAGCCTACGAACCGAGGGCTTCCGATTTCAACTGCCCTCCTAATCACTAGTCTTGCAGAGTCTAGTTGATTACAAAAAAGAAAGCAAAGCCTGGTAGCGAAGAGAGGTTGTGAGTGACGAGCCCTCTACGTGAGAAACCTCAAGAAAACGTAAAGAGAAAGAAAAATCATGGAAACAATCCCTGTACGCTTCCCACAAAAAGACAGATAGAGAAAAAAACTCAGTCATAGTCCTCAGACTGCGTGTCAGAATCGGTGTCAGAGACAACCGTTGCAGGCATGAGCAACTGCATGTAGGGCGAAGCGGCCTCGTACAAAGCTTGAAGATCGAAAGTGTCATGCAGGTCTGTGGTAGGAAGGCCCTTGGCCTTGAGAACCTTCTTAGGCTTGATACTTTGGCCTTCAAGGAAGTGACAAAGGAAGGCAGAGACGTCTCCGAGCTTGGAGCGCGTGAAGTCCTTGTGACGCGGGATGTCCTCCATGTACATGCCCTCCAGGTAAGAAGCCGGTGGAGAACGGACAAAAAACAAAAAAGACAGCGTGTTGACCTCATGAGGGGTGTGCCAATCCTCATCAGTCTTGGGGGCCAAACTAGCCGCCGTGAGGACCTTCTTTGGCTTGGTCGCGCGGGTCGCGATCATGTGCATACATGTCCATCCAGGCATCTTCAGCCGGATGAAAGTTAGGTCGGCGACAAGGACTTAGTCCGCCGCGATCGTGGCCGGCGGGGTGCTGGGCCTTAGAAGCCTTGCAGTGTCCGGGTCAGACATGTTGCTGTGGCCGCGTCCAAAACCAGGAAGGTCGATGCCGTCGCCACTGCGGGTGAGGGCAAAAGCTCGCCGATCACAGGAAGCACTCGGTGGGCGATCCCTTCCGCGAGGTCTGCACAGATCAAAGGTGCAGTAAGGGTTCACCAGGAGTCTCTCATACGCTAGGCATGCACCTCCTACTTCTAGAGTGTGGGTGAATGTGGTGGGCTGCGGTGAGAACTGTGCATGGGTATCCGGTGGGCGTGTGTGCGGGAAGAAGTGAGCTGCAATTCTTCTAAGTCGCACGGCACGCGGCTTGCAGGAGCCGTGTGCAGAGGTCGCAGTTCCGAATTCGTAGGTTGCGAGGAGGCGAGGTATGCGCGCGAGTGTCCAGCACGCGCGCAGCAGAGAAGTGTTCGGTTGCGAGACTGTAGAGTGCATGTGTGCGTTCCGAGTTCGTAGGCGCACGCGGATGTAATCTAGAGGCTCGCTGAGACAGACAGGGTCGGTGAGAGCGGGACAGAAAGGATCATAATCAGCTATAACGCGTACTTCTGGGGCATCTAGTGGCTAGAGACTAGCGGGGACGTGTGGGGCAAATGCGGAGCATACTGGTCGAGAATAAGATTTATTTTCGGCAATTCGGTATCTAAACCAATTAAACCTATAAACCACGAACAGCCTACGAACCGAGGGCTTCCGATTTCAACTAAAACCCGTCCCCTTCACCCACCCATTCTCGTTATCTTGATGAGCCGCAAAACAGTCTTTATTATTTTTATAAACATTCATAAGTATCGTATTATAATTCCTCCCCATTACCATATTTACTCTCTGTGTTATTTCCTTTAGTCTATCACACATAACCTCATTTGGTGGCGACCCCCCCGCTATCCGCCCGTAATTGTAATGAATATTCTCATTCAGCGTGAAGGACGCTTGTCCCCGAGGTACTTTTACCATTTTATTATATCTCTTATAAGGCGTGTGATATACATAGGCTTTTTCCTTCAAGAACTCAAATATTTCTTTACTCTCCTCCTCCGTAAAAATCCGTTTCACAATAGGATTATACAAAGGTTCCATAAGCATTTATTAAACGCCAATAAAAAAATTACTCTCAATCTCACTCACCGATTCAATCCAACTTCAATGTTCCTCCCCTGTTACCCCAAGACTCACGAACACCTGACTTTACGCCCTCTCCCAGCGAATTCCAGCCAAGGATGAGGTTTGTGAGCGTGGTGTTCACGCGCAATACATCAGCAATCGCCTGTGCTCCGCCCTCTCCCAGCGAATTGTAGCCAAGGTTGAGGTTTTTGAGCGTGGTATTCACGCGCAATACATCAGCCATCGCCTGTGCTCCGCCCTCTCCCAGCGAATTGAAACCAAGGTTGAGGTTGGTGAGCGTGGTATTCACGCGCAATACATCAGCCATCGCCTGTCCTCCGCCCTCTCGCAGGTCATTGCCGCCAAGGCTGAGGAATGTGAGGGTGGTGTTCACGCGCAGTACCGCAGCAATCGCCTGTCCTCCGCCCTTTCCCAGCCGATTGCTGCCAAGGTTGAGTTCTGTGAGCGTCATATTCACGCACAGTGCCGCAGCAATCGCCTGTCCTCCGCCCTCTCCCAGCGAATTGTAGCCAAGGTTGAGGTTTGTGAGCGTGTGATTTTCGCGCAATACATCAGCAATCGCCTGTCCTGCGACCTCTCCCATCCAATTGCTGTCAAGGTTGAGGAATGTGAGGGTGGTATTCACGCGCAGTACCGCAGCAATCGCCTGTCCTCCGCCCTCTCGCAGCCTATTGTTCTGAAGGTTGAGGTTTGTGAGCGTGTGATTTTCGCGCAATACATCAGCCATCGCCTGTGCTCCGCCCTCTCCCAGCGAATTGCCGCCAAGGTTGAGGTTTGTGAGCGTGTTATTCACGCGCAATACCGCAGCAATCGCCTGTGCTCCTCCGCCCCTTCCCAGCTCATTGTAGCCAAGGTTGAGTTCTCTGAGCGTCATATTCACGCGCAGTGCCGCAGCAATCGCCTGTCCTCCGCCCTCTCCCAGCGAATTGCCGCCAAGGTGGAGCTCTGTGAGCGTGGTATTCACGCGCAATACATCAGCAATTGCCTGTGCTCCGCCCTCTCCCATCCCATTGCCGCGAAGGTCGAGCTCTGTGAGCGTGGTATTCACGCGCAATACATCAGCAATCGCCTGTCCTCCACCCTCTCCCAGCGAATTGGCGCCAAGGTTGAGGTTTGTGAGCGTGGTATTCACGCGCAGTGCCGCAGCAATTGCCTGTGCTCCGCCCTCTCGCAGCGAATTGCTGCCAAGGTTGAGGTTTGTGAGCGTGCGATTTTCGCGCAGTGCCGCAGCAATCGCCTGTCCTCCGCCCTCTCCCAGCCAATTGTCTTTAAGGTTGAGGTTTGTGAGCGTGGTCTTCATGCGCAGTACCGCAGCAATCGCCTGAGCTCCGCCCTCTCGCAATCCACATTCGTTGAGGTCCAACACAGTCACCTTGCACCACGCGTTCAAGCCGTTGAACTTGTCCTGCAGCCCTGCGCCGTTGGGGAACTTGACACCGCTGCTCCTGACGACAACCGTGTCAAGTTTAGCATTTTCTACGGCAGCGCACATCGTCTTTGACGTCCGGCGCAGCAAAAAGGTCCTGTTCGCGGGCAGCATCTTGTGGTGGAGCTCCTGTGGGAGCAGTTCAAGAGCATCTTGGAGCCCTATCGTGGCTGTAGCGTCTCCCTGTTCCATCGTGTCTTTTTATGTGCGACAAGCAAAAATAGTCAGTGAAATATTTAAAATGCCTGCGCCGACCACGACATTATCGCTTCGCACGCACAAGACGCGTCTATCCACGCAAGAAGCGCAAGAATTAGACGACGCTACACCGCAAGCGTGTGTGTGTGTGTGCGAGCGAGAGAGCGTAGAGGAGAGAGAGAAAGAGCGCAGAGAGCGAGAGAGAGAGAGAGCGAGAGAGAGAGCGCGCAGAGAAAGAGAGAGCGAGAGAGAGAGGGCGCGCAGAGAAAGAGAGAGCGAGAGAGCGCGCAGAGAGAGAGCGAGAGAGAGAGCGCGCAGAGAGCGAGAGAGAGAGCAGAGAGAGAGCGAGAGAGAGCGCAGAGAGCGCGACAGAGAGCGCAGAGAGATTGACAGAGAGCGCAGAGAGAGCGCAGAGAGAAAGAGAGAGCGCAGAGAGAGAAAGAGAGAGCGCAGAGAGAGAGAGAATCACACACATTCTACGCAGAAACACAGCTACCTGTCTCGCGGAGGGTCGGCGCCTCTGGAAACTCCTCGGCCGCATCATCTTCTTCGTCGCGCATCTTCGTCTTGGCTCCTGCGCAGGTTTTTAGGGTTTAGGGTTTAGGGTCAGGACGCACACGCACACGCACACGCACACGCACACGCACACGCACACGCACACACGCATCAACCACACCTCGCAGCGCCTCGCATCGCCTCGCATCGCCTCGCATCGCCTCGCACCGCAACCACACACACGCACGCTCTGTACGCCGCTAAAATCGCTCTCCCCCGCGCCAACTTCTCTTGATGCGTCATCATACCTGCAGTCCCACGATGCGCATTTACGCGCACACGCACGCCCAGCACACGCTCAGACACACGCAGCGCCCCGCCACATACCTTTGTTGCTTCTTCGCAGTGTCTCAAGACTGGACTGTTCTAAGAACAGTCGACATCTTGCGTGCTCAAATGGGTGTGTGTTGATTGTTTATTTTTTAAGGTCACCGAGCCGAGTTCCATACGTACAGTCGTGGTAAATTTCGGATTTTAATTTCCACCCAAGATTTTGGGCAATTCTAAGAATTCGTGAGCAGGTCTCGGATCTTTGTTAAATTTAGAAGGGCCTTGAAGGACTTCAAACATGCGCGGCCGCGCGGGCGTGCGGCTCGGGCGGATCAGAGGAGAGGAAAATACGAGGGGTGGGCCGCCTCCCGCAGCGCCAACGGAGTGCAGCTCTTGCAGGACTAAGGGCGAGCCTGGAGGTAGGAGGAAAGTCGACCCGCTTTGTTCTGTGGAGCGAGAAGATCGCGAACAGTCGAACGGTGCCGATCTGCGGGCCGCGCTTCAGCTCGCGAGTTGACGATTGACGATTCAGCTCGCGAGCCCAGTTCGACACGCATGCACGCGCGCACGCACGCATGAAGAAAGAGGACAGGAAGAGACATAGTAATGCTTTTAGCCGCTGCCTCATGATCTTGTATGCAAGCGCAAACCGCGCACGTGCACACATACACACACGCACAACCTCACATGCATGCATGCGTGTCTCTGTGTGTGTGCGCGCGCGCGCGTGCGTGCGTGTGTGCTTATGTCGCACAATCTGTGTGGTCGTTTGCACAGGGCACACGACGGTTTCGGGTGTGCACTTTTGCGACTGGTGCTGGATGACGCTGCAGGGGGCGGCGGCTGCAAATCAAAAGGCAGGCCGCCAACAGAGTGCCGCTGCACCTCCTCCCACGCAGCCCTCGGAAGACACCATGGCGCAGAAGGAGAGTGTCGTAACTGCAGAAACAGGAAGCAAGCGCGCCAGACACCGGAACAGAAACAAAGCGGGCCAAGATGGTGCACCACCTCCGCAACCTCTGTCTCCGCTCTCCTCGGCGCCACCGCAACCCTTTGCGTCCTCACCGATGCCGCAGTCTGACGTCGTGCTCGCAGACACGCCGAAGCCTGCTGGCAACTTACAGCGAGCACGTAATCCAGAGGCAGCAGCTGAGTGGCAGCGCGGGGGGGCGCACGCGGCAACAGCTGCCAGTGCCTCTCTTCCGGCACATCGGATGAGCACAGAGGAGATTGAGTACGCCAGAGCGCAGGCCAGGGCCGTCTTGAACGAGCTTGCAGCTCAACATGCCGCAAAGACCCGTGACTCGATGACTCGCAATCAGCCCTTCTTTCACCCTGTGAAAGCAGCACCAAGTGTTGCCGTCAAGTCAGGACCCGAAGCCCATCACCCCACTGTGATGCAGGTGGCTGCGCAGGAGCCTGACCAAGGATGGAGTGAGAAGGATCAGGGAGACGTGAGCGCGTGGCAGCAAGTGTCTCTCAAATCGTCGGGAAAGGTATACTGGTATAACGTGCACACCGGCGCAACGCAGTGGCACCCTCCGGTCGCCGCCGCTTCTGCACCGTCGCAAGGCCCGGCCGCGGCTCCGTCAAAATCAATACCAATCGCTGCCGCCACACCGGGCAGCGGCACCCGAAGTAAACCAGCGCAACCAGCGCAACCAGCGTATCGCGTACAGCGGAGCACAGAACAAATCTTTTACGAATGTAGGAAACAGGCCTTGCAGGAGAGCGGCTTCCTGCGCCAAGAGGTCCTCGAGCGCATGGTACAGCAGACTGTCGGACACCGTGAGTATCAGCGGGACTCAGGGATGCGCGACCTTTGCAACGCCACACGGAAAACGCTTGCAACTGTCAACACGATGATAGAGGCCGTGATTGCCACGCACAACATCATCACTCTCCACGACCTGGAGAGGCACATTATATTGCGCCTACGAGACTTTGCCGACATCTCCTCCTTCGACCAACTCGGGCTAGGGGCACTTATACTTCACGAAAAAGTGCGACTCTTCTTTCGTCCTTCAGCAAGGCTCTTGGAGCGTGCCTGCACTCCCGCAGTTACCACGGCCGACGTGCTGGAGGGAGTGGGAGAGCAGATGAGGCGAGGAGCATTGCTGGCGTTGGATCGTCAGCAAGCGCCGTCGCGCGATGAGCAGGCTCAGATGATGGAGGAGGTTCTGAATTCCATCGCCCGGCGCTTCTGTGCCGGAGAGGATGCGCTGAGTCAGTCGTCGGGGTGCGTGCGCCCAAGAGCGCAAACGGAGTTGAACGACTCTGCGCGCGATGGGGGAGACGAGGGCGTACCCACATGGCGCGATCTTGGTATTTTTTTCAAAGCACCGTCGCTCATCGTCTTCCTCTTGTCCTTTGCACGTCGGCACGCACATCACGAGAGGCAGCAAATGGAAGCGCTGCTGCAACGGTCAAAGGCCCTTGAGACAAGCCGCGCGGCACTATCCAGGTACTTGCTACTCAAGTAAGCTCATTACACATCACTAACTCATTATGCATCACTAAACTAACCGCGCGGCGCTATCAAGCGTGCAAGAGGCCGCAGAGTGGCTCGAGGAGCAGCGAGCTTTTGTCACGGCACTTTGCAAGAAGAGCGACGCGCTGGTGGAGGGGCATCGGCAGCAGAGAGAGAGGCACGATCAGCTGGCAGCAGAGAGAGCGGCACGATCAATTGATGCGGCTGGTCAGAAAGCATACCTCACTCTCGGACTGCAAGCGGTGCCAATCTCTGAAATGTCTGTGACATTTGTGTATTCGCTGTAAGAAAGCACCGTGCAGCTTACGTTGAGGTTTTTTCTCTCTCTCTACAGGAGCTGCAGGACCTGTCAGCAGCAGAGTCGTCGGGTGCAAGCCATCACGCGGCCGCACTTGCTGCCACCGCTCCATCAGTCGACGGGGGTAATAATTCAAAGGTGTGGGACGGTGAAGCAGGGGATGCGGCAATGGCGGTCACACAAATAGCTGCGCGCCTGACAGACTATGTCCGCCGACAGCATGGTCGGCAAGCAGGAGGATCAGGAGGGCCCGCGGGCAGGGGATCAGTTGATGGTGGGGCAACAGTGGAGGCCGGCTTGCCTGGTGGGTTGAATGAAAAGCAGCATGAGGATGTGCGGCGATGGGAGTCGTCGCTTGCAAAGTTGGTAGCGCCGGTTCTCGTGTGTGCGCTGTTGAAGCTGCCGTTGAGGGGCGAGGGGCACGTGCTGGTTGCATACCAGCACACGCGCAAGGAACTGCATTCTGCGCTTGCAGCGGTCTTGTCCACCTCTGCCTTGACGGCAGGCGTCGACTCGGCCACCCTGCTGCTGCGCGCAGAAATGAAATTCCTCGAAACGCTTGGTGCTACATCGCCTCATCAGGCACCAACGTCTCTTGTGCGCGAACTCGCAGCAAGTCAAGAGCTGCGTGACCTCCTTGATCGGACCCTCGCAGCCACTGCCTTGGCGCGCTCGCATGGGGAGCAGGGTCTGGGCGGGGTCGAAGAAGCCACGCTGAGATCGTACAGCAAGAGTGAAAACGAGGGTAGCGGGGTGCATGAAGCCGGAGCCTTGCTCGAGAACATTTGCGTCTTTTTGCGAGAATGTGAGCGCCAACGATCACGTGGAGGGAGTGCATCTGGAATCCGGCAAGGGTCCAGCCGATTGGAGAACTTGCAAGGGCGGGCGTGGGGCGAAGGAGGAATGACTGATGGAGGTGCGTGTAGAGATGGGTTGTCGGAGGGAGAAGAGGAGGACGGAATCGAAAATTCATCGGGGCCAGGTGGGTTGCAGAAGATGCTGACTAATCTGGCGGATGCGGAAGAGCGAATATGCGAGCTGCACAAAGTGTATTCCTTTGAATCACTAGGGGGGATGTCACTGCTGAAATTCCTGTCGCAGCCTCAGCACCTCTCTGAAGTCGAATCTCTCCTGCCCTCTCTCGCTGCAACATCCCATGGCGAAGGCAGTTCGGCGCATTCTGCCTCATGTCCTCGCCTGGTGCAGCTGCTACTTCTCATGGCCGAGAATGCGGGAAAGGTACTAGTCAGCACCCACTGCACAATCACAATGCCCGCAGGTAGAAGCAACCAATTCGGGGCAGGGCTCAGAGAGCATGTCCTGCGCGAGCTTGAGACGGCTTTATTGGACAATACCAAGATGCGACGATGGAGGCGGATGCTGGAAGCGCACATGGGGGCACGACTGGAGGAGTTTGGATACACGGGCATGCGTGATTTGGTGAATGCCGCCAAGCGCTATGCCGGGGGGAGTTATAGGTCCTCTGCTGGGAGCATCCGTTCCTTCCTCCCGTCGCTATGCTTTGTCCATGCGACTGGCACCTGTCTGAATTCAAGCGACACGGTGGTAATGCAAGCGCTCGCAGAGATAGAGTCTGCTCCCTTCTTGGTCGATCTGCGTCGTTATTTAGATTGGGACCTGAGGTGGTGTCCTGCGTTGGGTCCGCTTTGTGCCTTCGTTTGCGACCACGGTAGCCGTTCGACTGTGGTTGATCGTGGTGGAGAAGGAGGATGCGGAGACGGAGGCGGAGGGCGGTGCCTACCAGGGCGAATCGTAGAGGTGGTGTACGGGTCGTTGATCAAGGTGCCTAGTGCGTCACACAGTCTTAGACTTGAATTCAACATTGCGGTGCCAAATGATCCCTTGGCGGCAGCTGCGGCAGCTGTGGGCATGACCATGGGGGAAGATGGGCTTGCAGTGATGGGTGGGGAACATTCCATCCAACATGGCGGAGGGGCAGCAGAAAGAGGCGTAGATGCGCTGCAACTCATGGCCGAGTATGTCAAGAGTAAGTTGGGACACTTGATGGTGTGGGAAGCAGCATCCTTTGCGTTTCGAGCACTCAAGTTTACGCCGCAGCCGCTGAGGCAGACGCTTGCGCTGCCTCTCTTTATCAAGCCGTATCTGCACGCCAAGTACCGCGGGTGTTCGATTGGGGTTGAAAGTGGTGCTTGCGGTGGTGCGGGCCTGGACACCAAGGAGGAGGTGCTCTTCATGTTCTGTGCATCGCTTGATGATGTGTCGATGTTGTGTCAGATGGGCAAGGCCTTGGGCCGAAATTTGTGGGATCAGGTGTTGACGAGCACGTCGTCGGCGGCTTGCGACCCTCTTACTCTCTGCCGTCTCCTGACCGGTACTAGCCTGTTTGCGAACATGGAAAGTGCAGCCAAAGGCACTGGGTCAGGATCCGTTGGTGATATGTCAGGGCTGCAGACCTTTCGAAATGATGGATCAGCGGAGAGACTTGGTGGGGGTGTGCAAGGACATTGTGCTGGCATTAGGGAGGCATATGAAGGGAGATATGCTATCAGTGAGGATATCATTTCGAGAGAACGTGAGGGTAGTACGCAGAAAGAGGACAGACTTCTGGATATTGATACTGCCATCTCTCGCTCTGGCGCCGAGTTGGAGGATGGCGAAGAAATTCATCCGGAAACCTTGAGCGTATGCGAAAGCGTGCGTGCTAAATTTGGGCTGAATGTCCCTGATTTGTCGAAGGAGGCGCGTGAAGCTATCTGCAATATGCACCGCTTAACTAATCGCTCAATCAAACGGCTCGCTGAAGATCTATACAGCCAAGAGGTGCACTTTGTTCTCGAGCTCGTGCAGAATTGTGACGATTGCTCTTTTGCTCCTGATGTCGAGCCTTCACTGGTGGTGCACTTATCGGCGACCCGCCTGGAATTTCGAAGCAATGAGCTCGGGTTCGAGACCAAAAATGTCCTTGCGCTCTGCGACATTGGCAAGAGCACCAAGGAAATGCAGGCGGGCTACATAGGGCAGAAAGGGATCGGATTCAAGTCGGTCTTCAAAATCACGCGATGCCCGCAGATCCACTCGCGCAACTTCCACTTTTGTTTCAAAGCTCCCAGGAGCTTTAGTAACACACATGGCACACATGACAGCTTGGGATATATCATACCGTTCCCTCTTCCGATCCCCGAACCATGGGATGCAAGATCCGGCACTTTCATTGTGTTGCCTCTTGAGCGCGCGTCTGAAAATCACCCTTCTGATCTGCAGGACTTGCGCCAGAATCTTTCCGACATCCAGGCGTCGCTGCTTTTGTTCCTGAACAAACTTGCGCGCATTGAAGTACACGACATGTCCCGATCGACTCACGGAGTAGGGTCCGGCGAAAATTTCTCTGGTGAAAGCCAGGAGCGGGAAAGTTCACAAGCCGTGTATATTCGCAGAATGAGTAAGAGAGCATTGAGTGATGGCGTAGTCGAAGTGATGGACTCCTACTCAACGGCAGCAAGTGGGAAAGACCCAAAGGGAAAGGGAGCCCCTGAGAAAGTGCTCAAGATAAGTCAGGCCCGGTGGCTGGTGGTGGATGAAATCTTGGCTGCTGAAGCGCACGTGCCGCGCCCAGGAGTTGAACGCACCAAATTATCAATCGCCATTCCCCTCATCTCTGCTCGGGACCTGGTGCGCGGCCATGAGGCGCCGCCGCCGCGAGATGTTTACGCATTTCTTCCGCTGCGCAGTTACGGCTTCCGCTTTATAGTTCAAGGCGACTTTGTTGTGCCGTCCTCGCGCGAGGCTGTTGATGCCTCCAGTCCTTGGAATCACTGGTTGCGGGAAAAGCTAGCGCCTTTATTCGTGACAACCATGTTGCGCATGGTCGTTCTCTCTCTTGATCGGGCACGGGAGTGCTCTCTCGCTCGTTCCCTCGCAGGCAGGTGCGGCATGCAGAGCAAGCACGCGATGGTCGCCGGCAAACCAGCTCTGGGATCCGAGAACTCGAGTCCCGTCTTGGTGCCCATTTTCTCGGAACTAGAGGCCCATGTTGTGGAGCGGCATGAGCAAGAGGCCGAAACGCTGATAGATGTGGAGGTTGACACGGGGAAAGTAGGAGAGGAGGACGAGTGTTACCTGCTAAATGTGGCATTTGCCATGATTCCGTTGCCAGGACAGATATCCGACTTTTTTGCTCCAGTGCCGGCTCAGGTCCTCAGTCTGCTTCGCCATCAGGAAATCCTGCCTACACTTGCCCCGCACGAGCATGTGTCGAATGGCGAAGGGGAACAAGACATGGAGGAGCACAGTCCTTTGACGAGCAGTCTGCAATTTACTTACCCAGAAATGGCTGTTCGGAGGCCCGTTCACTCAAGACCACATCTTGACATGTGTACTGAAGTGTTTTTGCGGCGGCTTGGTTACAGTTTTGTTCATCCGCATGTCATTTTTCCTCCAGGCGTCGAGGAGGCGTTGGGTTGCCTATCATTGGACCCGGAGCTATGGTGCGCCATACTCACCGAGTCCGCTTCAGTTTGGGCCAGCAAGATGGCGCTTGACCCTGGTATGCCGCCTGAAGGCAGCGCAGACAAATATCAGTTTGATGGAGACTGGCTCATCTACGTGCTTGCGCAACTGTCTAAGAGCCGGGGCTATAGCAGAGTTGTGCCACAGCTCAAGAAGATTGCGATTTTCCCGACACTTTCCGGCAAGCTTGTGCGCCTCGAGGATGGGCCCGTTCTGCAGCTCATTGACGACACGCAGCATGCCTTCCTTTGCGAGGCCTCTTTTCTCGCTCGAACGCTGCATCCAGAGTTTCGTGCTGCCCTTCAGCGGGATCTAGACGCTAACAAAATGGCGATGCAGCTAGGCGTGACCCGAGTGGATGGCGAAAGTTTTCTGAAGAGGCACCTTCTTCCTGCGCTGTGTGATGAGCGTATGGATGCCGCAAGTTTGATCAGCATGCTCGCCTTCGTCAAGGACAAAATGGCGCACATGTCACGCGTGAGCGTAACTGCCCTCCTGGACGAGTATCGCGGCAAAATTTGGCTTGTTGATCAGAGCGGGCGCCCCGCGCTTTCAGGCCCAGTTTTGCACATTGGACGACAGTATGTTGCAACTGCGCCTGATCCCGGCTTATTTTTGCCGCAGGATTTGCAGTGTGTGCGGGGAAATGCGGCGGCCACCGCGTGGTGGCGCACAGTCAGTCACGATTATCTGACTCTGTCCAACGATCCTGGAGGCTGGGCTGCGATCTTTGCCTCGTTGGGTCTAAAGACGTTTGTATATGTCCTCCCCACCCCGCCGCACGATTCGCCGGAACTAGCTCGATTGTTGGAGACTGTCGCTGCACCTGCGGGATCACCGCATCCCTCTGTCTCCGAAGGACAGCTTGCGCGCTTGCAGCATCTTGCGTTGCTGCTGTCTCAGTCTTGGAAGGATTATGCTCCCATTGCCAGGAAGGTTTCAGACGGAGGCGACCCCAGGCAAGAATCAGACAGTGCGGGCGAAAGCAATTCCGTGTTTTTCTTGACTAGACTGCGCGAGACTGCCTGGATTCCGGGGAGTGATGGCATGCTCTATCGGCCTCGAGAGCTCTTGTCTGACAATTCACGTCCGTTGCTCGGCAACAAGGGCGTGTATGCTGCCCTCCCAAAAAAGCTCTCGCGAGAATTTGTCGCAGACATAGGACTTGCGCCGCCTCTCTCCGGCACAAGTTTGTTGCGGCTCGTCGAGCTTTGGGCTTCTGACCCTCGCACCCGGGTTTCAGTTTCGTTCATGAGAAAGCTTTACTGCTTCCTGCATCGAAATGCGTCTCCTGCCGATAGGGCAGGCATGGCATCGCGTGCTCTGCTCTTTGTGCCGACGCGCTCCCACGTAGTGACCTCAGAATGTAAGAAGGGCGGGACGGAGGTGGTATTGAATTTGGATAGGGAGACTGAGGGGCAGTGGATGCGAGCGAAGGACTGCGTGATGCAGGACAAGTCCTACTTGCTTGATAGTGTCAAGAGCGACGTTTCGGTAAACATGCACGAGCTAGCAGCAAGAGCTGGCACACGTGCGCTCCAGGCATACTACTGCAACTCCGATGCGAAGGAAGATGATGCCGAGATGAGCAGCTTTTTACAAACTGTCGGCGTGCCTTTGACGTTGTCAGACGATAAGTACGTGACAATCCTGCAGTGCGCTCAAGACATGCTGCAACGCTCAGCAGCACGAGGAGGGGATGGCGCGAAGAACGTTGAGGCTGTCGCGTGTGCCCTTCGCGTGTTTGTTCATTGGTCGTATGAGGCCGAAGAGAGGGATCGGGAGGGCGGCGATGATCCTCGGCAAACCCAGGAGCAAGACGCTGTATGCCAGCTGCGTGCATTTTTGGCGTCCCGGCGCATCCGGATTCCGTGCTGCCGTGTGCCAGGGAATGAGGAGGCCTCGGAGGATCGCTGGGGATGGAGGGACTGCAATGAGGTTTTCTTCATCGATGACCGCGTTGTTTGCAGCTCCTGCACCTTCGGCTGCCGGGTGAGTCTCGTAGGAAGAGATCTGCAGTGGCTTACGTCTGTCAGCAGCCTCTAGACCAACGCAGGCTTAACGCTGAACATCTTTTTCGTGTGCTTGTGTGCGTGTCTCGTGGCAGAACACCTGCGAGTGTCAGTTTGACCAGGATCTGCTCCAGGTATTGCTCCAGCGTGAAACTGCACCCTGTAACATCTGATAGTGCTATTCGGCGCTGGGACCTCGCGCATGTCTCTGACTGTCATTCTGCAGCTCTAAAGCCCTTTGATTGTGATCCTTGGTGTGTGTCTCTGCCTGTGTGTTAGCGATGTGCCAAGTTGCCCCCTTTTCCAGGGATTTCGTCAGTCCGCCCTTCTCCTGATTATCACAAGAGGAAGGATGAGGACATTGTCATCAAAAAGATGAGGGAGCGAATGTGGGTGTTTTACACGCAGGTCATGGGGCTACCGCGTCTTTCCCAGGTGTGCCCGTGCGCGTGCGACTCTCTCACGCAGAAATGAAACGCGAGAAATGCAATCTTCTGCTCTAAACCGACACCAGCGCAAATTTGAAGCCCTAGACACACGTTTACTCTATCCCTAAGTATGCGGAAGGCCCCGATACTGAAAAATGTGTTTTTTGTCCACCTCGTTCTCGGCTCAGTGTCTTCGTCCTTCCGTCACGGTGCGCCCCCCGCCACAAGACGCCAGACTCAGGCTCGCAGGAAGCATACCTGCAGTGGTTGTCGCCCTACGAGCCCTCCAGTGGTTTTCGTTGTCTCTCTTGCCTTCCGGCAAGCACAGGAAAGGGGCAAGGGACAAGATGGGAGTACTCAGCGTGGCAGAGAGGCGCGAGGTGGAGAAGCTCGCCAAAGCGCTCGAGGTCTTTGAGGCGGAGCACGTGTGTGTTTCTCCTGTTGCCGAGCGGTGTCAGGCAACGTCGCCAAATCCCCCCGAGGGCGCGAGGCCAGGGCCGGGAGGGCACGAGAGCTGGAGCGGGCTGGGCCAGACGCGCGAGTGTGTGGTGGATTTTTCGTGTTTCGCGGAGTATGGTGGCGATGCGGGGTGCGAAGGAGGAGACAAGGGCTTCCAGCACAAAGAAGACTCAAAAGACGGGGGTGTAAGCAAGGCAAGCAATGCGACAGACGGATGTTCCAGTAAAGCCGTCTCAATGCTGCCCTGCCGCAGAAAGGTCTTCCTGGCCACCACAGATGTTGCCTTTCGTGATCGGTTCGCAACCCCTTCAATTTGCAGACTCGTGTGTGCGTGTGTGCGTGCGCGTGCGTGCGTGCGTGCGTGTGTGTGTGTGTGTGTGTGTGTGTGTGTGAGAGAGAGAGAGAGAGAGAGATGGTTTGTTTGTTTGTGTGTGTGTGCGGTTGCGTGAAAGCGATTCAAACACGTGCATGCATGATCTTGGTCCATTTCATGAGAGTGTAGTCTTCTTACAAGCAACGCCCCGTCTCCACCTCACAAAACACACAGAGGGGCGCTCGCAGACGCTCTCGCGCGCCTGATTTTGCATAGCGACGACGCGAGCGAGAGTACTGCAGTGGAAGAGCGAGGAAGGGGCGGGTCTGAGTACAGCAAAGAAGACAGAAGATTCAAGTTGCGCGGGCTGGCTGCTCGGGAAATGATGAATGCGCTCTCTAAACTCACGCCAGGTACCCTGTAGACATGAAGGGGAACAGGGAGAGGTTGTAATCGGGTCGGTGCCGCGGGGTTTGTGGACGAAAGGGATTGCCAGCCTAGTGTTTCTTAGCATTGACCAGGTGATGTGTGTGCGCGCGTGCCCGTGTGTGCTGGTACGTGTGCTTGTGTGTGTGTGTGTTTGTCAGGTTGCATCAAAATGGAGGAGGATGAGGTATCTGCTTTAGTTCCGCGTCCTCCGTCCGCCGCGGTGCTATTGGAGGGCAAAACTTCAGGGGCTGAGGCTGGCGGTGATGCGGAGATTTGCCAAGAAGGTGATTGCGGAGGGGAAGTGCCGTGGGTGCTGGTTAGTGAGGATGCGTTTTCGTCCCAGCTGGGCAAGGAGGCGGAGAAGAGTGATGCTCATGACGTTGACAACCAAGCAAATGCTTCAGTGCATGCTGCACTTTTCCGCCAGATTGGCCGCGGGGCTGCGGGGGAAGGGGGAGGAGGTGTAGTGAGAGAGTGTGCTGCATCCGTGCCCAGTGGGAGGGGTGTCTTTGAGGAGTCTGCGCCTGATGGAGGGGGGGGCCTGGATCCTACGTTGAAGGCGGCAGTGGAGAGGCAAAAGAAGGAGAGGGTTAGATTTTCTTCTGCCGTGTTTGTAGCTCTTTGTGTCAGGCGTCTCTAGTTGTAATCTTGCATGTGTCTGGTTGGTTTTGTCTGATGGCCGGGTGAAGATTGCGTAGCCACCGAACAGTTAAAATCGTGATGTACATGTACTCCTTCATGCGAAAACATTTCGTTTTTTGCGCGAAATGTTGATGCACTCATGTTGCGGGCAACACACACACACACACACACACACACACACACACATACATTATGGGCGGTGACATGCCGATACTATGCACACATGCATGTGTGCATGTGCAGGAGCTTATCAAACAGCGCATCAAAGACGAACGCCATCGAGGCACGGGCGCACCGTCGAATATGATTCCCGTTTCGACTGGAGATGACGTCCAAAAGGCTCGTGCGAGCAACAGCGGCGTCTTTCTTGGCGGAGGAGGACGCTCAGGCGGTTGGAGGTTGACAGGGTTAGCTCTTCCCCAATTTGCAGGAGAAGAAGGTGGAGAGATAAGGGCGCGAGGGGGCAATGGGAACGAGGACGTCGTTGATGGGTCAGTGCCCTCTTCTCCTGTTGTTGATGGGTCTGGAGGCGCGGAAGAAGAGAACAATGGCAAGCACGGTGCAGAGATCGCTGCAGCTCAAGGCGCTCGGGATGGGGAAGGCCAGGATGGAAGCGCAGGTGCTCAAGCAGCAGGAGCGAAAGAGGGTGGCGGCGGCGGAGGAGAAGAAGATCCCGATCGTGGGAAAAGGCCTCACCCGACACCCTTGCTTGAAGACCCCACGCTAGAAGCAAGCGATGCTGGCGTTTGGTTCGGCCACCATGAGATCAGCAGGAGAGTTTCGAGCAACGTGTCCTCGAGTGTGAGCGGCTTGGTGGGCGCCTCCAGAGCCGGGCGTGTTCTCTCTGAGCAAGAATTGAGGGCCATGGGGCGATGGGGCGAAGAAGTGGCGAGCAAAGTGCTGGCCGAGAGGGATGATCTTTGTGATGTTGTTTGGGTCAATGCCCACGCTGAGACCGGGCACCCTTATGATATCACGCTTCGCTCGAAGCAGGATCCCCAGCAGGTACGCGCGCGTTGTGTCGTGCGCGTACATTTCCAATTTCTTGTGCGGTTTGACGCAGATTCCTGCGTGTGCGTGCGCGCGTGCATGTGCGCTCACCTGTGAATGTGTGTGTGCGCGCGCGGATACGCCTTGTATGCGTGTGTGCGTGCGTGCGTGCATGCATGCGTGCGTGGCAGCTGGTCTTCGTAGAAGTGAAGACAAGCACCCTGAAGATGGAGCAGGCGCAGTGCACGAGCCCCTGCCCCATTTCTCTGTTAGAGCTCAACTTCGCCTTGGTGAGCACACTGTGTCTTTCCGCTATAGATCTCGAGATCGATAGGTAGTGCCCTGTATATATGTATACACATAGTGCCAGGTTTTCAGAAATTTTGAAGGGTTCCATGCCTGCGCCTGCTCGGGGCAATGCAGAAAGCTGGATAACAGCTGGTCGCACCATGTATATGTATATATATGTATATATGTATGTGTGTGTGTGTGTGTGTGTGTGTGTGTGTGTGTGTGTGTGTGTGTGTGTGTGTGTGT
>Ga0315905_10002745_pt1 | contig 18393 bp, 16 predicted proteins | sample LakEriMetagenome_5_FD_203522 | JGI IMG/M metagenome (GOLD analysis project Ga0315905, IMG submission 203522) | Freshwater fungal communities from buoy surface, Lake Erie, Ohio, United States - Buoy 4 MA121 | ecosystem: Environmental > Aquatic > Freshwater > Lake | place: USA: Lake Erie, Ohio... | reverse complement strand
CAGGCTCGCCCCAGCAGTAATGCCTGATGCAACACATCCTCGCAGGCATCGCCGCAGATCACGAGCGCAGTCGCATCGACTGCAACAGATTGCAGGATGACATGAGCGCGACTGCGCAGGTCAATCAGAGCACAGGGCTCACTCGTGAGCCCCGGCAGGTCCTTCGCCACACGGAACAAGGCAAGCTCGCCAGAAGACTCGATCCGAGCCGTGAGCAAGATCCATTGCGCATGCGTGACATCGAGCCCATAGCGCTTGGTTCCGGAGAGCACCCAGCCAGCTGAGGTCTGACGGGCCGTCGTTTGGCAGTGTGCGGGCGCGTGGCGTGCGGATTCATCCACGGCAAAGCCATAGAAATCGCTGCCCTCCAGCAAGCGTTCGACGGCCTGGTCGCGATGGCTCCACTGATCGGGGGCACCAGACAACAACCGCGGGGCCAAGACCAGTTGTGTCAGCAAGGGGAGACCTGCAAGGGACTGTCCTGCCGCCTCGAAGAGCCCGAAAAGACCTTGCAGGGGGAACCCAAGGCCCCCGAGGGCCTCAGGCACGGCCACTCCGGTCCAACCGAGATCGACAGCAGACTGCCAGTGATCGGGTTCAAAGCCGATTGCACTGGGGCCCATCGTTCTCTGTGCACGAATGACACTGGGATAGTCATGTGCACCAAACACATCAGTTGCACTTTGCGCCAGCATCAATGTGTCTTCGGAGACGGATAACATTCAGCGAGCCTCCCCTGCTTGTGGCTCATCCGGCATCTTCAGAATGCGCTTAGCCAAAATATTGAGCTGAATCTCTGAGGTCCCCCCGGCAATCGAGAGGGTCTTGCTCTGCATCCAGTGATAGCCCACCGCATCACCCTGCTCTAGCGCAGCAAATCCTTTTGCGTCGAGTGCCGACTCCGCCCGACGCTTCTCGATTTCAGCCGACAGATACTTGAAACAGCCCGTCATGGCTTGTGTCGGCCTTCCTGCTCGCCCCTCCTCAAAAGAAAGCCGCGTCAAGAGTTTGAAGCACCAGTCATCAATTTCAGCAGCCCAGTAAGAACGCCCCAGGACAGGCCGCTCGCCCGACGAGAACGGCGCCTCTTGAAAGATGGACGCGTAGTCGAGGGAGGGAGCACCGCCATCATCGAACTTGGCCATGGCAAGGCGCTCGAACACGAGCAGTCGCTTCGCGATTTCCCACCCCTGATCCTCGCGACCGATGAGTTGATCGACGGGAATCTCCACATTATCGAAGAAGACCTGACAGAAGTGAGACTTCCCGCTAATCATGTCGATCGGCTTGATGTCGATACCAGCGCTTCTGAGATCAACCAAGAAGAAGCCAATCCCAGCCTGTTTCGGCCCCTCTTGACGCGTCCGAGCGAGCAGGTACATCCAATCGCTCTCACTGGCATGCGAGGTCCAGATCTTGCTGCCATTGAGCACAAACCGATCTCCATCTCGCCGAGCGAAGGTCTTTAGACTCGCGAGATCAGACCCAGCATTCGGCTCCGAGAAGCCCTGACACCAGCGACATGTTCCTGCCGTCATCTCGGTGAGGTAACGCTGCTTTTGAGCCTCGGTTCCAAACTCCAGAAGCACAGGACCCAGCATCCAGACCCCCAGATTGACCTGCGGAGGGAAGCACTGCAGCCGCTTCATCTCCGACTCGAGGATGCGTGTACGCGTAGGACTCAGTCCACCCCCACCGAACGCGACCGGCCAGTCCGGTGCGAACCATCCCATATCTCGCATGGCCTCAAACCACTGGCGTTGCGTATCGGAGCGAAAGTGCACCTCACGGGCGCCGAAGACCATTTCTGCCGGGGTAATCCGTCCGCGCAACTGCTCCGGGCAATGAGCCTCTAGCCAATCTCGCACAGCCAAACGAAAGGCATCGTCGTCGAGGGCCTCAAAGGCCTGTCTCTTGCTCATTCGTGAATCCATTCCTCGTGGGTAAGCGGGTTACCTCTCGGGCGACCGCAATAGCGGTTCAACCCCATATCGGTCATTCGGACCTCGAGCTCATCGCGAGCGACCAGATAATTCAGATGCGCAAGCGCCTCACCAAGACCAAGAAACTGGTCGATAGGCGAGCGAACGCGCGGAAACAGCGCCCGCATGACCGAGACTGCATCAGCGCCCTCGCCGGCACAGACCTGCCGTGTTTGCTCAAGCGCCTGCTGGTGATGCGCGTAGAGAAACTGAAGACGGGCATGGAGGCCTTTGAAAGGGAGTTGATGGCTCGGGAGGACCAACACATCGTCTGGGATGCTCATCAGCCGCTCGAGCGAATCGAGCCAATCCTTCAAGGGATTAGCCAGGGGCTCAACGGGCGTGACGCAGACATTCGACGTAATGCCCGGCAGCACTTGATCCCCAGACAGCAAGAGCCCGCGCTGTGCACTGTAGAGGCAGACATGCTCAGGCGAATGACCCGAGCCGACCACCACCTGCCAATGGCAATCGCCGATCGTAAGGACATCGCCATGCTTTAAGCGACGATACTGGCTGGGGACCTGAGGACCGTGGGAACTGCCTGCAAGAGAGGTCAAAAGGGCACGCGTCTGCTCAAGGTCGAATCCTGCGCTCTGAAAATAGCGCAGGTGCTGTTCCGGCGGGGCGGCGATGACGTCAGACAGTCGACGATCGGTTGCAAGCGTGAGGTACTCCTGTACCGACATGTAAACCGGAACGTGCCAAGTCTGCTCAAACCATCCAGCCAAGCCTGTATGGTCATCATGAAAATGCGTGCAGACCACACCCTTGAGGGGCCCAGCAGGGTCGAGCTTCTCGAAAATCTCTCGCCACAGCGTCCGACAGGTCTCTCGATTCAGGCCCGTATCTACGATCCACCAGCCATCATGGTCATGCAGCAGGTAGACATTGATGTGATCAAGCGAGAAGGGCATGGGCATTCTTGCCCAGAGCACCCCCTCTGAGACAATACAAGTCTCTCCAGCAGCAGGGGGAGTGGGCAGTGGATACTGCAGCCCAATGCTCATTGATCGAGGGGGTGAACCGGATAGCCTGCCTGCGCGAGGGCCTCTGGAGAGACCCGAGCGTATCCATTCTGGTCCTCCTGAATCACCCAAAGCGGATCCTGCACCTGAGACTGCGCATAAGCCTGTCGCTGCAGATCTACCTTGCGAAGCTTATAGGTGCCCGTCATATCGAGCGCCTGCGAGATACGCAAGAACTGAGGCAGGGCATACCGAGGTAGTCTGGCCTTTGCAAACTGGTAGAAGGCACCGGGGTCAAACGCAACACCCTCTTGCATCTGGATGGCTGCCATACCCGCCCTGCCCTCAAACCCTGGGACCTCTACGCCGTACACTGTAAGCAATAGCACACCTGGAAACTCCTCAAGCACCGAGGCAACCTCAAGGGTTGAGACGTTCTCGCTCTTCCAACGGAAGGTATCGCCCAGACGATCTACGAAGAAGAGGTATCCCTCCTCATCTTCTCGAAGCAGATCTCCAGTCCGAAACCATTTGTCGGCGTCACCTAGGACACCTCTCAAGATTTTCTTCTCGGTCTCCGCTGCCGAGGTATAGCCCTCAAACCGTCCGCCCCCAATGTCTGGGTGTTCAACAATGAAGCCAACCGCCTCGCCAATCTCTCCAGGCTTACAGATCACATATCGACCACGCTCATCGCGAAGGTGTTCATCGCGGTCTAAGTCGTAGCGAATCAGGCGCAGGTTCGTCTTATCCCAGAATGGGATCCGTCCGCAGGAACCCGGTACGTTGTCAAGATTCAGACTGTTGACGTTGCCTTCTGTAGAGCCCCAGCTCTCAAAAATGTCCCGAACACCAAACCGATTCTGGAACTGTAACCAGGTGTCCCGATTGAGCCCTGTGCCGGAGAGACGGACAAGCGTGTGCTGACGATCATCATTCCGCGGCGTCTGAGCCAAAAGGTATCGAATAATCTCACCGACATACTGACAGCTGGTGACGCCATATCGACGCACGTCGGGCCAAAACTGGCTTGCAGAGAATTTGCGGCGCAAAACGATCGATGAGCCACAGATCAAGGCCGTCGAGGTAAGAGCCATCGCAGCCGCACCGTGATAGAGCGGCAGAAAGCAATAGAAGACATCCTCCTCTGTGGTCTGCAGCACCGACTCCATCACGGCGCCGGCCATCATCCAGCGCATATGGCTGGTCAGGGCCGCTTTGGGTAGGCCCGTCGTGCCCGAGGTAAAGATGTAGAGAGCCACGTCCTCTCCCACCATGCCCTCACGCGGATGCGATTCGAGATCGTGAGTCGGGAGGGCATCTGCACATGCTGAGAGTTCGAGCGCAGATCCCAGCGAGACATCCTGGGCAGATGACCAATGCGGATTCGCGACCCGCAACTGAGTCAAGTGGTTCGTATGGTCGAAGCCATTTACCGCAGCAGCGCATTCATCTCCATAGACCCAATGCGTGGCACGTGTCTCCTGTAAGGCATGCTGAAGCGGCTTGGCATTCAAATGCACATTAATGAATGCAGCCGGCGCCCCAATTTTCATGAGCGCGAGCCAAACCCAGTAGAACTCTGGGCGGTTCTCCATCATGAGAGCAACGCTCTGTCGAGGCCGAACGCCCTGCGCGATGAGTGCGTGCGCATAGCGATTAATAATCTTGTCCGCCTCGGCGTATGTCCAGGCCGATTTTGCCCAATACAGGAAGGCACGCTCAGGCCAGCGGCCTACAGAAGCCGCCCATCGATCTGCAATGGTGTAGGGGTCCTTGGGCTTGAACTGCGCTGCAGCCGCAGCCCGTCGATCGAGCCGGGCCTGCGTGTCTTCGCGAGCAGGAATCACGGGAATCGCGCGAATGTCATTCATGTGGTGATGCTCTTAAACTTGCGGCAAAGACTCGTCGTCCGGACGGACGATGAGTGGGTTTGCCAATCCTTTGAATCTCTCCACTATGAAATCGCTCCTGCTCGAAGACCGTCCCAGCCCGGGCGTAACCCGGCTCACCATGAATCGCCCAGAGGTGATGAATGCCCTGAGCTTGCCGCTTCAAGAGGCGCTCTCCGCAGCCTTCAACAGACTCGGTCAGGACAAAGACACCCGGGTGATTGTATTGACCGGAGCGGGGGAGCACTTTGCAGCGGGAGGCGACATCAACAGCCTCGCAGGCTGTGGCCCGATCGAGATCTGGCAACGTCACACTGAGTTGCTGTGGGCGCCCATTCAAGACTGTCCCAAACCGATCATTGCAGCGGTCGATGGCTTTGCTCTGGGCGGCGGATGTGAGCTCGCGATGCACTGCGACATTATTCTCGCCAGTGACCGTGCCCAGTTCGGGCAGCCTGAGATCAAGATTGGCATTATGCCCGGCATCGGGGGGACACAGCGCCTTCTGCGGGCTGTGGGAAGACACAAAGCTATGCTCATGCTGCTCTCTGGCCAGCCGATTACTTCGCAACAGGCTGAGCGCGCTGGGCTTGTCTCGGAGTGCGTGTCCACGGCAGAGCTTGAGGCGCATGCCCTCGCACTCGCAGCCCGAATCGCGGGCATGCCACCCCTGGCAGTCCTTCAGATCAAAGAGGTGATGCAACTGGGTGCTGACCTCTCCTTACAGGGGGCTCTTGCGCTGGAGCGCAAAGCCAATCAAGTGCTCTTTGCCTCTCTTGATCAAAAGGAAGGCATGCAGGCCTTCATCGAGAAGCGTCGCCCCGAATGGAAGGGTCAGTAATCGGTGTAACCCCGAGGTCCGGCGGTATAGAGCGTTTTTCGATCGAATTTAGCCAGCGGGGTGCCGGAACGGATGCGCTCCACCAGATCGGGATTGCCAATGAAATGACGGCCAAACGAGACCGCGCTCGCCAGACCAGAGGCCACCGCCTGCTCTGCGGTATCGGGCTGGTAGCTGTCGTTCACAATGAGAGCCCCCTGAAATGAATCTCTCGCGAGCGCGAGGGCGTCCAAGTCGGGCAGGGGCGAGCGCATGATGTGGGCATAAGCAAGGCCTCGACGATCCGCTTCCTGCAGCAGCAGCCGCGTCGATGCAACTGGATCAGAGTCTTGGATGCCGTTGTAGGGGTTGCCGGGACAGAGCCTCAGCCCAACGCGATCAGCACCCACGGCCTCAACCAAAGCCTGCATCAGCTCCACGAAATATCGCGCACGGTTCTCAAGACTTCCGCCGTAGGCGTCGGAGCGCTGATTCACATTCTCGGAGAGAAACTGAGAGGGGAGGTAGCCCGAGGTGCCATGTAACTCCACACCATCGAAGCCAACGCCACGGGCCCATCGGGCTGCCTTTGCATAGGCCTCAAGGCTCTCCTCGATATCGGGGATGGTCATCGGCTCAGGCACGTCATGCGGCTGCATACCCGCTGCATCCGTCCAGATTTCACCTTCAAGCGCTACGGCCGACGGCGCAACCGTTCGACCGCCAACCACATCGCGATTCTTTGACGAGGCGACTCGACCACCATGCATTAACTGCAAAACCGCAACACCGCCCTTCCGGTGAACCCCCTGCACCACCGCACGAAAAGCCTCGGCATGTGCGGGCGACCAGAGTCCGGGCATGCGGACATAGGCGTAGCCATCGGCTGAGGGCGTGGTCCCCTCCACGACGACCATTCCGGCCCGTCCACGCTGCTCATAGTATTGCGCCATCAGTGCAGAGGCATGGCCATTCGCCTCCGCACGATTGCGCGTCATGGGCGCCATCACGACCCGATTGGGAAGCGTCATTGCGCCGACTTGAACAGGAGACAAAAGGACGGACATGATCTGAGCTCTATCGGACACGAATTTTGGGATCGGCAGTTCCTGCGCGCATCGTTTTGAGAAACTGATCGACCGGCGCCGGCGCTGCCACCTCGGGCAGTTCCGAGAGGGCTGAAAGGGCGGGACTCGACCAGAAAGACTTCCATGAGGGAAAGAGGTCGTGAAAGGTGCCTGCGTAGGGTAACCGACCGGGCCACCGCATCTTGAGTTCTCCGATGGGAGGCCGATTCAGGTCCGTTGCGTACCAATAACAAGGAAGACGCCTGCGGAAATACCACTGACCTTCTATACGCTCGTACTGATCCCAATAGAGCATTTGCATGATGACCCACTCCCCGCCACACTCATGCTCATTCTTGGAATACACGACACCCAGTGCGTGATCGGGATCCTCAAACTCGATGATGTGCTGCCCAACATGATGCGAGGTGCCGGTGAACTGATGCCGGAGCGTGTCATCTACCCAGACCTTGAGATGTGCACGCCCCGTCCTCTCTCGGCCCACACGAATATCGGGCGCAAAGAGATTTACGTGCGCGTCCAGATCGCGCATGTCTAGAGAGAGGCTATATCGCCCCACCAACTGACGAATGGCCTCCGTCGACTCTAGGCGATCAATGCGCGCAAGCACATCATGCATACCACTCAGCCCTCGAGCACGGTGTACAGTTCAGCGGAGCGCCCACCATCGACTGGGATACAGGCGCCCGTGATGTAAGAAGCGTCGTCGGAGCCCAGGAATGCGATCAGCGTCGCCACCTCATGGGCGGAAGCCACTCGGCGCAAGGGGATGAGCTTCTCGGTGTTCTTGCGCGACTTTTCATCCTGAAGCATGCCTGCTGTCGCAGGGGTATCCACCACACCCGGAATCACTGCATTGCAACGCACGCCAGCAGGCCCCCACTCGGCGGCCACGGCCTTGGTGAAGTTCAGCACGGCAGCCTTGGCCGCGGAGTAACCCGCCATCCAGGGCATACCGAAGATCCCGCAGATGGAAGAAACGTTCACGATGGCTCCCTTGCCACGCGCCTTCATGTGCCTTCCGGCCTCACGACAGGCCCAGAATGTGCCGTCGACCGTGGTGAGGAAGTTTGAACGCCAAGCCTCGGTGGTGGTGTCCTCAATAGCCCCCCAGCTATAGGCCATTGCGTTGTTGACCACCAGATCGATCTGGCCGTGTCTCGCCACAATGCCCTGAATGCCCTGAGTCATCTGGGCCTCGTCCGACACATCGAGCACCAGCGTCTCAACCTGCCCACCGTCCGTGCGAATAGATGCTGCGACAGCTTCCAGAGGTTCAGCCCTCCGGCCACAAATGACGACGGTGGCCCCCCGGGACGCCAGCAATCTGGCCGTTGCTTCACCGATGCCGCTGCCACCACCCGTCACCAGGGCAATCTGCTTTTGATGGGTTGAAGTCATAAATCCTCCGCTTACTTGAAGTAAGAACCGCCATTGGCCACGACGTCCTGACCGGTCACCATGGCCGCGTCATCGCTGGCTAAGAACGCCACCACCCGCGCAATGTCATCCGGCTCTGCCATACGCCCCAGGGGAATAGCCGCAATCATGGATCGAATCCAATCCTCTCCCACTGACTGCATCATGGGTGTGTTGGTGGGGCCTGGCACCACATTGTTGATGCGAATGCCACGCGGCCCGAGTTCACGCGCGAGCGCCTTTGTCAGTCCATGCAGGGCTGCTTTTGAAGTGACGTAGTGCAGACCACCCTCACCGGACATGGCTGATGTGCTGGAGATATTGATGAGCGAGCCCTTGATCCCTGCCTTGACCATCAGACGAACCGACTCTCGCAGGCAATAGAACGCGCCGTGAAGATTGACGCCCATCACGCCATGCCAGCCCTCGTCCTCCATATCGATGATCAGGTCAGGAAAGACAGTGGGCGTCTCGCCCTTCGCCATCTGGGCGCCACGCTGACCCAGGCGCTCGAGCAATTTAGGGAATCCATCATTCGGCGCGGATCCAATGCCTGCATTATTCACAAGAATATGAATGCCTCTGTATCGCTGTTCGATCTCGCCAAAGAGTGCACGGACCGCGTCACTCTTGGAAACATCCAGCGCCACCCCCATGTGCCCGGTGCCCTGGCAGGAGTTGGCTGTGGCCTGTGCCGCCTCACCTCTAATATCGGCCGCCACCACCTGCGCGCCCTCCATTGCGAGTCGCTGCGCGATCGCCTGACCCATGCCCTGCCCCGCACCCGTTACAAGTGCAACCTTCCCCGTGAACCGCATTGTGATCTCCTCTAAAGTAGTCATAATTCTTACGATGTTGTCGCTGCACGGGCGCGATGGGTCATCGTCCTTAGGGACTACGCGCCCGCCAAGAGGGCCCTCAGCTCAGCCTTCTGAACCTTCCCAGCCGCGTTCAGGGGAAGTCGATCCACGAAGACCACGCGCCGCGGAACCTTGTAGTTCGACATGACTGTCCTACACCAGGCTTGAAAGTCCGCCTCGCCTAAAGCGGTGTCTGGCTTTCTCACGACAAAGGCCACGCCCAACTCCCCCAACCGGGGATCAGGTGCACCAATGACCGCCGCCTGTGAGACGCAGGGATGGCCATGCATGAGCCGTTCGATCTCTGCGGGATAGCAATTGAAGCCACCGCTGATGTACATATCCTTGAGTCGATCCGTAATTCTGAGGTAGCCCTCTGCGTCCAAAGAGCCCACGTCCCCGGTATGCAGCCAGCCGCTCGAGTCGATGGCCTCTCGAGTTGCAGCCTCATCCTCAAAATAACCCTGCATCACATTGAAGCCTCGGATGACGATTTCCCCCACCTCATCTGGTGCACAACAGGTCCCATCCGGCCGATGGCATTCCACCTCAACACCCGGCAGCGCCCGACCGCTGGTCGTGGAGATTTTCTGATCGCTCGCCTGAGGATCACAGACAGTCGCAACCCCGCTGCATTCGGTGAGTCCATAGGCAGTCGTTACAGTTTTGAAGTGCAGTTCCTCTCGCATGCGACCAATCAGGCTTGGGGGAATAGTGGCTGCACCCGTCACGGCCACCCGAAGACTGCGCAGATCGAACTGCTCCCGTTCGGGATGGTCCAGCAGCGCGTGAAACAAGGTCGGTGGCCCCGGCAGAAAACTGATCCGCTCTCGCTCAATCGTGGCTAAGGAAGTGTGTGCATCAAAGATGGCCATCGGGTACACGCAGGCTCCGCGAATCAGCGCGGACAGCCAGCCGGCCTTATAGCCAAAGGCATGAAAGAAGGGGTTCACAATGAGATAACGATCGTTCTCGTTTAGCCCGACTACCTCAGTCCATGCACCAAACGCACGCGTATTCTGCGACTGACTCGACAGCACACCTTTCGGGCGGCCGGTTGTGCCGGATGTGAACATCAAGTCTGCAACCGCCGACGCCAAGGCACCATAAGAGGAGCTGTCAGGCCGGTTGCTTGGGCCTGCCATCAGGACCTGTTGCCCATCAGGCCAATCCCAGGTCCAGAGCCGAAAATTGATATGCGCCTGAAGGTCAACGAATAGACCCTCGTAATCGAAATCGAGAAATCGCTTCACAGCGATCACCGCAGACGCCCGGCTTCGCTGCAGAATGTCTTGCAATTCGGCCTCTCGCAAACGCGTGCTTAGAGGAAGCAGGACACAGCCGATGGATTGTAGGGCCAATGCCTGAACCATCCACTGCCAGCTATTCGGGCCGCAGATCGCGACCACCATGCCCGAGCGCAGACCCGCCTGTGAGAGGGCCATGCGAAGTCCGTGCACATGACAAGCCAAGTCGTCGAAACTCAGCGTGACACGCTGGTCGACCACAGCAGGACGGTGCGGCCAACGGACGGCCGCGATTTGGAGCGCCTCAACGCTGCTTGTGGGCAGACTATGCATCTATATCCAACTTCAATTGAGGTGAAGCCGCTCTGGCCTGGCAGGTCAAGATGTAACCCCGTTCAATCTCTTTGGCGCTGAGCGCATCGGTCACTTCCATCTCGACCTTGCCCTCAAGCAGCTTGCCCATGCAGCTGCCACAGCTGCCCTCACGGCAGGAGTAGGGGACGGCAATGCCCATGCGCTCCATCGCCTCAAGGAGCAACTCCGAAGGGCCAAGCTCCAGGTGATGAACCGCGCCTGACACAGAGACCTCAAGGCGAGAACCTTCCACAAGGAGGGGTCTCGCCTGGATCTGAGCGTCCTGAGGAGTCTCCGAGTAAGCCACGGCCAACGGCTCATCTGCCAGGGACTGAAACCGCTCGGTCTGGATCCTTTCTGGGTCGATGCCCATGTCTTCGAGCGTCTCAATCACCATCGCCATAAATGGGCCTGGCCCACAGACCATGAAGTGTGCGGACCGCCAAGGCTCTGCAAACGTGCGAATGTCATCCGGGCGCGCAAATCCACGTGCATCATCCAGCCACTCCACGAAAGAGAAGCGGACCTCTGCGTTCTGGCTGATCGCTCGAAGTGCATCACCAAAGATGACCTGCTGCGCCGATTGATTGGCGTAGAACATCGCCATGGGTCGTGAGATCTTGCCCGCAACCGCACTCCTGAGAATCGACATCATGGGCGTCACCCCACTGCCCGCGGCGAAGAATACGACAGGAGCATCGGAGGCTCGCAAGGTAAAACGTCCAGAGGGCGGACGCACCTCTAGCCTTTGTCCAGCACGCACATGATCCAATAGCCAATTGGAACCGAAACCATCTTGCACGCGCTTCACAGTCACCGCAACCTCGTTCGGCATACCCTCTGAAATGGAGTAACAGCGCGGTGAATAACGATCCCCGCGTGGAATTCTGAGTGTCAGAAACTGCCCTGGATGAAACAGGAATTCGGATTGATGCTCGGTGGGAATGCGAAAGACAAGCGTACTGGCCTCGGGGGTCTCCGGGATAACCCGGTCAACAACGAGAGAGTAGTAAGCGGGCGTCATGATGAGGTGCTCATCTTTGGGCGACGCCCCGAGAATCTCGTCGTCTAAATGGACGATGAGCAGTGCCGGTCTTGCGCTCAACCTGCAGCAAATCCCAGAGGAACCCCATGCAAGAAGACCAAGAACGCATTCCGCGTCATTCTCACTACACGCTCTTTCTCTTGGTGCTGGGGTATGTGGCCAACTATGTGGACCGAAACATCATCAATGTCCTGATCGAACCGATCAAGCAGGAGTTCGGTGTCAGCGATACCCTCATGGGCCTCGTCACTGGTCTTCTGTTTGCGTTGTTCTACGCGTTCATCGGCGTATTCATGGGGCGTTTGGCGGATCGGACTAACCGGGTTCGTCTCATGGGTGTGTACGTCATTTCCTGGAGCGGGATGACCATGCTGTGCGGCATGGCGGGTAACTTCTTTCACCTAGCGCTCGCGCGGGTTGGAGTCGCGGTTGCTGAAGCAGGATCGGCCCCGACTTCGCTGTCCTTGATTGCAGACTCCTACCCACAGCGTCGTCGTTCATTGGCCATGGGCATTTTTTCATTGGGCGCTCACATTGGGCTCCTAGTTGGAATGGGCGTGGGCGGTTATGTCGCCTACCACTACGGATGGAGAGCCGCCTTTCTTGTCGTCGGTGCACCAGGAATCGCGCTCGGTGTGCTCATGCTGTTGACCCTGCGGGAGCCTCCTCGGGGTCGGTTTGACCCTCAGCACGACACAACTGCCTCGGCGGCCGTTTCAGCAGAGCCGCTCAAGCAGAGTCTCCAGTTCCTCTTTCAACAGCGTGCCTATCTGTTCATCTGCGTCGGTGCAGCGATCGCAGCCATTCAGGCCTATTCGGTTGGAATCTGGGGCCCGAGTTTTCTGATGCGCTCACATGGACTGAGCGTGAAGGATGCGGGGCTCCTATTGGGTCTTATCTCGGTTGGCGGTGCCTTCGCAGGAGCGCTCTTCTCCGGGTGGCTGACCGACACCCTGGCTGCTCGCAACAGTGGCTGGCAGGTGGGCGTGCCGATTTTGGGTCTGTTGTTGGCCACGCCCGCAGGCCTTGCCTACTTCCTCTGGCCACAAGGGTTGATTGGACAGCTTGGGCCAATTCCAGTGCCCACTGCAGCGCTCTGTGGCATGTTGCATGGATTCTTCACAACCTGGTGGATTGCGCCCAGCATGGCTGCTATCAGCACGGTCAGTGTTCCCCAACGACGATCATTGGCCAATGCAGTTTTCCTCTTTCTCTTCACCATCGCCGGAATGGGCGTGGGGCCCATGATTGTTGGCGCGATGAGCGACCTGCTGGAATCGAGTTTCGGTCAGGAGTCACTGCGCTACGCAATGGCATTCATTGTCGCAACGGCGCCGCTGGCCGCCTGGGTCTATGCGATGGCCATCAAGCCCTATCGTGAAGAAGTGGATCGGGACGCTAGTAGAGCGAGCTGAGCTCGGCTTCTCGGTCACCCTGGTGGCCCAGTGAAACCACGCTGTTTAGGATGAGCCTCACCAGCTCTGTCTGGCGACGCACGCCCGTCTTGGAGAAGATCGAACGCAGGTGCGCTCGAGCCGTATTGCGTCGAATATTCAGGAGCTCTGCGGCCTCGTCCAGAGACAACCCATTCGCCAACTCGATCGCCAAGGTCGTCTCCGCCGGCGTGAAGTGAAAGAGCTGCTGAATCACCCGGGACGGCGGCTGCGTTTTGATCTCGGGATCGCGCAGAAACAAGACGATTGCGGGCTGATGACGCCCGTTGAGCCATGAAGCCGATGGCCCCAGCCGCTGCACAATGACCCCAAGACCCTGCGGGCTAGAGTTCCGCGACACGGAGACCGCCCCGACGGGACCCTCCATTCCATTCGCGTGTGAAGCCGCCTCTTGCACCATGCGCTGCAGTTCACGATTGTCTTGATTGTTGATGGCATGCAGCCGCTCATTGCTAACTCGGAGTGCATCTCCCGCGTCAATCTGCGCGCGCGCGATAGAGTTCATCTGAAGAATTCGGCCCGTGACATCGAGCGTGACCGTGCCGACACTGAGACTGCCAATTGCAGATCCGTACACATGGGCCACCTGCTCTGAGGTATCGAGGCGAGTCTGAAGGTGCAGGGCCCGTTGAAGATGGGGAATGAGCAGCGCGAGGAGTTGGCGATCCATTTCCGAGAAGGCTGGATCGGAGCGGGCGCGGGTCAATCGAAGTCGATAGCCCTCAGTATCGAGCGTTTGTAGGTTCACGCCAAGAATGTGGTGAACACCTCGAGGGGCGCACCACGTCTGGTAGTACTCCGATCGCACCCAAGTCTCCTCGGACATCAGATCCTGAACGGTAAAGATCCGCTGAGAGGACATGCCGATGAACGGGCTCTGGGTGCTGTAGTACTCAATGGCTGGCACTACACCCCCACCTTGCCCGTCGGCCAGCCCCGCGTTCACCATGAGGCCAGGGTCGTGCCCAGACACTGGCCGAACAATCAGCGTGGCATAGGTTGCACAAAAGGCCAGTCGGATTGCATTGAGGCTCTCAACCCACTCTCGGGGCGAATAGGCAGACTGGTAGATCCGATCGATCAGCTCTGCAAACTGAGAGAGTTCAATACAAGCTTTGCTCAACCAGGAAGACTTTCAAACAATGCTGCGGCGCCCATTCCCCCCCCGACACACATGCTCACGACCACCCATCTCGCGCCTCTTCTGCGAGCCTCGAGAAGGCCGTGCCCAACCAGTCGGGACCCTGTCATCCCGAATGGATGACCAATTGCAATTGCACCACCATTTACATTGAGACGGTCTAGGGGAATTCCTAGGTTTCGCTGCACCGCCACAACCTGACTCGCAAATGCCTCGTTGATTTCCCAAAGATCGATGTCCTGAATCGACAGCGCATGCCTGGCCAATAACTTCGGAATGGCATGGACCGGTCCCATACCCATCTCGTCGGCTGGGCAGCCAGCCAAAGCCAACCCACGATAAATCCCCAGCGCAGAGAGACCGCGATCAGCGACCTGCTGGCGTGACATCACCACGCAGGCACTCGCTCCATCTGAGAGTTGAGACGCGTTGCCTGCCGTAATGCATTGACCAGGACCCGACCACTGCCCATCCTTCAATACGGGCTTGAGGGTCTGCAGCCGCTCAAGTGTGGTGTCAGCGCGGTTGCCCTCGTCTCGATCGAGGGTGACCGTCTTGTGGCCTGACGGCTTACCCTCTGCGTCAAACTGCAGCTGTTCGCAAACCATGGGCACAATCTCATCTGAGAAACGATGGGCTGCCTGTGCATCAGCGGTCCGCTGCTGGCTCAGAAGTGCATATGCATCCTGATCCACTCGCGACACGGCATAGCGAGACGCCACCAGTTCGGCCGTTTCAATCATGCTGATGTAAGCGGTGGGATAGGCCTTGATCACGGCCTGAGACTGAGACTTGTAGCTATTCTTGTGCTGATTCTGAACCAGGCTGATGGACTCGAGCCCACCCGCAACCACCACATCGCGCTCACCCACCATCACATCCTTGGCCGCATTCGAAATGGCCACGAGCCCCGAAGCACACATGCGATCAAGGGACATACCTGGCGTTCGATCACCCAATCCATTGAGGTAATTCGAGAGGCGACCCACCGTATACCCCTGGGTCCCCTGCTGTGCTGCGACCCCCAGAATGACGTCATCGACCTCATCAGACTTCAGGTGGGCGCGCGACACCGCCGCCTGAATGACATGTGCCGCCATCACTGGCGCTTCAGTATCGTTAAGCGCGCCTTTGTAGGCACGGCCAATCCCAGTCCGCGCAGTGGAAACAATGACAGCTTCATTCATAAAGTGCTCCTGGGCGCTTAGGCCGAAAAGTAGTAGCGGCTGATGGGCTCCGCAATGCAGGCAGGACGATCCGCGCCCTCCAACTCGATGGTCACGGTCATGGTGGCCTGCACCGACCGTTCGTCGAGCAGCTTTACGTGCTTGAGTTCTATGCGTCCACGAAGCCGCGCGCCTGACTTCACCGGGGAGAGGAATCGGACTTTGTCCAGCCCCACATTCAGTCCCATTTCCATGTTCTCAACTGAGACCACCTCAGGCAGGAATCGATTCACCAGAGACAGGACGAGATAGCCATGGGCGAGCGTCGACCCAAAGGGACCCTGCTGCGCCCGTTCGACATCGACATGTATCCACTGGTGATCGCCCGTTGCATCTGCAAATGCCTGGATCTGAGACTGAGGAATCTCGACCCAATCTGTGAGACCCAACAACTGCCCCTCACGCGCAGTAAAGTCTGCGGGAGCAGTGAAAACTGCAACTGGGTGAATCATACCTAGGCTCTTTGAGAACTGACAGACAGCGACTCGCCCACGAGGTAACTCGCGTAGTCACTCGCCAGAAAGACCATGACATTGGCGATCTCCCAAGGCTCTGCCGCGCGACCAAATGCCTCCTGCTCGGAGAGCTTCGCGAGCAGAGCGGGATCGGCGCTTTTCTTCAAAAAGGGGTGAAGGGCAATGGACGGGGAAACCGCATTGATGCGCACGCCGAACTCGGCCGCCTCCAGAGCGACACAACGCGTGAAGGCCATGACACCCGCCTTGGCGGCTGCGTAATGGGCCTGGGCCTTCTGCGCGCGCCAACCCAATACAGATGCATTGTTCACAATGGCGCCCGCACCCTGGGCCTGCATGATGGGCAACACAGCGCGGGTCATTCGAAAGGTGCCCGTGAGAGAGATATCGAGGACCCGATTCCAGTCCTCATCCGACATCTCAACCACCCGCTTCTCACCACCGAGACCTGCATTGTTCACCAGGACATCGATACGTCCAAGGAACGCATGCGCCTCACGCACCAGTTGGTCGACCTGTGCTTGCTGACTGACATCACACAGGACACCATGCACTTCGGCCTGGGGCGAAGACGCTCGGAGACGCTCCACCGCCTCCCCGAGACGGCGCTCGTGAATATCGGAGATGACAACGGCCTCGCAGCCCTCTGCCAAAAATCGCTCAGCGGCTGAAAAACCTATGCCGGCTCCTGCTGCGGCTGTGAGCAGCGCACGCTTACCATTGAGCAGTCCATGAGCGGGAGGACAGGCGGGCGATTCGGTCATGAGGAACCCCAAACTTTCTGAGCGGGCCGACGCTGCGCCAGGAGCGCATTCACGACAGCACCGACCTCATGGGGCTCCCACCGCGCGCCTCCCTTGCGTTGATCGGGCCCACTGACCCAGCCCTCGGCCAGGCCAATGCGATCGCCATCGACCTCAAAGATCTGACCGGTCACCTGTTGAGACTCCGCGGAACACAGCCAGGCAACAAAACCGGCAACATTCCGCGGATCGTAATGATCAAAACTGCCATCACTGGGGACCTTCACCAGATCAGGCATTCCAGCCAAGGTCATCGCGGTACGGGCTGCCGGTGCGAGCGCATTTGCGGTAATGCCATAGCGCGCGAGCTCTGCGGCCTGAACAAGCGTCAAGGCAGCAATGCCGCCTTTGGCGGCCGAATAGTTAGACTGGCCCACCGAGCCCTGAAGGCCGGCACCTGAAGTGGTGTTCAAGATCCTTGCAACAGGCTGCTGCCCAGCCTTCGCCTGATCTCTCCAGTGTTGAACCGCCACCCGAGACAGACAGAAGTGTCCCCGAAGATGCACGCGCATCACCAGATCGAAATCGGAGACGTCTAGTCCCGCGAACATCTTGTCACGCAGAAGGCCCGCGTTGTTGATGACCGCGTCCAGCCGCCCAAATTGGGATAGCGCTAGGCCCACCAGTCCCTGTGCAGTCTCCATCTCAGCAATGTCACCTGCAAGTCCCACCGCATGTTGAGCCGCCTGCGGATGCTTAGACGCAAGGCCCTTCAGAGCGGTGTCCAAAGCTGCAGGCTGAAGGTCATTCACAACCACCCGAAACCCCTGCTGCAATAACTCCTCGACATAGGCCAGGCCAAGGCCTGCACCGGCTCCCGTGACAATCGCAACGCGACCGGCCCCAAGCATTTCCTTGCCCTGCTCAGTTGACATCAAGACACCCTTTCAATGATCGTGACATTGGCCTGTCCACCGCCCTCGCACATGGTTTGAAGCCCAAGCCGCCCACCCCGATCTTCTAGCGCATGCAATAACGTGGTCATGAGCTTGACCCCGCTCGCGCCCAGAGGATGCCCCAGCGCGATCGCGCCACCACGGACATTGGTGCGCTCGTGGGGATAGTCCAACTCCTTCATCCAGGCCATCACCACGCTCGCAAAGGCCTCATTCACCTCGGCTAGATCGATGTCCGCCATGGAGAGGCCGGTCCTCTCGAGCGCGCGCTGAGTGGCGGGAATAGGCGCACGCAAATGCCAGATCGGGCAATCGCCCATCACGCTCATGTGCACAATGCGCGCCCGAGGCTTCAGACCGTATCGCTTCACGGCCTGCTCGGAAGCGACGATGAGGCCAGCCGCTGCGTCGCAGGTTTGGCTCGAGACACCCGCGGTGATCGACGGATATTCCGGCAACACAGGCTCTAATGTCGCCATCTTCTCCAAGCTCGTCTGGCGCGGTGTTTCGTCCATGGCGAGCTCTGGCAGGGGCAGTACCTCACGGCTAAACGCACCCTCTTCGATGGCCTTGAGCGCACGCACGTGACTCGCGAGCGAGAAAGATTCCATTGCAGCGCGATCGCAGCCCCAGTGATCGGCAATGCGTTGGGCTGCATAGAACTGATTCACGGGCTGGTCACCGAATCTTGCCTTCCAGCCCTTGCTGCCAGAGAAGGGGTC
>Ga0315905_10002743_pt1 | contig 18399 bp, 21 predicted proteins | sample LakEriMetagenome_5_FD_203522 | JGI IMG/M metagenome (GOLD analysis project Ga0315905, IMG submission 203522) | Freshwater fungal communities from buoy surface, Lake Erie, Ohio, United States - Buoy 4 MA121 | ecosystem: Environmental > Aquatic > Freshwater > Lake | place: USA: Lake Erie, Ohio... | reverse complement strand
GATGCCGAGATGCCTTCCAAATCCAAGTGGAATAAAAGCATACCCCGATTGGCTTCTGAAGGGGGAAGGCTGACGCTCAATACCGTGTACAAACTCTTTTGCAAGTCTGCCGAACAGCCGTTGAAGGCAATACCCGGAATTTCTTGGCCTAATTTTTCGATGAAATATCCCTTTAGATTTTCGATGTGGCTGCGGTGCGCGGCAAGCTCCTCGAGGGAAATTTCCAGTGCTTTGGCGAGGCCGATGATGCCGATGACATTTTCTGTTCCTCCACGCATGTTGCGCTCCTGAGCTCCACCATGGATGAAGGGATGGATTTTCTTGTCTTTGCGTACATACAAAAAGCCTACGCCCTTAGGTCCATGAAATTTATGTGCGCCAGCGACGAGTGCATCCACAGGAAGGGTGGACAAATCATGGCTATAATGCCCCATGGTCTGTACGGTATCCGAATGAAAAAATGCCCCATGTGTTTGGGTCATTTGGCCAATCCGCTCCAGGTCGATCAGATTGCCGATTTCATTGTTGCCCTGCATCAGGGAAACCAAGCTTTTTGGATTCTTTTTGAGGAGTTCTTCCAGCTGGGCGAGGTCAATTTCTCCTTTTTCGTTGACCTCAAGCAGGCTAAGTTGTACCTGCCCTTTTTTCGCAAGCATCTCCAGGGTATGGAGTACGGCATGGTGCTCCAAGGGAGAGGTGATGGCATGACTGATACTGTGTGATTCGATGCCACAAACTAGTGCGGTATTGTCTGCCTCGGTACCTCCTGAAGTAAAGAAAATTTCCGAAGGGCTAGCCTGAAGCAGTTCGGCTACTTTTTTACGTGCTTTTTCAATTGCCGTACGTACCTCTCTTCCATGGCTGTGCACCGAGGAAGGGTTGCCAAAGTGACCACGCATAAAAGGCAACATGGCTTCGATCACGCGATCGTCCATGGGGGTGGTGGCGGCATTGTCGAGGTATATGTGCTTCATGGAATGCAGTTGGGCGAGGCAGAAACTTAGCTCAAGGTTTCATTTACGACTTCCTTGATGTCTTGCATGATCTTTTTGGCAAGGTGCTCCGCTTTTGCTTCCGAGTCAGACTCCGAGTAAATGCGGATAATGGGCTCCGTATTGGACTTCCGAAGGTGTACCCATTCTTTTTCAAATTCAATTTTGACCCCATCAATGTCGATGATGGGATGGCTTTTATACTTATCCTTGATCCGCAATAGGATGTGATCCACATCGAGGGTAGGAGTTAGCTCAATTTTATTTTTGGAAATCGAGTAGTTGGGATAGCTGGCGCGCAACTTGGAAATGGACTTGCCATACTTGGCCAAGTGGGTCAAAAACAAGCCAATGCCCACCAAAGCATCTCTGCCGTAATGCGAGGCAGGGTAAATAATGCCCCCATTGCCTTCTCCTCCGATGACGGCTTGTACTGCTTTCATCTGGTTGACCACGTTGACTTCCCCTACGGCCGAAGCACTGTAGGTGCCTCCTCGCTTTTCGGTGACATCACGAAGGGCTCGGGTAGAAGACAGGTTGGATACGGTATTGCCCGGGGTCTGGGAAAGTACGTAATCAGCGACTGCTACCAGGGTGTATTCTTCGCCAAACATCGATCCATCCTCGTTGACTAGTGCCAAGCGATCCACATCTGGATCCACGACGATGCCGAGATCGAAATTTCCTTTTTCCAATTTCTTGGCGATATCCCGTAGATTTTCAGGGAGTGGCTCGGGATTGTGTGGGAAGTTGCCGTCTGGGGTACAGAACATTTCCTCCACTTCGCTCACACCTAGTGCGCGCAAAAGTTTAGGTACCACAATGCCTCCGGTGGAGTTGACTGCATCCACCACAATTTTAAAATTACGCGACTTGATTGCTTCTACATCTACGAGTTCCAGTTCCAGTACATGCTGGATGTGGCGGTCCATATAGTCGTCAATGATGCTGTATTTGCCGAGCTTGCGTACTTCAGCAAAAGTAAAATCTTCGGCTTCCGCTTTGGCTAGGATAGCCTTTCCTTCTTCGTCTGAGATAAACTCGCCCACTGCATTGAGAAGTTTCAGCGCATTCCATTGGGCGGGGTTGTGGCTGGCGGTGAGGATAATTCCTCCACCTGCATTTTCCCGAGGCACGGCAAACTCTACCGTTGGGGTAGTGCTGAGCTCCAGGTCAATAACGTCGATGCCTAGGCCTTGAAGGGTAGCTGCTACCAATCTAGAGACCATATCGCCAGATAGGCGGGCATCTCTTCCAATGACAACTTTGGCATTGCCGGTTGTTTCCAGCACCCAAGCGCCATAGGCAGCAGTAAATTTGACTACATCAATGGGGGTGAGGCCTTCGCCTGGCTTGCCGCCAATGGTTCCTCGAATTCCAGAGATAGATTTGATTAAAGACACGAAATTTGGTTTTGTATGTTAAAAATAGTTGGCTACGCTAGATTACTTGAATTTGGCCATCACTTTGTCTACCTCATTGTCTGGGTTAGCGCAGTTGCTTGTGGCATCCACAGTCTTCCCACACAAGTTGCAAGTGATTCCCTCCTTGTTGAGGAAGGGACTTTGCGAAGCACAGGTTCCTTTGAATTCGCCATTTTTAAGAAAAATCAGCCTTACAGACATCAAAACGAAGAAAAGTGCTAGGAAGCCTAGCGTGATCAAGAAAGTTGTCATACCCGATTAATTTGCGCAAATTTAATGCTTTACTTTGAAAACGTTTACACTGAAAGTATAGTTTCTACACCATGTCTAACTTGAGTACGCGAGCCGAGCAATTGGCTGCTTTTGACCGCTTATTGACCATCATGGATGAGTTGCGTGCGCAATGTCCTTGGGACAAAAAGCAGACCACGGAAAGCCTCCGCCACCTCACCATTGAGGAGACGTTTGAGCTTTCGGATGCCATTTTGGAAGGCAATCCAGAGGAAGTCAAGAAAGAGGTGGGGGACCTTTTGCTCCATCTTGTTTTTTATGCCAAAATCGGTTCGGAACAGGGCCACTACGACATCCGCTCCGTGATTGATTCCCTATGTGAGAAATTGATCCGCCGCCACCCGCACATCTATGGAGATGTAGTGGCCGACGATGAAGAAGCGGTCAAGCAAAACTGGGAGAAAATCAAGCTCACCGAAAAGGGCAATACTTCTGTGTTGGGAGGGGTGCCGAAAAGTTTGCCAGCCCTCATCAAGGCCATGCGAATCCAGGAAAAGGCGCGTGGCGTAGGATTTGACTGGGAAGAGCCCGAGCAGGTCTGGGAAAAGGTGGAGGAAGAAATGGGAGAGTTTCATGCCGAATTCAACGCGGCGGAGGGCAAGGAGATTGACCGCGAAAAGGCTTCTGGAGAATTTGGAGACCTGCTATTTTCGCTGATCAACTATGCCCGATTTATCGACATCAATCCGGAGGAGGCTTTGGAGCGAACCAACATCAAATTCATCACCCGGTTTCAGTACCTCGAACAAGCCGCCAAAGCAGCAGGCAAAAATCTGAGCGACATGACCTTGGCAGAGATGGATGTGTATTGGGAGGAAGCGAAGAAAGTACAAGGTACAAAGTACTAAGTACAAAGTAGGAATTTGAATTTATACCAGGATTCTGCTCCTTAAGAATCTTGGTACATTGTACTTGCCTGCCTGCCGCAGGCAGGCAAGTACAATTACTTGATACTTGATACTAGCTACTTGATACTTCCTAAAACAAAATACTATGACTAAACAAATAATCTTTACCCCAGAAGCTCCCGCGCCAATTGGGCCGTATTCGCAAGCGGTACTTGCGGGCGATACCCTCTATGTGTCGGGCCAAATCGCATTAGACCCCGAGACGGGAGAGCTGGTCAATGAAAACATCACTGAGGAGACGCATGCGGTCATGAAAAACATGGAGGCGGTCCTCCGAGCAGCAGGTTTTGGCTTCGCTCAGGTGGTCAAATGCACCATTTTTATTCGAGACATGGGTCAATTTGGAGCCATCAACGAGGCCTATGGGCAGTATTTTAAGTCCGATCCCCCAGCACGGGAGACAGTGGAAGTGAGCAAACTCCCAAAAAATGTGCAGGTGGAAATTTCCTGTATCGCAGTTCGCTAAAGGATGAATTGGCTGCCTTTTGGTCGGGAAACCCTCGTCAGCGCCTTGTCCAAAGAGGAGGTCTTGGATCGCTTGGCTGCGGTCACAAGAGGTACTCGGACCGAAGGGCTACCAGAGATCCGGCCCCTATTTAATGGACTTGTGGAAGCTGATGGATTTCGCCTTTCGCAAGTCATTGAAAAAGGGGACAACTTTCTTCCTCTGCTCATAGGAAAGGTGGAGGACACGCCCCGAGGGAGCATTATTTTTGCCCGCTACCAACTTTTTTCAACCACCCGCTTTTTTCTTTGGTTTTGGACGATAGTACTGCTGTCCTTTTCCCTTTTTTTCTTTTTGGTAACGAATCAATTCCTTCAAGGGGGAGCTTGCCTGTCTCTGTTGGGGGTCAATTATGGGTTGGCGGTGTTCTTCTTCCATCGGCAGCTGGTACCCAGCAAGAAACTTTTCCAAGAAGTAATTAATTTTCCAGGGAGCAAGGTCGAATCCTCTCGCTAGCTGTAGGCAAAAAGGGACTTTGGATGTACCTTTGTGCCCATTCTTCACCTTTTTATTTCGACTACCATGTCCATACGCATTGAAAAAGATACCATGGGACCTGTGGAGGTTCCTTCTTCAGCTTACTGGGGAGCGCAGACGCAGCGTTCCATCAATAATTTTAAGATTGGCGGCGTACAAAACCGCATGCCTATAGAAATCATCCATGCCTTTGCCATCTTGAAGAAGGCGGCAGCGTTGACCAATACCGAGCTTGGTGTCCTAGAAGCCTCCAAAGCGGAGATTATTGCGCAGGTATGTGACGAGGTACTGACTGGGCAGCACGATAGCCAGTTTCCATTGGTCATCTGGCAGACCGGTTCGGGCACTCAGTCCAACATGAATGCGAATGAGGTGATTGCTTACCGCGCACATGTACTGTTGGGAGGAGCCTTGGATGATGTGAAAAAGAAAATCCACCCCAACGACGATGTCAACAAGTCTCAGTCTTCCAACGATACCTACCCTACGGCAATGCACATTGCTGCCTACAAGCTAGTCGCTGAAACGACCATTCCGGGGGTAAAGCAACTTCGTGACACGCTAGCAGCAAAGGCAGAAGCCTTCAAGCAGGTGGTGAAAATTGGCCGTACCCACTTTATGGATGCCACCCCACTGACTCTTGGACAGGAGTTTAGCGGTTACGTAGCTCAGTTGGATCATGGCTTGCGCGCAGTAAACAATACCCTATCCCACCTGTCTGAACTAGCCTTGGGCGGTACGGCAGTAGGCACCGGTTTGAACACGCCGCAGGGCTACTCTGAGTTGGTGGCGAAGAAAATCGCTGGCCTAACAGGTCTCCCTTTCGTGACGGCACCCAACAAGTTTGAGGCGCTAGCCGCCCACGATGCGATGGTGGAAACTCATGGAGCGTTGAAGCAACTAGCAGTTTCTTTGATGAAAATCGCCAACGACATTCGCATGCTTTCTTCCGGCCCGCGTTCGGGTATTGGCGAAATCTTGATTCCAGAAAATGAGCCTGGATCCTCCATCATGCCGGGCAAGGTCAATCCTACTCAGGTGGAGGCGATGACGATGGTGGCCGCTCAGGTGATGGGCAATGATGTAGCGATCAGCATCGGTGGAGCAAATGGTCATTTTGAACTGAATGTATTTAAGCCACTGATTGCGGCCAACTTCCTACAGTCTGCTCGCCTGATCGGAGATGCTTGCGTTTCTTTTGATGTGAACTGTGCGGTGGGGATTGAACCGAATACCCCGATGATCCAGCGGCATTTGGAAAACTCCTTGATGCTGGTCACTGCTTTGAATCCGTACATAGGCTACGAAAATGCAGCGGCTATCGCCAAAAAGGCACACAAAGAAGGAACGAGCTTGCGTGAGGCAGCACTTAGTTTGGGTTTGCTTACTTCGGAGCAGTTTGACGAGTGGGTCAAACCAGAAGACATGATTGGAGGCTTGAAGTAAGGGCAGCCATTTGGGTAACGCTTTTTAAAGTTATCGAAAATCCCCGCTGTGGTTTTATACTGCAGCGGGGATTTTTAGTTAGCGTACTTTTCTATTGATTTTTGAATTGTATTTTTTCTAGTTTTTACTACATTTAACTCGTGTTTTATTCCAAATCTGCGGGCTTTTCCCACAGGAAGGAAAACTAGTTTATCATGAAAGCAGCGGTATTTTTTGTTGGTTTATTTTTCTCCTGCCTTACTCTTCAGGCTCAATCGGAGCAGGATTCAGTAGACAGGTTTGATTGGTTGAGAATAAACCCCACAGAGTCCTATGGAGATTTTGCTTGGGAGAGTTTGCCTAAGGGGATCACTCAAGCCATGGTAGAATCCTTGGTGGACTCCCCTCAAATTACGGAGGAATACATCACCAGTACAGATCCACTTACCTTATTTTATGTCAAGGATCAGCTCCTTGCACTCTTGCCTTGTCGATTTGATGTCTTGAGATGGACAGGAGTTGGTTGGGAAAATTTATACACGGGAACTTCTTCAGGATTCAATTGCCATCCCCATTTTTTTGTTCGGGAGGGGAACCTGTATTCCATGGGGCGTTACGGATTTTGGGAAGGCCATAGTGAGCTACTGAAGTTTGATTTTGTCAAGGGGATTTGGGATCCTGTGTCAGTAACTTCACCGCCCAATAACTATGCGGGGGTAGGCATTTTCGTGGATGGAGACCGGGTCTTTTCCATTTTGGGGGAATACATCCACCAACCCTCTCAACTGTTTCAACCCGAAAAAAATGGGTATGTATTGGATTTAAAAAATCAGTCTTGGAGTTCCTTGCAATTGGATTTTCCTGAAAAATCAGAAAACTCGCTGTGGATTCTTCCTGCTTATGACCTCAAGGATTATGGAATTCAATTGTATCAACTCAAGGCTAATCTTGGACTTCTTTTAGTTCATAAAAAGGATAACAGCTTGTATTTTGCCGAGAACAATGACTTCGGCAAATTCAAACAATTTTCTATTGCAGTAGCTTCTGGAAATTCTGCGGTATTTTTTGATAAATACGGTGACCCTACCTTTCTAACTCCAGAAAAGGATTTTGAGGAAAGGTTCAAAAAGGTAGGAGACATTCGCTTTACCAAGCAAGCCTCCTCCTTTGGGTTGGAGGAATGGTCCTTTTCTATTCTTGCAGGATTGGGCTTATTGATGGCTATAGCTGGGGTTTTCTGGTGGAGGATGCATCTTAAGTCCAAGAAGGAAGTACCTGTTGCTTCCGAGCTACCTGTAGCGATTGTTACGGTAGATGGGGAAGAGGATATTGTTCGGATGGTGGCACGGCTGCTTGCTCATCCTGTAGCACTAGTGGATGTACACCAGCTAGACCAGCTGCTCGGTATCGCTGATCTGGAGAGCTTGGACTACAGGCGGGTGAGGCGGTCTCGATACATCAAAGCGGTCAATCAGCATTATCAGGTTCAGGAGGGAAAGGAGTTGATCGTCCGAACCAAGTCGGAGTTGGATAAGCGGATTATCTTGTATCGGATTTCGCCTTAGTCGGATTTTTGTCAACAGTTGACGGACCACAGTCCACCGCCAATTGTAATTATAGAGACAAAGCGTACTATAACTACGATTGACGGTGGTCTGTCGACAGTTAGCTGTTGACCAATTATCCGCTGTTATAAACATCCTCATTGAGCCACTTGCATAATTGCGGATAATCCTATTCATTTATATCACATGCGACCCTATCTACTTTTCCTACTTATTTATTTGGCACTTGGCGCTACGCCAAGTCTAGCACAGCGCTTGATGGATGGCAGTCGCCGTACGGTCGGGTACATCGAAGGAGATCGGGTGACCAATGGTTCTCGGTCGACGATAGGCTACCTCGATGGAAGTCGGGTGATGGATGGTTCTCGGCGGACGATCGGCTATGTGGAAGACGGTCGGGTGATGAATGGATCCAGATCCACCGTAGGCTATATTGAGGATGGGCGCGTGATGGACCAATCTCGCAGGACCATTGGCTACCTTGAGGATGGTCGGGCGATGGATGGATCTCGCAGGACTATTGGGTATTTCGAAGGGGTACGAATTACCAATGCTGCCCTATTTTTCTTCTTCTTTTTCTATTGACGCTAAGGTAGGTTTCATCAAAAGGCAATGCAATGAAAAAGGAACTCCATGAGACCAAGATGAAGTCCAAAAAATCAAGTTGGCAAAAGTATGTGATGGAGTTTTTAATGCTTTTTGCAGCCATTACTTTGGGATTTTTTGCAGAAAACCAGCGGGAGAAGTGGGGTGAAAATGAGCGTGGCGTGCAGTATGCGCAGCGTTTGGTTGAGGATTTGGATTTGGATAGCATTCGGATGGAAGAGGTGAAGGTCAACTATGCCCTGAAGGAGCAGCAGATCCGTACCTTGATTCCGCTGATGCAGGCCGGGCTTGGGGAGAAGCCGTTTTTAGACAGCTTATTTGCCTACTTCACCTTGCCTGGTTCTGCCTCCTTGGTGACCGGGATTAGTTTTGTGGAAAACTTGGCCACGCGAGACGAGTTGAAGTCGGGAAATATGGTGTTGATTCGTTCGGACAGCATTGTCCGACACCTGTCGGTGTATGCGCGAAAGGAACAGATTTTTATGGGCAACCAAACGCGGTACCGGGAGAAGCGGATCGAGCTTTTGGAACTGATGGAAGAGGTATATGACATGCCTCGATTGGGATTAGATCGCTTGCAGGGGAAAAAGCCAGAACCCCATTTGCTCCCCCTAGACCCCAAGCAGCTGCGCCAAGTAGCCAACTCGGTAGCCCACCTACAGGGCATGCTCAACAATATGGAAGCGAATGTGGAGACCATTGCCGAGGAGCGCAGGCTATTGAAAAAACTCTTGCTTGCCTATATTGAGGAAAAGGGGTAGTAGGATAATTTCAATTTTTTTCAGGAAGGGCATAGCTCTGAAAATTTGTTTACACCATTCTGATTTTCAGATTAAATTTTACCTTTGACCCATCATCAAGAACCAGAGTACTGGTACCAACCGAGTCAAACGCCACGGTGGTCAAACGATGAGGGTCCTGCAGACCAAAAACGTTTCCCTGCTAACCTTCTCTTTTCTTGGTGCCAGTGCCTAGTTCTTGATTTTTTTCGAGGCTTCGTGCGATTTTTTTTCCAATCAAACCCATGCGGAAACCATGAAAATAGTAACCACCCGATCCGGGAGAAAAATTTCCTTCGACGAGCTGCGATGGAGTATACAAACTGGTAACCCAACCTGCCAAATCATTGGCGAGCTGGGAGTCGACTACCTACTCCTGGATGCCAATGCCCTACTGACTCCGGTACCCAAGTCCATCATCCATGACAACCAATTTGAAATCCAGGGTGACCTAGTTACCTTAAGTACGGGTGTGTACATGCACTGGATTACTTCTCCACGGGTGCATGCCTCTTTTGTACGAACGCAGGAACTCTATGCCAAGCACACGGAGTTACTCTTTCGCCATCGGGCCCTTGTCCTGAGCCGTGCCGAGTACTACCTGCTGGCACCACGAGCGCTAACTAGTGGGGCTGCTTACATGGGTGGATTCTATTATTCCTTGGGAGCCTTGTTTGAGGCCATGGAGCAAAAGACGTCCGGTGTGTATTTTGAGGAGCTGGCAGGGCACCGTGACCTCTATTTGGTCTCTACTTCAGGTTCCCCCTTGAGTGGAATTCACAGATCCACGTTTTGGTCCGAGGAGCAGGGCTTCCTGTCGCTGAATTCCTCAGACTGTCGCCTTCCAGGGGGATTTTTGCCCACTCTTCGCGCCTTCAAGGCCGTAGTAGAGCAAGGGGGTGTCGACTTTACCTACCAAGATGAGGCCTTTGAGCAGTTGCTTGGGGAATTGAGTATTTGGTGATTTTTTCAATTTAGATCCATGAAAAATTGTCATCACTTAAACACCATGTTTTAGGGCATTAACTTAAATATATTCCGAACTTTTAAATTAGTGACTAAGATTTCACAATTGATTTTGTGAAATCTTAGTTACAAAATTCCAATACAAACTCTTCAATTTTCTCGAAGAGTCAATATAAATGGCACCTAAGAAGAAAACTGTTTTTTAATGCATTTTTTGTCAAATGATTTAACCCATGAGGAAGAAATTTTCTTAATTAATTCTTCAAAAATAGATTTAGGTATCAGACCAAAATTTGTGGAAGATTGTTTTTATGCAGTTGAAAATGATATAGTTAGATATCGTTTGAACTAACAATTTGAACATAAGCCTAGCCCAAAATCGAAAGGGCGTTTCATTTAGAGGGAAATTTAAAAATGACAGAAGGGTAAAATTATTATTAAAAAAAAGTTCCTTCTTGTCAATACAAAATATATAAGAAGCATTGTATTGAAAGGATCAATTCAAGTTAGAAATATTGATTCTTGTTTGCTTTTTTTTATTTTTGATTTAACTTAGATTTCATTTCAGAGCATTAAAACAATAAAACCATGGAAAACAAAGACTTTCTAAAACATTCAACCTTGTCTTTATCCGATATTGAAAATACGGATAGTGAAATTCTTAAAAGAATTGCAAATGATCTAGAGGATTCTCAAGCTGTTGGTAGAGGACATAGCTCCCACAGTTCCTCTTCAGGAAGAGGTCACTCTTCATTTGTATCAGGTGCTGCTGCAAAAGCTGATAATTCTAAAGAAAAGTAAGATGAAGGGGTAAAATGCCCCTTCTTCTTTTTATGCTTTATGGTAGAAGGTCTTAATAAATTTTGGTCTACGCCTTTTCGGATTACGAAGTGGAAAGAATTCTCGTTGTATGCAGCGGAGTTGATCTCTGTGGTTGAACAACTGGAAGAAGTTGGGACTAAAGAAGTAGAAAGTATAGAAATAGCAGGCTTAGATCAGGGGCTAACCACTAAATGGTACACCTATAATTTTTTGAGCGTTGAAAACAAGGCGGTTGCCCAGCTTCGTGAATTCATTAAAACTGAGGTGAGAAATTACATGCAAGATCTAGGTCATGAAGAAGGCAACCTCTATCTTCAAAGTTGGGCCAACTTGTTGAAGAATAAAGAAATTTTAAAAACACACAGCCACGCTGGGCCCTACAGTTACCTTTCTGGTGTTTTTTTTGTCAAAACAGTAGCTTCAAGTACCCGGTACTTTTTACCCCTTGACCGAAGGATCCCGGGTGTCGAAGATTTTTATGAAACCGAAATTGAGGTAAAAAATGTGGAAGGTGGATTGGTTATTTTTCCATCCTTTATTGAGCACAGCTCGACCCCTACCCTAAAAAAATTAGAAAGGATTACAGTTGCTTTTGATGTCCTGAAAGAGGCTCCAATTGACCGTTTTCATAATGGTTTTGGATATAAGGTAGTTGATAAATTTTGATAACGCCGTAAATGATTTCAGAAAATAGCGGCATGAGTTACAGGTACCTCTCAAACATTTACGATACCTGTAAATCCCCATTTTGGGAAAATTATTTCAAATTTCTCCATCCCCATTTTCAAGAAAAGAATAAAAGCATTTTGGATCTGGGCTGTGGCACAGGATTGGCAATTGACTACCTCAAATGTGAACCTAAAGACTACCTAGGCGTTGATTATTCTACGGAAATGCTTGAAGTTGCCAGAAAAAAATTCCCACACCATCACTTTCATGAGAAATCAATCTTAGAGGTTGATTTTTCTAAAAAGTTTGATTTTGTACTGGCAGCATTTGATACGCTAAATCATTTTTTGAATCCTGAAGATTGGAAAAAAGTATTCAACATCGCCTCGCAACATTTAGGGTCAAATGGGAAGTTTATTTTTGATGTATTCTCAACCTACGACTTAGAAGTGAACTGGCCCAATCAATTGAATTTAACAGAATCCGAAGACTGGGTTTATGTGCAACGGAGTACTTACGATCCCAATTCAAAAATAGGGAGTATTAAAAATACGATTTTTCAAAAGCAAGGATCGAATTGGTTGAGGCTTGATGATAAGATTGCAAATATCTCCTTCCCAACTCCTGAAATTATAAATCTGTTAGCCGAGGCTGGGCTTACTTGTTTGCAACTAGTAGATTTGGAAACAGGTAAAAATGGTACGGATACCTCAGCGACTCTTGCATTTGTTTGTGAAAAAATAAATTAACTGATTTGTTATGCTTACTGATGATTTATCATGGTTTAAAGTAAAAAATCGAAGGATTTTACTTGAACTAATTGCGGTCTTAAATTACCTATCCTCTCATGTTGAAAAGGACTCGGATTTATCCGAAAAAATTGATTTTTTAAAGAGCGCAAACCTGGAGTATTTGGAAAGTATTTTTTTGTCTCCAGAAGGAAGGCAATGGATTTACTTTACCTACACCGAAATAAAAGGGAAAAGTAATGGGGAAGGTATGCTTCATGCCTATGCCAATTGGCTTGGAATTTCAAGAACAGCTTTACGGGAACATCTAATTCAAAAACTTGATGAATTTGTTTTTGCTTTAGTTATACTTTCTCAGAGTACGCCAAAGGAGACCATTAAACTTAGGGTAAAGGAGCATGCTGTTTTGCTTTTGAGTAAAGAATTGTGGCGATTGCAACAGCGTTTTGAGGTTGAATTGTCTCCAAACGCTACGGTAAGTTCTGATGGAAGCCTTGAGACCCTTCGTGTGAAGATAAATTCTTCTGGGCTTGAGTTTAACGCAAATTTTTTCAAACTGCCGAGTTCAAAAAAATTCCCACTCTACATTGATTTGTATTCTGAGGCTTCGCGTTCCAGTTTTCCAGGGCGAGAGCAGTTAACTAGGGTTGCCGAGGCAGAGGAAGAAATACAGCTGAAGCAAATCCAGGTAATTGAAAAGGCCCTGGATTACATCGGTTTAGTCGATCATTCCATTAGCCATTATTTCAAGGAGGTTCCAAATTATTTTGTTCCTCTAATGGGCCCTGAGGGCACTTTGCCAAGTAGTAGTAATTCTTCTGTGGATACCATGTTTTGGTATTCGGCTACCCATCAACCCTTATTGATGGCTGAAATGATTATTCATGAGTTAAGCCACCAACGATTATTCCGCCTTCAGGATACGGATCCCCTACTCAACCCAGAAGTTCATGGATCGGGTTGGGATCTTTGCGAGATTTATTCTCCTTGGAGAGATGACCCAAGACCAGTAAATGGAGTGTTTCATGGCTTTGTGGTCTTTACCGAAGCCGCCAAATTTTGGATGTCATTGATCAACCAAGGGGGACTGGAAAAGGAAGATTTGGATATTTCAAAGAGAAGGATGACGATGCTGGCTCTTCAACTGGACCATGCACAGAAGTCATTGGCTACCTGTACGTATACCGCATTAGGTAAATCTGTATTTGATGCCTATGCTCAGGTATTGGAAGGCACGATACTGCCCTACATTCAAAAACATAATTTGGGGGATCTCAAGCCCTTTTTTATGGAATTTCACGACCAAGAACAACCTGTAGGAATAAGTATTGGAGAAGTTGTTGAGGGCCATAAATCTCAATGGATAGCTAGAAATGGTGGAAGAAAATAAAGTAGTTCCTATCTCAGGATTTGTGATTAAGGTGGCTAGCAGGTGTAACCTGAACTGCTCGTATTGCTATGAGTACAACATGGGCGATTCGAGTTGGAAAAAAATGCCCAAATACATGGAAGAGGAGGTTTTTTCAAAAACACTTCACCGAATTAAATCTCATTGTGATGCGCATCAATTTGATAACATCAGCATTTCGCTTCATGGAGGCGAGCCACTTTTAATTGGTCATGAGCGATTAGCTTCCTATTTAGCTTTAGCAGATGAAATTTTAGGAGGTTACCGATTGACGCTTGGAATTCAAAGTAATGGATTGTTGCTTGATGAGGCCTATTTGGCCCTTTTGCGTAAGTATGGAGTTTCTTTGGGGATCAGTTTAGATGGGGTACCAAAGGACAATGATGTCTTTCGATTTTACCACAATGGCAAAGGTTCTGGTGAAGAGGTTGCCTCAAAACTCCGAATGCTACAAGGGTCCCCTCTTTTTGGGGGGATTTTAGCGGTGATCAATGTGGATGCTGATCCTGTGCAAACTTGGAGGTACCTGGCCTCTTTTGATCCTCCTGTGGTCGATTTTTTACTCCCGCATGCGCATTGGGACAATACCTTGACTGAGGAACAACAGCAAAGGGTAGCCAACCATGGGGATTGGCTAATTGCAATTTTTGATGATTGGTATGGGGGGTATCGACAGGATATCCGTATCCGGTTTTTTGAAGAAATAATTTATCGAGTTTTTGGACACCCAGGATCTCTTGAATCTTTAGGTTTAGAGGAAGTGAGCCTCGTGACAGTAGGGGTAAATGGAGATTACGAACAGGTAGATACCATGAAATCTGTTTTTCCTGGTGCGCATACGATGTCTTTAAGTGTCAATCAACATAGCCTGGATGAGGTCCTTAACCATCAAAATGTAATGGCTAGACAAGCGGGAATCTCTGGGGTTTCTGATACCTGTAAGAAATGTTCCCTGGTCTCAATTTGTGGAGGCGGATACTATCCCCATCGCTATTCTGAAAAAAATGGATTCAACAATCCATCTGTGTATTGTACTGCGTTGACAAACTTAATCACGCATATTCAAGGACGGATTAAACGTGACTTAGAGAAAAAAAGCAATGCGTGATTTGAGTGTACAGCGAAGGGTATTTAAAGAGTTGATCTTATTGTCAGGATTGCTTCAATGCCGCGAAATCCTATCCGCTTGGGCTGGAATGAAAGTGGCTCGGATAGCGGTCAGACCTGCACTTTTAAATCAAACTATAGCATGTCTCAATCAGCTAGATTTAGTTTTCCATGTTCTTCCAGACTTGATTTTTGCAAAGCGAGATATTGGTAAAGGAGGATGGTCCAATAAGTTCGATGAGCGAGAAGACCTCCCTGCCAGTAAAGGAGACCATGCAGTCTATGTGTCCACTTCTCAAAAAAACCTAAGCCAGGCGGTTAACGCTGATATTCATGGGGATGAGGGAGAGTTTGGGGCAAACTTGGGTATCCCGAGTTGTTGTGTTGATTTTTATTTGACCAATCAAGATGCCGCGTACCAAAAGCAAAATGATTACGTACCCTTGGTGGCTGCAAACACCAAAGACCTACACTCATTTAATTTTTGGAACAATTATGTTTCACAGTATTTTGGCTATTCATTTTTAAGTTTTTTCCCTTGCTCCTTTACCTGTGAGCATGCAGCGCGGATGGCACAAAATACCTATGATTTGATGCATTCCATTCTCCCTGTTGAGGCAGATGAAATTGTTCATTTTCAAAAGCAACCGATATTATATACCGAATACAGAGGGATTTACTTGTTTGAAGGCGCAACATTTGAGCATGAAAAAACAGTCATTAAAGACTGTATGCTTCATTCAACCTTGAATCTGAACACAAAATCGCATCAGTTTATTTCTAAGGCGAGAGAAATACAGGTTTTGGCGAAAGGAGAACTTCAATTCACCCTGGAAGATAAATCCATGCAAGTTGTTAAAAATAGGGATTGGGCTATGTGTACGTTTATATGAGCAATAATCTAATTGAAGAATCCAAAGAACTCATCAGGAGTTTATCGGTCATTGAGGAGCGCCACTTGTTGGAGCTTCTTGCCGTTCATTCTGGGTTGAAAAATGTGATGCGGATCCACATAGCAACTGATAAAGAATACCAGATTCTATCCAAGTATTGCGAGCGCAATGGCATGCATTTGGCGCACTCCGAATTTCGTCTCAAGTTAAGTTGGACGAATGAGATTGGGGACCAATTTTATTCAGACGTACCCTGGGAAGATGATTCGGCAGAGGAATTCATTGCTTACTTGACAAAGGAAGATTTAGTCAGTCTAAATCGTGCGGTACGAATCGAAATTGAAGGGAATCACGCGGATGCGGGTAAATTATATGGGTATCCGGATTGTTGTTGTGATAATTACGATACCATAGCCAATGGACAAGAATGGGTGGAGGTTTTGTCCCAAACTAGTCAAGGTACTTTTTTTTCACCTTGGGCAAATAAACTCGCCTATTTGGTTCATGAGTTCACTTTATTTCCTGATTATTTCCCTTGCAGTTACGCTTGCAAACCTACCCAAGCCCTGAGTCAGCAATACTTTGAATTAGGCGTAGCATCCGGATTATCCGACTTTGTAGACATGCAACTTGCATTCATGAGCCAAACGTATTTAGTGGCCTCAGAAGGAGTGTTCTCATTTTCCGATTGGTCTATTGACGATCAAAATTACCTCGTACTTCACCTGGATAACCTGAGTATTCATGGAAAAAATACCTTGGAAGAGTATCCTGAAAAAATGATCAAAATTTTGCTTCCAACCACTCCTTTAACGCCTTGTTTTTGGGATTGGGAAGGCATTTCTTATCGCGTATTTGTATTTACCGATGATCCGGGTCTTAAGCATTGATCTCGATTCCATCTGGGATGGGGAAGATTCCATCTACAGGGATCCGGATAAAAAGTTGAATCCAAAGATGCTCTCCCTAGTTCAATCCCTCAGTAACCTTCCTAGAAAGGTACTTCGCGTGGGATTAGACCACCACATGATGTGTCTTGAACTGGATAAATTTAATGAACCCTATGAAATTGACCACATTGATGCCCATCATGACCTGTATGCAGAAGGGCATTATTCCTGGTTGAATCCCCTATTTATTCGGGCAAAACGAGTAACTATTGGAAATTTTCTATTTCAAGTACTTCGTGAAAGGAGTTTAGCCAAAATGGCTTGGCTAATTCCAGACACCTTTGATCAGCCTCAGTGTAAACTCAAGGTAACCCAAAACATTGGGGAGTTTTATGCCCAAAAAGTGGAGGTAAAAAATGCCTTAATTCATCCATTCAAGGAGGAGTATGACCTTGTTTTCATTTCCTTGTCCGTAGAATGGATTCCGGAAAGCGCAGTAAAAATTATTGAGGAGATATTGATCAATTTTGAATTGCCCCAGGAAAAGATCCTTGTCCACCTCCATGCCATGCATAAAAGATGGGATTGTAAGGACGATGAAAAGTTGACCAGAGCAGATCGATTTTATTTTGAAGAACTGTATAAAGTGGTGCCATGAAAGGATTGTCTAAAATTGGTGTGGGTTTATATCAAGGGGAAGAATCTGATGCAGGGGATCTAAAGCTCTTTGAAGTCCTAGAATTTGCCTTGTTGAATGGGGTCCATGTTTTTGATTGTGCACCTTCCTATAGAAACCGTAGGTCTGAAAATGTCTTGGGAAGGCTAACCCAAATGTATCCCGACCGGGATTACTTTATTTCAACCAAAGGAGGGTTTGTTCCCTTTGATTTTTCGCAAGGAGAAGAAAAGGAAAACGCCTATGTTCAAGAGCTATTCGATAGGGGATGGGTGCGGCCAACACATTTTGACCAAGAATATTTTCAGACCTTTGATCCTATTTTTTTGGAGCAAGCCCTCACCACCACCTTGGCTACTTTGTCAAGGGATTCGGTAGAACTGTATTACCTACACAATCCAGAATATTTCCTCGCAAAACTGGGGAGAGCTCGGTTTTTGGAAGTGATGAAAGAGGTATTTCTTTGGATAAAGGATAAAATCAAAGCAGGTCAAATTAAGGCGTTTGGCATTTCTTCTTGGAATGGATTTTTTGAGGAAGATCAAAGGAATAGGTTGGAACTGCTTGAATTCTATACTTTGGCAGAGGAAGTTGGGATTGAGTCCTATTTCACTTATCTCCAAGTCCCCTACAATTTTTCCCAGACGAAGGGCTTGTTTTTCAAAGGGCAACAGGTAGGCGCGAGTCAAAAGAGTTTGTTTAGTGTGGCGGAGGAATTGAAGCTTTCGGTTCTAGGTAGCGCTCCATTAGGACAAGGGAAATTGCCGAAGTACGCCTATCCGGAAAAAGTAAAAAAGATTTTTCCGGGGATGACTAGTGCTCAGATTAGCCTCTCCTTTGTTTTATCTACGCCAGGAATTTCAGCGGCCTTGATTGGGACTACTTCCCTAGTTCATTTCAAGGAATTAGCTGCTGTTTATTTGGAAGAACGATTTGGCGATCGTTATTTTATAGAAACCATAACCCAATAAGCGTATGAATGTGGAAACAATCCATAGCACTCAATTTATTGAAGAGGTAATCCAGCACAATGTCAATAAAAATCTAATTCGCTATAATTTATTCATGAAGTCAATCATGGGTCAAAGCGAGTATTTATTGGAAAAAGAAATTGCTACCACTGCCTATGAGCAGAGCAAGCGCATTCCTATCGGGGCATTGGCAGCGGTTTTTTCGGATCCCACTTTTTCCTATTGGATTTACCTTTCGAGTTGCATCAAGAAGCGCATGGAGAATGGGGAAGAAAT
>Ga0315905_10002742_pt1 | contig 18400 bp, 10 predicted proteins | sample LakEriMetagenome_5_FD_203522 | JGI IMG/M metagenome (GOLD analysis project Ga0315905, IMG submission 203522) | Freshwater fungal communities from buoy surface, Lake Erie, Ohio, United States - Buoy 4 MA121 | ecosystem: Environmental > Aquatic > Freshwater > Lake | place: USA: Lake Erie, Ohio... | reverse complement strand
GCTCCGCAGTAACAAGCGGGACCGTCACGCCTACATGAAGCTGCCCGTCACCACGTGGGGGGCGTACAAGGCTCGGCGGCAGAAGCCCGCCAAGCCGGCCCCTAAGCCGAATCCGGCTCCCGCGCGCCGCTCGATCACCGCGCTCCAGTCGGGCGCGGCCGTTCCGGGCAAGGCCCACAAGCAGAACCCGGACATCCAGGGCGTGCTCAACGCTGCCGGATACCGGATCAATGGACGGTCGGTCAATTTCGGCCCGCAGTCCACGGCAGCGGTCATCGCCTTCCACAACAAGAACCCGAAGTTCAAGTCGCCGAAGGCTCGTGTGCTGCGTCGCAACGACCCGAACCTGGGTCCGAGTGGGTGGGCCTATCTTCAGCGGGCTGTCGGCCGGCGCTGACCTTCCGCAACAGACCCGACCCCCTGGCTAAGAACCGGGGGGTCGGGTCTTTTCATCTGCCGGGCCCGACTACCGATCTTCTCTATGACTGCCGGTCGAGCGTCATCCATGGGTGACCGGACGGTCTGGACCTGACCTAGGAGTTGTGAGTGGGCACCAACATCAAGGCGCGCAAGAAGCTGAGCGCACTGTATGTGCGCGGAGTCGAGATCCGGTTCGGCCCTGAGGGCGCGAAGACCGGGCCATTCGCTGACTCTGCGGCCGACGAAGAGGTCGCCGTCTGGGTCCAGCCGCCCAGCCCCCTTCAGCGAGAGATGGCGCTTCGTGACGCCAACGCCGCCAGGGCTCGATCGCTTCTGAATGTTCGTCGCGAGCCCAACTCCGAAGAGGCGTTGACGGCGAACGCCTTCGTCTCGGAGATGAGTGACGACACCATCATCGAGTACCTCCTCGACTTCGATGCTGAGCGTCGTCGCAATGAGGCGATTCGTGACGTGCTCGCTCAAGACGAATGGAAGGACATTCAGGCCCTCCAGGACGCTATGCGTCAGTACGAGGATGGCGAGCGCGAAGAGGACCCGGACGACCCGGAGTGGGTCGCGCTCATGAAGGCTGACAAGGAGTACGGCAACCAGGTCTTCGAGCGGTCGGTCGAGCTCTACGAGGCCGACAAGGAAGCCCTGAAGATCCTCAACCGGGCGGCCTGGGAGCGTCGGGCCATCGAGAAGCGCACCGACCTGGCGGGCAGTCAGGTGTTCCTGACTGAGTACGAGCGACAGATGTGCTTCTACTCGGTGCGGACCATCGAGGACCACGGGGTGCTCTTCTTCGAGTCTGTACGAGAATTCTCTGAGCAGGATGACGTGGTGCGTGACGCCGTGTCCTCGGCCCTCGCCAAGTTCATCCAGGACGCCATGGACCCAAAAGCATCGCCCGGGGAGGAGGATGGCTCAACGCAGTCCACGCCGCCCAACGAGCCGGAGACTTCCGAGTCCTCTACCCCCGGGGCGCCGACCGAATAGACGAGATCCCCTGGTTCCTCCAGGCGGCGATCGACCATGCACTGACGATTCTGAGTTGGTACGAGAACTGCACGAAGGACGAGATCCCTCCCGAGTATCTCTGGGAGGACTCGGAGGGACTGGAACTGTGGTGGAACACCGTCAAGGAGAAGAGGGACGCCAAGTACGGCACCACCTCGGACGATGACAGCAGTTCCAACAGCACATCCGGACGTTCGTCAGAAGACCCATCCATGGGGGATGGGGAAGTCATGAACGCCATGGAACAGGGACCTGGATCGGCCGATAACGACTATGCACGCGCCCTGAAATCCGGATGGTAGGTAATGGCGAAGAGCGAAGACTTCTACGTCTACTTTGACTCGAACGCGAGTACCTTCGTCAAGCGTGTCAAGGAGGACCTGGAGCCGCTCAAGACTCACATCCAGAGTCTCCGCGACGAAATGGCCGCCCTCGGCGAGGCTGGGAAGAGCGCTGGCGGCTCCGGTGGCGGCGGCGGTGGTCGCGGTGGCGGAAACGTCGTTCAGTCGTCCATTGCCGAAAGCTCGTTCAACGACTTCTTCGGGGCCCTGGACTCTGCTGCGGCAGAGATCCTCTCTGTCACCAAGAGCCTCGGTGTCGCGGCTCAGTACCAGAAGGATTCTGCCGAGCAGCAGAAGAAGTTCCTCCAGAACCTCAACAACGCTCTGCGCGGTGCGAACCGGGGTTCGGAGCAGCGCGACCCGAAGGTCGCTGAGTACGAGACCAACCTTCAGGCGCGCGCCGAGAAGTACCAGAAGAGCCTCAAGCAGTACAAAGACAAGTCGATCGACGAAGTCAAGGCGTCCCTCAGGCAGAGCGACGAACTCAAGGGGAAGACCCCTGAGGGGGTTTCTTCGTCGACACCCCAGACCGTTCGCCTGGCAGATGTTCCTCAGGTCGCGATCGACGAGGCGGCCTTCAACCGCGTCGTTGCCGCTGTCGAGAAGAACGTCCAGGCGACCAAGGCCGTCGAGCAGGCGATCAACCGACTGGCGAAGCGCACCCCGAGGCGTGGCGATGGCGGTGGGGATGATGGCGGTGGCGGTGGCTCTCGCCGTCGCAGCCGCGACCGCTACAGCAACCAGGAAGCCACGATTGGCCTCCAGAGTGATGACCCGCAGGTTCGGGCCAACAGTGCTCGGCAGCAGCTCAAGCGACGCGCTCGCCTGGAGTCCCTCTACGAACTGAAGAGCAACCTCGAGGCCGGCCAGGACCCGAGCGCGGAACTGCGTAAGCGCGCCCTGGATGGCTCGAAGTCGCTCAAGAAGGCACTGCTCCAGGGTGGCGAAGCGGCCATCGAGGGTGTGGTCAAGGCCATCAAGAGCATTGAGCGCGACTTCAAGCGCTCGTCTGTTCCTGAGACCTCTGAGTTGAAGACCATCTACGACGAGGCCGTTCGACAGACTGGCCGGCCCGACGGCCGCCAGGCCTACACCGGCCAGTACGGCAAGGGTGGCAAGAAGGGCAAGCGCAGCCGTCGCGACGAGGCCTCTGACGCGGACGTTCTGGCAAAGCAGTTTGAGCGACTCCAGAAGGAACTCGCCGAAGCCCGCGAGGGTGGCGCGAGCGACGAAGAGCTCGCGAAGATTGAGCAGAAGGTTGCCCTCAATCGTCGCAACATCGAGCGGCTCCTGGCTGGGGAGAAGCCGCTCTCTTCGCGCGCCGAGAAGAAGGCGGCCAACCGCGCCGCCGCTCAGGCCAAGCGCGAGGCCGAGGGTCCGAGGCTGCCGGCGCAGGAGCGCGTGGAGCGCCAGGCCCTTCTCGACATCCCCACGAACGCAGACGAGTTCCGTCGTCGCGCCAGGAGCACCCGCAGCGGTGACCGGCTGTCCTTCGATGACGTCAAGAAGATCGCCGAGACCTACCGCCAGGAGGGCTACAAGGTTGAGCCCTCGCGCACCAAGAAGGGTCTCGTCGAGAACGTCGTCAAGGCCGGTGCGGAGTACGCGGAGAACGGTGCGACGGTCAACGACCTGTCGGGCAGCGCCAAGAAGATCGCCACCAAGATCGACAAGAATCTGGCGAAGCTCGTCAAGACGATCGTGGCCGAGTTGGAGGCGACCTCCGAGGCCGAGAAGGCCGCGCTGGATGTGCTCCGGCAGAACGCCCAGTCTGGCGGCGTCGGGATCAAGGGCGTCGAGCCAAACGCACTCAAGACCGCTAGTGGCAAGATCACCAGCAAGGGCCGGACTCAGTACGGCTCGATCTATGGTGGGGATCCCGAGCGGGAAGCGATTGTCGATAGGGCTCGCCAGACCCTCAAGGATGGCTCCACTCGCGTCGGCGAGGCTGCGCTTCGCAAGGGCCTGGCTCTCTATGCAGAGCAGCCCGACCTTGACATCTTCAACCCAGCCTTCGATGCCCAGGTCCAGGGGACCTCGGAAGAGGCAAAGCGTGCGCGTCGCGCCCTGGGGAAGCTCCGCGCGATCTTCACCGTGCTCGACCAGATGTCCGGCATTCAGCTGCCCGGACTCAAGGGTGACTCGTCGTCGCTCCAGCGTGGGATCGAGACCAGGGATGCCAGTAGGGAGGCTCGTCGCCTTGCCAGCGAGGAGCGTTCCACCAAGGCTTTCGCGCGACAGGATCTGCGGCGCGCAGAGCTCGACCAGCTGACTGACGTTCTGCCCAAGGTCTCCATCAACCGCAAGGGCGTCGTCCAGCCCCGCGCTGGCAACGTGCCTGTCGGCGAAGAGGAGTTCAAGGCGCTTCGCGCCGCCATCGCCAAGGCGGTCAAGGCTCGCCGTCAGTACGCCGAGGCCGTGGAGAAGGGTGCCACCGAGGAGGAGCGGGGCGCGGCCGAACTCCGGGCCAAGCTCAAGAGGAGCGCGGTCTTCGATGCCTACGAGAAGGCATTCGGCACCACGCTTCAGACCAGGGACACTCAGGTCGATGTGCCCTTCACGCGCAAGGACGGCACGCAGGGCGTTCGCACGCAGCGGGTTCGCGACTACGACCGTGTCCAGCAGGCCGAGGTAGACCGTCTCGACCGCGAGGCGGCCCGCAAGGCTGCCAACCGGGAACGAGTTGCCAAGCAGCGCGTCCGCAACACGGGAGCCAACCTTCAGGACGCAGCCGACTTCGGCGCTTCTGACGTTCGTCTGGATGGCAAGACCCTCGACGAGGCTCGTCAGTCGTTCAACAGGCTCATGAAGCGGGCAACATCTGCCTTCGGCACGAAGCCGCAGAACGCCATTGCCTCGTTCGAGCAGACGGCCGATGGGTTCATCGCCAAGACTCGCTCCGGCAAGCAGGCGCTGCGCGTTCAGAACGGCGAGGTAACCGAGGTTACCCAGGGTGCGCGCAAGCAACTGGAGGACGACCCCCAGACGCTCAAGCGCCTTCAGGACATCGCGTTCGCCCTGGGCCAGACCCCTCGCGGCGGCCTTCTCGGCAAGGGTTTCGCCGCCCCTCGTGACCCGGAGTCAAAGAAGGAGACGGAGGCGCGGGGCAAGAAGCTGCTTGCCGATGGAGTGGGTCCCGACCAGGCGCTCGCACGCCTTGCTGAGATCGTCGGCAAGCCCGTCGAGAAGCTCCGCAAGGCTGACGTGCAGCTCGCCAAGCAGTTGGAGAGCGTGCGCGAGATCGAGGCTGCCCGAGAGCTCCTGGCTCGTGCCGGCGTGCGCTGGTCTTCGGAACTCAACAAGTCGCTCAACGAAGCAACCTCTGTCGAGGATCTCTTCGCGCGCCTCAAGCAGCTGCTCCAGCAGGGGACGCTCACGCTCTCCGCCTACAACCCCAACGCGCCACAGGCTCGGGCTGGCAAGAAGGGCACCACGACCCAGACTTTGGACGGCCGTACGATCTACGGCACCCCGAAGGATGAGCCGGTCGCGCCTTTCACGCCGAAGGCCCCGAAGGTCCTGGGCACCTACGACGAGGTCAAGTCGCGCCTTGGCGGCCAGTTCGGTGGCGAGGACGCCAACCTTCGCAAGGCTCAGCGGATCCTTGCCGGTGGAGTGGATGCGAGCGCCCGCGAAATTGGACGCCTGGCCAGTCTGCTCGCCAAGCAGAACCTCGGGATCACCGACTACAAGGGGTTCAAGGCCGAGACGGGGTTGAAGGGCAAGGATCTGCTTGCTGAGGTCCTGCGACGCATGGGTGCTGGTGGCGTTGGTGGCACTGGCGCTGGTGGCAGTGGCGACTCTGGGGCCGGTGGCGGCAAGAAGGGTCGCGCTGGTGGTGGCGGCGGCGGAGACAACCGCGACGTGCTCGAGCGCATCCTGGCTGCAATCAACAAGATCTACGAGAAGCTGGGTGCCGGTGTCCGTGTCAGCGGCGTCTCCAGGAGTACCGCCGCTCCGACTCAGCCAGGTGCGGATCCTGACGCGAAGCTGAACACGAGGCGCAAGCAGCAGGAGCCGAAGATCTTCACGACCCCCGAGGGTCGCAAGGATCTGTTCAACAGCCTGGCCCCCGACCTCCAGGGCCAGGTCCAGGGCGCCAACAACGTAGCCAAGGCCGTCTCTGCGGCTTCGGCGATCATCGCGCGTGGATACGCCTCGCAGGCTGGCGCAGTTGCCTACTTCCGCGACGAACTGAAGTTGACCGCCAAGGAGGCGGCCAAGTTCGAGGCCGATGTCCGCGCGAAGGTCGGTGACACCAAGCTCGCAGCTGGCGCTAAGCGTGGACAGCAGAGGGACGAGGGCCTCGCTCGCGCTGCCGATCGCAAGAAGGCGGACAAGGCGGCCAAGGAGCGGGAGGAGGCGCGCGCTCAACTTGAGTTGGCCAGCGCAATGTCCCGCGTGTCGGCGGAGGCCGCCAATGAGGTCAATGCGCTGAAGCGACTGTCGGCGGCCGGTGCCGATAGTGCGACCATCGCGGCCCAGCAGATCCGGGTCTACCAGAAGATGGATGCTGAGCTCGAGAAGCTCGGCATGAAGGCGCAGCAGCGCCAGCAGATCATCCGGGCCGCTATGGGCGGGGCTGGGGTTGCCGTCTCCGGCGAAGAGCTCAAGGGGATCGCCCGCAGCGCTAGGGCCACGAGCACTAGCGACCCGGCCGTTCAGAACGGTGGCAAGCTTGGGCGGGCCACTGGGGACATGTTCGCTATGCAGGCACGAAGCGCGGTGGAGACCCAGTTCTTCGGGAACCACGGCTTCTGGTCTCGCATGGTCAACAGCACGGGCACGTTCATCGTCCGTAACTTCTCGGCTGGCCTGGTCTTCGGCATCACGAACGCCTTCCAGGACGCGATCTCTCAGGGCGTCGAGACGCAGTCGACGTTCGTCCGCATCTCTTCCGCCCTGGACGACACCGGGCGGTCGACTGACGGCCTCAAGCAGGCCCTCTCGGGGCTGAGCCAGGAGTACGGTGTCGCGCTCAAGGACGTCTACACCACGGCAGCTGGCCTTACTGGGCTCTTTGATTCGACGGACGTCGGAAACGAGAAGCTCATCGAGTTGACGCGAATCGCAACTCAACTCCAGCTGATCTCCGGCGGGGCACTGAATGCCACCGAGGCCATGCGGTCCCTTGCTTCGGTTACCTCGTCATACGGCGAGATCGACACCAACGTCGCCGGCGTGACGCAGCAGGAGATCGCCGACATTCTGACGGTGATCCAGACTCGCCTCGCCGTGAACATCGAAGAGAGCATCGAGGGCGTCGCCCGACTCTCTGGTCAGGCCAAGGAACTCGGCATCGAGTTCGCCAACGCAGCCACCTATGTCGCGGCCATCTCCAAGTTCACCGGCCAGACCGGCGCGGCATCCGGTGAGCAGTTCTCGCGAATCCTGGCCTCCCTCCAGACTGGGCGGACGCAGAACGTCATCAAGGAATCGTTCGGTGGCGACGTCGGCAAGGGCATTGCGGAATCGCTGAAGAGTCGTGACTTTACGACGGCGATCGATGGCATCCTGGCCAACTACGACAAGCTGAACGAGGCGGAGAAGAACCGCGTCGCAACGGCCATCGGTGGGGCCCGGCAGGCCGCTGCTGTCAACGGTCTGCTCATCAAGGGTGCAGAGGTGCTGGAGACGGTGGAGCGCGCCCAGAACAGCAAGGGCGCTGCCGACGAGCGCGCAGCGCTGATCTCGGCCCAGTTGCGCGCCGAGATGGAGAAGGCTCGCCAGGGCTTCGTCAACTTCGTGACGGCACTGGTCGACGCTGGGGCGCTGAACGCCCTGGGCGTGATCCTTAAGGTCGTCGTTGCCGGGCTGAGTGCAGTTAACTCGGCGCTCACCGCCCTTAACCAGCTTGGCGAGAACTTCCCGCTGCTGGGGATCATTCAGAACCTCGGCCTGGCGCTGCTGGGATTCGTGGCCATCGCCAAGGTGGCAACGGTGGCCTGGGCCAACTTCCAGTCCAGCGTCGCCGCCTCGCAGGCCATGTTCGCCCAGATGACAGGTGCAGCGGCTGGGGCGGCTGGGGCGGCTGGGGCGACTGCCGCTGCGCAGTCTCGGGCAGCGACAGTGAGCAGGGTTACGTCCCTCGATCAGCCTGTTCGGGGTCGTCGAGCCTTCCTGGTGCCCGACCTGAATGCACGTCTGAATGGATACGCGGGGGCCGAGCGAGAGGGCACCGTTCGAGACCGTACCGAGCGTCTGCGCGATGAGGGGACTCGTTACCAGCGAACCCTGGCTGCCGGCGCACTGAGGGCCGACGACACGGCCAAGAGCATGGCCGCTTTCGCAGCCAGGCAGCGGGCGCTCGCCCAGGAGGCTCTGGCCACCGGCAATGCGACGCGCGCCGAGGCGCTCCTGGCTCGCTCCCGAATGGCCGGGGCACTCGCGACTCAGGGTGCCGCGAAGGGTGTCGGAGCCTTTGGCCGGGGACTTGCTGGCATGGCCGTTCAGACGGGTGCTGCAATGGCTGGCCAGATCGCCATGATGGGCCTCATCGCAGCCGTGGTCCAGGGCTTCAGTCAGTTGGGCGAGTCCAAGCGGCGCTGGGAGGAGTTCTACAAGTCCGTCGTTGACAGCGACCCCTCCAAAGAGGAGGGGTTCGTTGCCGACAAGAAGGGATTCGCGGACAAGGATCGCGAGGCACTTGGCCAGGAGGGCGGACTCAGCGGCTTCTGGAAGGGCTTCTCGAACACCGCCGGCATCCTGCTCCAGCGTGGGTTTAGCGAGTTTGGGACCCTCGCCCCTGGCGGCAAGACACCGGGGCAGTCCTGGAACGAGACCCTGTTCCAGGTGGGTGGTGTCGTCCCGCAACTCGCGGCGGGTGGGCCGATCGAGGGTGCCATCAACGAGGCCCAGAAGATCGTTGACCAGAAGATCGAGTCCGTTGAGGCGGCTTCGGCCAAGGTCGACGAGATCAACAAGATCTTCGACGAGCAGCTGACGGCGCTCAACAATGACAGCAACCTGAGCGATCAGCAGCGCAATATTGGTGCCGAGTTCATCGAGCAGCAGCGCACCGCTGCCCAGAACATCATTCAGCGGCAGGCCCTGGTTGCTGCCGGGCTGACTGAGTTGGACGCTCTGACAAAGGAGCAACTCGCAGGCGTTGCGAACTTCGTTGGGCAGATGAACCAGTGGACGACCTCCACTCAGCAGCAGGTCGGCTCAATTCTTGCCGCGCGTCTGGAAAGCCTGGGCATTGACAAGAACTCTGAGGTTGGGCGGAAGCTCGACGAGCTGAGGGGCGTCTCTTCGCGCAAGCCCACTCCGGTCGAGTCGAAGCTCTTCCGGGCAGAGGGACTTGATGTCCCGGAGAGCATTGACGTCAAGCAGCCGGAACTGACGATCCGCGAACGGCAGGGCAAGAGCGTCGAGATCCTGGCCGATGCCCTGAAGGCTGCCAACACCCAGGTGGAGGCGGTGGAAAACAAGTCGGCGGAGGAGCGTGAGGCTGACCTCGCTGCGGCCGAGGCTGCGGCTACCGCTTACGACTCAGCGCTCCGTGGCTGGCTCCAGGGGCTTCTTCAGGATGCTCAGCAGGCGACCCAGATCGCGATCTACCGGGGTGACGTGAAGGCCTTCGCTGCCGGAATCCAGCAGCAGGCCGCCGCACTCGCGACCCAGAAGGACAAGGGCGCGATCACGGCCAGCGACTACACGGTCGGCGTCCAGCAGCTTCGTGAGCAGGAGTATCAGGAGAACGTCAACACCCAAACCCGAAGCCTGCAACTCAAGAAGGCGCAGACGTCGGACTCGGTGCAGTCGGCAAGTTACGATCTCCAGATCGCCCAGGCGTCTCTGGCTCTTGCTCAGCAGCAGTCGGAAAGCTTGGGCATTCAGGCGTCCGCCGCCACCATCTTCAACGCTGAGTTGCAGGTCAAGCAGGCAACGCTCGCGCTGACCCAGGCCCGCACGGCTGCGGCAGAGGCGGCCAAGGCCAAGTCACAGGAGGCTGCGGACAAGGCTGCGGCCGCTCGTGCCGCTCGCCGCGAACTGGCGATCACCAAGATCGATCCGTTCCGTGAGGTGGCGGTGGCACGAGCCCGCCTGAGTGCGGCCTACGCGGAGCAGCGGGAGGCTGCCGCGAGGTTCGGTCGCAATTCGGCCGAGTACTACCGGGCGTCTGCGCAGGTCATCGAGGCGCAGCGCGAGGTCAACGCCGCCCTCGACCGAGTCGTGGAGGCGAACAGCAACCTCGCTGTCGCGATCGCCGAGGCGGCCGGCAAGACGGTCGAGGCCGCCAAGATCAAGTTGGCCGAAGCGCAACGCAAGGCTCGAGAAGCGCTGAAGCGGGGCGGCAAGGGGTCGGCCGAGTACAAGAACGCCAAGGCGGACGTGGTGTCCGCTCAGGCCGCACTCCGCGACGCCAAGCTCGACGACGCGATCGGCACCATCGACTTCCAGAAGGAGATGGGCCAGATCACCGCCCAGGAGGCGATCAAGCAGCTCCAGGCCCTGTTGCAGCAGAAGAACCTCACCGAGCAGCAGCGCCGCGACCTTCAGCTGAAGATCAAGGGCCTCCAGGACGAGCTCAATTCGCAGTTCGAGGGTCAGTGGAACATCGGCGACGACATCAAGTTGCCGACGCCCTACGAGATGCGGCGCACCCTGGGCATCGAGAAGGCTCAGCGCGCCGTCGGAGCCACGGCTAGTGGGCTCCAGGCTGAACTGTCGAGTGCCTACAGGTCTCTTTCACCCTCCCCGACCCAGTCGGGCGGGACCACCGCACAGATGGCGCAGGCGACGCAGGCAATCCAGGCCCTCGGAACGGCCATCCAGGCCAAGGGCGATTACATCACGAACGACAACAGCACGATCACTGTCAATGGAACGGACATTGGAATGGTCGTGAAGCTGATCAAGGACGCACTCGGTCCTCAGGCCAGCCAGCGGACTGGTACATCCACCAGGAGGGGAACCTGACATGGCAACCGCGAAGATCTATGGGCCGGCAATCGCCGCCCTGGTCGGTGCAGACGTCGACTGGCTCAGCAACACCATCAAGGTGGGGCTGTATGCAGCGACCTACACACCGAATCAGGACACCCATCAGTTTCGGGCTGACCTCGGCGCGAACGAGGTCTCTGGCACCGGCTACACGGCTGGCGGCGTGACCCTGTCCGGTAAGACGAGCTCATACAACGCTGGGACCAACGTCCACACCCTGAGCGCGGCCACCGCAACCATCGCCGGGGCCACCGTCACCTTCCGATACGCGGTCATTTACGTGGCCACGGGCTCAGCCGCGACCGACATCCTCCTGGCCTACGTCGACTTCGGCAGCGACCAGACCGCCACCGCCCAGAACGTGAACCTGATCCCCCCCGTCGGTGGCCTGATCACCTTCACTGTCGCGGCGTAAGCCGGGGGTTGCGCCATGACGCTGAACCTCAACATCGACACAGCGGACATCTCCGTTGAGGCTCCCGCCTGGAGCGGGAGTCCGATTGACGCGGCCAAGTCGTTCGTCATCACCCCGGGTGCCATCTCCGTGGCCGGAGACGTCGAGACCGGCATCCTGCTGGAGTTCCTGGACACCGAGTTCCCGGTCGAGTTCACACAGAGCGCCGATTTGGACATCAAGCCATACCCGATTCGACTCGACTTCGGGTCGATCATCGCTGGTGACTTCCCTGACAACGCCTTCTTCGTCGTCGAGGGGGCGAAGTCCTGGAACTGGGAGTCGTACACCGTCGACACCGACGACGACACCCTTGCAGCGGACAGCACAGCCACCAAGTCCTGCTGGGTCCGTTCTCGGCAGAACGTCACTGGATTGATCGAACTTACTGGCGGCGGCGGCTACTGGCGTGCGTACTCGGCACGCGACTTGGGCGATATCGCGGCCTGGACTGAGCTCGGTTCAGGGATTCTCGATTCCAATCCCGACTACATCACGGCGTCGGCCTACGAGGACATCTTCTTCCGAATCGAGCCGACCACCGGAGCGACGGTCAGCGCCAACGTCCTGCTCGACGTCGTGCCCTTCATTCCCGAAATCATGATGACGGTCAACCCCGTCCAGATCGACCAGAGCCCTTCGACGATTCGCGTCTCGGTCTCCGGTGTTGAGCCATTCGAGACGGTCGAGTTCAGCATCGTCGGAGTTGCTGGCACTGCGTACAGCGAAGAGGCGGACGAGACCGGACAGATCAACGGGGCCGGACTCCCCATCCCCTCCCTCGACGCGGGCACGTATGAGGTGCTCGCGTCGAGGGAGGATGGGAGCTCGGCGACAGCTGGCTTCTCGATTCTGCTGGACTCCCCCTCTCGACCCACCACCCAGCCCGCAGACCTGGCCCCGCTGGCCGTGCCAGAGGCAGTACTGCCTGACGTTCAGCGCTGGGTCCTCCAGGATCCGACCGGCGACCAATTCATCTTCCCGCTCAACCCGACCGAGATGGAATCGCCGCACCCGGCCCGCGTGGTGACGATCGAGACGACCGTTGGTATCGACGGTCAGGCGATTCTCTGGGAGGCGGCGCGCCGCGCTCACGACTGGTCCTTCTCCGGCTGGACAGACGACGAGGCCGTCTACACCGCCCTCGAGGCATTCAAGAACCTCCGCCACCGCTTCTGGCTCATCGACCACCGCAATCGAGCCTGGGCTGTTTCGTTCACGGCGATCGACTGGAAGCCCAAGCGGATTCCGGGGCGCGACTGGTCCTTTGAGTACAGCGTCACGGCCCAGATCTACAAGGGGCCGGTGGAGCCGACATGACCATTCGATGGACCGTTAGTGACGGCGTTGACACCTACACCTTTGAGATCAACCCCAAGGAGATGACTTCTCCCCATGGGGTCTACACGCGCGAGTCGCTGCCTGCCGCAGTAAATGGGACGAGCGTCCGAGTACAGGAGACCAAGACGCCCAAGGCTGTTGAGTGGAGCTTCTCCGGACGCATCTACACGCAGCAGCAGTACGACAACCTGCTCGAGTGGACCGACAAGGGTGAGGTCTTGACACTGACAGACCATCTCGGGCGGAGCGCACAGATCATCTTCACCGCGTTCAAGCCCTCCGACTACCGCAGGCCCGCAACCACGATCCGTTGGGACTATGAAGTGACGGCAATCATTCTGGGAGAACTCGCGTGAGGACTATTACCTCCCAGACGCAGAACGCCTGGCTCTCCTCCTGGAAGGGTGGGGAGGATCGCCCGATGGTTAGGGCGACCATCCAGATGATGAACGTCCGGAGCCACGCCTACAACCTGGCCGACATCAACAAGTACAACAACTCCAGCTCTGTGCTGAAGGGGACCGGGGTCTTCACGTCCGCCGTGCTCGGCCAGACCCATCAGCCGATCGAGTTGCCCAACATCAAGTCGATCTCGTGGAACCGTTCGACCTCACAGGACATCGCCACCTGCACAATCGTGCTGTTCAACACCGAGACGCTGCCGATGGGAAGCTCCCCCGACGATGACGGCGCCGGCTTCGAGCGCCCGGGTTACTTCACGTTCAACCGGGGTGTTTCGACAGAGGCGCAGAGTCGTTGGAATCAGCAGACCAACGGCTGGAAGAACATGCTGCTTCCGGATCGGATCATTCGCACCTACGAGGGGTACGGATACTCGCCCGAAATCACGCCCGAACTCGACACCCACATGTACCCGAGTGGGGTCTGGCTGATCGACGACGTCGCCTACGACGCACAGGGACTCATCACGCTGACCTGTCGAGACATCGGTCGCATCTTGATCGACCAGATCATGTTCCCCCCGGTTGTGCCGCACGCCCAGTACCCAGCGACCTGGCAGACCTACCACAAGGTGAAGAACCCGGACGTCCCGAAGACGAGCTCGAAGTGGTTTAGGCCCGCGTACGCCACGGACAGCAACATCCCGTACATCGGCAAGGGCTTCAGCGACGGCGACGATCGCTACGTACAGAACAATGGCGCAGTCCGTGGCCACCACGGAACGCACGCGTTCGACTCCCACCCCCAGAAGACATACTGGCTGAGCGTCGGAAACTACCCAAGGTGGTCCTCCGCCTACGAGTACATCCAGGGTCGATTCAGCAGTCGCAAGGTAAGGGCCGTGAAGTTCAGGGCCTGGGGAGGCCCCTACACCTACTTCATCTCTGTGTACGCCAACGGCAAGTGGCAGGGCCGCTCGAAGATTCCGTACAAGTCACAGGCCGTTGACACCAACGCCAACATCCGCTTCGTCAAGAAGGGGCGAGTCGGCAAGGATGACGAGATCGTCGTCGACATCAAGGACTACGGAAATGCGACGGCCGTCCGTATCACATTCACCGATCTCTACGACTCCGGCATCGGTAAGTACCGCTGGCGTGCCGGCGTCCGTGACTTCCAGGTCAACAGCAGTGTGACGACCTACGTCAGTGGCGGTTACCGCACTGAGGGCAACTACGGCGACTACACCGACATCATCAAGTACCTGTGCTCTTGGGGTGGCTTCTTCTGGCCATCCAAGAGTGGGGGCAACACCGTGAGGCTGGAGAACGGAACCACCGTGGCATATGTGCCACCAGGAGCCCGAGACCCAGCACTGCCCACCGGATACGTCTGGGGATTCCTGGAGAAGGTCGGGACGGCTGGGAAGGTCGATCTCGGGGTGGAGATCTGGGACAAGAAGCCGCTGATGGATGGAATCTCCTACATCCGCGACATCACGAACTACCTGTTCTTCATCGACGAGCTTGGTCGCGTTGTGTGGCGCTCTCCGAACATCTGGTCCGTAGGCAACTACCGCTACGGGCCAACCATGTCGAACCCGGTTCGTACGTCGTCCATGGTCACCATCGACGAAGACCAGACTCTGATGGGCCTGACCGCGACTGTGTCGGCCAGGAACGTGCGCGAGAAGATCTTCGTGGCCAACGTCAATGGCAAGTTCGGCGCCATGGCGGTTGGGTACAACCCGGCCCCGTCTGGAATTCGACGCGTGGCCGGATGGACGGATCAGAACTTCCAGACCGAGAAGGAATGCCAGATCATGGCGGACCTGATCGCCATCCGGTCGATGTTCACGTACCGGAAGAACCAGCTCGAGATCCCTGGCAACCCTGCAATCCAGTGTGACGATCAGATCAAGATTCTTGAGCGGACTACAGGCGAGACGTACATCCACTATGTCGATGGAATCTCAAGCGAGTTCGACATGACCACGGGCCGCTGGACTTACTCGCTAGAGACCCACTGGTTGGGTGAGGAGCCCTTCGCGAAGTGGGCCTTCAATCCGTACAAGCTCTCGCAGGAGACCCAGCAGTACCTCAGGACCATTGGGAAGTTGCCGCCGCTATGACCGATCCATGGCTTGGACTCCAGCAGCACCGTGAGTACCTGCGTCGAAACGCCGAGAACTCCACTCGACATGGTTACGCCTATGCGAAGTTCGACTCGACTGGTTGGGGCGAGTTCGCCTTCCCTGACTGTTTCGAGTTCGGTCTCACGTACACGGAGGAGCCCTACGTCTCCTACTCCTACAGCCTCGACGGTGACTCGCTGGTGGACACCCGGTTCCCTCGCTCGATGGGTGGCGTCTACCGCTGGAAGCTGAACAATCGGGGATTCTTCGTAGGGGCTTGGTGCTTCGTCTGTGTCGACTCCCGCTCGCCCTTCATTGCCACCAGTGAGAGGGAGCCCAATTACGCGCTCCGCCACTACTTCTCGTTCGCCGGCATGGCCATGAAGGACCTGCCTGACCACCTGGCGGTTGAGTAGCGATGCCAGTGACGTTCGTCGATGACTCTGAGACTCTGGTCGCTAGTGCTAACACGCTGACAGCGAACGTGCCCGCTGGTCTTGTGGTTGGCGACCTGATGATCCTCGCGGTCTGTCATGGCTTTTGGTGGAACTTCCAGCAGCTGCCGAACGGCTGGACCCAGTTGGCGAAGGCGGCCGACAACGGCTCCATGACGTTGTTCGCGAAGCACTTCGCCACAGGAGACACCTCGGTGACCCTCAACTTCGCCGGCACTTGGAGCGGTGTCGCATGGATCGGTGCCTATCGGGGCGCGAGGCTCGTCACGGCTGCGGTCAACTCTACGGGCACTAAGGTTCTGACGCCCGCCATACACAAGATGACTAGCGGGCCGGGCACTCGCCTGGACCTGCTCTGGACTCGGCGGGATAACGCTGTCGGAACCGTCCACAACACCCCGGTCTGGGGGACCAGTCGGGCCAAGATGGATGCCACCGATGGAACGACCCGACATGCCGAAGTTTCGGTTATGGAACGGGAACTGACGGCCTGGAATGCCGATACCAACACATGGAGCCTGACCAACCTGGGCAGTTACAACGACATCGTTGGAGCGGTATGGCTTGCCGAGAGCTCCGTACTGGGAGCTCAGGTTGACACGCCGATCGCAGGGAACAGCACACGTGGACCTGGGTGGATCTACAAGGGACGAGCGTCATCCCTGGATGACACGGTAGGAGCAGCCTGATGGGACTGTCGTACAAGGAAGTTCAGACGACCGGCACAGAGTGCGTGGCCGCTATCAAGCAGGCCATTCTGTCGTCGAGCGACTGGAGCCACCTCCAGTTGACCACTGGCACCCAGGCGACGACCCTGGCATCCAGCGCCTCTGTTGGGGCCACCTCAATCAGCACTGTCGCCACCATTCCGACGGGCTCGTACGTCGTCATTGGCAACGGTCTGGCAAACCCGGAGGTACGGATCACGACTGGCGTCTCTGGGTCTGGTCCGTACACCGTGACGTTCGCCAAGGCCCTCGAATCGGCCTGGTCCAGCGGCGACGCTGTCGGGGTCGGCGGCTTCGTCAAGGCCACCACAGCGCGCGGCGCTGACATGATCCTGGACCTGGCCGACGCAGCCGTGACGACCGGCCAGATCCAGATCGGCCTCTACAGGACTCACAACGGAACCACGTCGACCGACAAGGTTGTGCGGTACCTGGGCACCAAGGTCGCGGCCCTGACCAACACGATGCGAGCCCGGGTGTCCGTCAGCAAGGAGCACCTCTACGTCGACCTCGAGGGGCCGCGCTGGGGTGAGACGGGGTATGACACCAGTTACGGGCCCTACAAGTCGTACATCTTCATCGGCGACCTGACCCCCTATCACGCATCCGACCTCGTGCCGGCCGTTGTCGCAATCATGGGTGACATTAATGGTGGGACCACGGGCACTGGATCCCGAGCGGTTGTCTCGCGAAACCAGGCCGACGACACGTCGTGGGTGTTTGCCCAGATCTTGACGCTGACCCACCACACACACCACTCCTTCGACTCGGACGGCGCCTACCCGAACATGGCCCAGCACTACTCGAAGGGCGACGGGAAGCTCTACGTCTGGCCCTACGTGGTGGTTGAGGATCGAGACGGCATCAGGGGCCGAATCTCCAGGATTCATAACGCCGGCTGGTCGGCTTCCAATGGCGCAGTTCAGGCCCAGTACAGCGGGGCCATGCACTCGGGCATCGTCGACGGGACCGAGATCTCCTACGGAGGCATCACCTACAGGGCGATGAAGCCGATCCAGGCCTCAGCCAACGCCTCTGGCGGGCTGGCGCTGAGCCAGGTCTACGCGTACCGCAACAACGATTACTCACCACTCGTCGCCGTCCCAATCTCGGAGCCGTAAACATGAGCAAGTCAAACGCACTCGAAAGTGACCTGCTGGCCTACGTCTTCACCGGCACGGCCTTCCCGTGGGCTGCGGCGACGAATCTCGTGCTGCGCCTTCACACGGCAAACCCGGGAGAGGGCGGCCTGGCGACGGACAGCGAGGCCACGTACACGGGTTATGCGGCTCTGAACATCGCTCGCAACGGGACGAACTGGACGGTCACCGGAAACCAGGTGTCGAACGACAACATCATCAGCTTCGGGGCAAACACCGGCTCCCTTCAGACGATCACCCACGTCACCATCAGCGCCCAGGGATCCACAAGCATCCTCTACATCGGCACCCTGGGGACGCCCCTGGCTGTCGCGACCGGAATCCAGCCGCAGATCCTGGCCGGTGCTCTGACGATCTCTGAGGAGTAGGCCTTGCTGGACGCCTTCAAGAACTTCTCGATTGGGTCAGTGGCGACGCCGCCATCTCCCGCCACGTCTGGGGCCAGCCTGACCCTAACCTCGGGCCAGGGGGGCCTCTTCCCCGACACCCCGTTCAACCTCGTGCTCTGCCCTCCCGGAGGAGGGCCGACCGCCGCCAATGCCGAAATCGTGCGCGTCACGGGTCGAGCCGGCGACGTTTTGACGATCGTCCGAAGCCAGGAGGGGACTACCGCCAAGGCTGTCGCCGCCGACTGGCAGGCAATCGCTGGCGTCACCGCCAAGACCTTCCAGGACCTCCAGCCGTGGACGACGCTGTACGAGTTGACCGGGTCGACCATGGATCCTTTCGTCGTCACGTCGGGCACCTGGACGGCGGTGGGGGCCGGAGTCTTCCGAAACACGAACACGGCCATCTCTCGGGCTCGCATCAACACCAAGATCCCGTCACCAATCGTCAAGGTTGAGCTCGACATGAAGATGGTCGCGTCGACGACCACCAGCGACCGCTGTGTCGGCGTGCTTGTCGCCTACGAGGGGTCTGGTAGTACTGGCGGCCCGCTGTTCAGGTTGCACTCGACGGGCACCACCCCCGACTTCGTTCAGGCCGAAGCTGATT
>Ga0315905_10002741_pt1 | contig 18410 bp, 14 predicted proteins | sample LakEriMetagenome_5_FD_203522 | JGI IMG/M metagenome (GOLD analysis project Ga0315905, IMG submission 203522) | Freshwater fungal communities from buoy surface, Lake Erie, Ohio, United States - Buoy 4 MA121 | ecosystem: Environmental > Aquatic > Freshwater > Lake | place: USA: Lake Erie, Ohio... | reverse complement strand
AGCACCTCCACCAGCACCTCCACCAGCACCTCCACCAGCACCTCCACCAGCACGGACGGGGCGGGTACCGCGGTTCCGACTGTGGACGCGGTGGCTGAATCGACCTCCACCACAGTGACGCCAACGCCTGAGTCCACCATAGTGCTGGCCAGTGCTTCGACCTCCTCGGTCGATTCGGTCACTACAGCACCTGCGACCAGCACCAGCATCCTGAGCACTTCGAGCACTTCGAGCACTTCGAGCACTTCGAGCACGACGGCCACGGTCAGCCCTACCTCGACTACCTCGCTCGCGACAGCAGTCTCTGCCCCGGTAGCGTTGCCGCCCATGACCGTGACGGTCAATGGGGTGGCGGCACCGTCGACTTACCTCGATTCCCTGCGCACACGTTCCGGCAACTGGCAGTTGCACAGCCTCGGTCAGCATGGCGAATATCACGCCTATCTGATGCGTCTCGAGTCCAAACCGGAGTTCGGCCGCGTGATGGCCTGCCGCCGGCCTTTCACGAAGGAGGCCGGAAATACGGTTGACCTGTCGGTGCTTACTAGCAACATCGTTCTCTCGGCAGCCGGTGGCAGCTGGAACTGGTCTGTGGGGATTGCTCAGGGCGCCTGCCGCGTGGTTCAGAACATGGAGCCGGTGACTCCGAACGCCCAGTGGTTGCGAGATGCCGTGGCTGAACGCCGCCTGCCTTCTTACTCGCGGGCACGTGCCTGGTTTCCGGCCTCGCTCAAGCCGCTGGCTGTTGATACCCGGCGCGGTGCCTATGATCCCTTGAGCCTCGGCCCGGTTCCTGGGGCACCAACAACCGTGCCGAGCTCGAACAACAACTATGTGGGTATCACTTCGGCTCAGGGCGGTGAGTACACGGCGTCGCGCGGTTTCATTCATGATGCAGATGCCAAACTGGTCGACGCAGCCCTGAGCCGTGAAGACAACCTGATCGAATCGACCTGGAGTCAGTTTGTTCAGTACACCTGGTACAGCCTCGCGCAGCCCCAGGGTGCGGTCTGGTCGGATCGGATTCATACCACGGTCGATCCGCAGTTTCCACAGACCGGTGAGACGGCCTGGGAGAATCCGCTCTGGACAGCTCCCAAGCCCGAGATCCGTTCGCTCACGGAAGTTACGGGCTGGAAGCGCGATGTCCACCACATGGAAAACACTGGCTTCATTCACTGGGTTCTGACTGAGGATCCAGTCGCCGGTCTTCTGGTGCAGCGTCAGGCAGCTTATGCGCTGGCCGCTTTCTACGAGGGCTATCGCAAGAGTACCGATACGACTTACAAGGTCCTGACCGACCAGGAGCGTGGCATCTACAACGCCTTGAGCACGCTCTGGAAGTCGCGTGATGTGAGCCGACGGGTGAGCAGCGCCGCAGGAACCATGATTTGGGATGCGAACCGGACCCAAAAGCAAGCCATGGACGCGATCGCTTATCTCGATGCCAAGATGGTTGCTCCCGTACGTGCTGCAGTTCCTGGGCTCTCAAATGAATACGTCCGCAAGATTGCAGGTGTGGTGATGTCGTCGGGCGGTACTGAAACGATGAATACCCCCGCTGGTGTGGTTACCATGACGGTGTCCTCCAACTTCATGTTGCCGCAATATGGCAAGGAGCCCCTGTATCTTTGGACACTCGACGGCAGCCCCACCGTCAAGTCCTGGTTTGAGATGGCGGCAGGTTATGTGGCTACGCGCCTGGTGGACGTAGGGGGTGCTGCAGGTGTCGATGGTTGCGTGGGAACCCGGGGTTCTTCATTCCCGCTCAAGGTCAATGGCACAGTGCCGACCTTCAGTGACCGTGCAGGGTGGGCTGCCTGGGTCAATGAGCAGTGCCCCGCTGCCAACCGGGCCAACTTTGATGGTGCCTATATTCACACCTCGACGCAGATGGAGGGATTGCTGCTGCTGGCCCGCAGTGCCGGTGTCACGGGTCTTGACCCCGCAATCAGCCGGGTCCAGGCGCTGCGTGCCGCAACGACCGCACCGCGATCCCTGAGCTCGCTGCAATGGCACAAACATCTGTCTGGTCCCGCCAACTGATCGTCGTACTGCGCCGCGGGTGATGCCTGTCTCTCGAACAGCCCTCGCGGCCCGGTTGGCTCATGTTCAGGCCGCCGCCGGTCGGCAGAGTGAGGGACTCAAGGCGCTGCTCAAGGGCAGCGACTTGAGCGATGCAGGGGTGGCTCGCAGCGCCGCCCGTATGATCGCAGCAGGCTTCGAACGGCGATACAAGCTCATCGCCCCTGAGTTCACCGCGGCGCTATCGACCGTTAGCGACCCCGTCGAACGGCGACGTTTCCACCGCTTGTTGCTGCTGGAGTCAGTGCTTCAGTTCAATCGATCCGAGCGATTTGACCAGTTGCCGTTGCTGATTCAGCACTACCAGTTGCATAGCCTGGAGCGCATCGTACTGACCGAAACCGATGATCAGGCCGACTGGCTGACCGGCTCATCCGACCGATACTGCAAGGATCTTGGACTGGCCACGCTGGCTCTGGTTGCGGTCGGTATGCGGGTGGCGGAAGTTCGCTCCGGCATTCACCGGCGCGCCCTGATTGAAGGTCCGCTTCGGCAGATTCCTGCCAAGCTGGCAGGCATTTTGCAGGCCGGGGGATTTCGCTTCTACATTCAGGCTCATGTTCACGACCCACAGATCAAGAGCCTGGTGGTTTCCGAGCGCAAGGAATATTGGCGTTGCTGCGCGCTCCTGTGCAAAGTCATGCCAGAGTTGAAAGGCTTGATCTCGATCGGTTGGATCGTTGATCCTGCGCTTGAGTGGGTCTCTCCCCGGATTTACGATTCAGGTCGTATTCCAAGCGAAAATGGTGCTCTGTATTTCAATCTGGGTTCGACGGCACAGTCAATTCAAGACGCACTCACCCGATCAAAGACGCGACAGGCGCTCTACGAGCAAGGCCGATACCGGCCTGCCAACTGGCTGAGAATCTGGCCTCGACAGGCGCTGATCGCTTGGGCCGACTCCCTGGGAATGCATGATGAGCAGATCATGGGTGAATAGCAGCGCATCGGTCTTGGGCGCTCAGGCTCCTCCCGATGATCGCGTCAGTCGAGCTGCCCTGATTGAGGATGTCCTGCAGCTTGCAGAATGTTCGCGACTCGTCGTGCTTCACCGAGCGCGTTCAGGCGACCTTGAAAGCGTAGCAGCAGACTATCTCGCGCTGGCGCGGCCAGGCATTCCCCGTGCCGGGTACAGGGCCTACTCCGCACAAGCAGTCAATTACATCGCACGCTTTCACACAAGTCAGGGGAATGAAGCTACTCGCGTGTTGCTGCGACTGGTTCTCCTGGCCGCCTGCATCGAGTTGGTTAGAACGGAACAGTATCTGCGTCTACCCGAGCGCATCTTCCTGAACCATACTGCGATGCTGGTCCGCATTGCAGCAACAACCGACTGCGATGCGTCATGGCTGAATCCGGACCATGACCTCTTTCACAAGGAGTTCGGCCTTGCGAGTCTTCGGTTGATCGCAGCAGAAAACCGCGTGGTCGATGCCAACAGTGCCATCCCCCGCAGCGTGGTTTGGAAGTCGGGCATATGGAGCTGCCCGCGGAATCTCGCAGTTTTTTTCCGCTTGGGTGGCTTTTCGCCCTACCTGCAGACCCATGTGCACGATCTCACCATGTCTCGCATTACCGAGGGCAACAGGATCCAGTTCTGGCTCAGCTGTGCGGAGATTCTGCGAGACCGGCCTGCGCTCAAAGGCATGTTCGGCGCGAGCTGGCTAGAAGATCCTGCCCTTGAGTTCGCAGCGCCGCGGCTGTATCTAGCCAATCGTGTGCCCCGCGATAACGGCGCAATCTATGTTCCTATGGGTACAGACGAAGAGACTGTGGGAAATGCCTTGCGCAAGTCGGCATTTCGGCAAAGCCTGTATGACAATGGTCAGTATCGGCCGCAGCGCTATCTGATGATCTGGCCCAGGGCCAGGGTGATCGAATGGGCCGACCGCTGGATCAGCGAGAATCCCGACCACCCAGGCGTCGCTTCAGCCGGCGCATGATGTCCATGAAGCCACTGATCTCGGCCTCGAACTCAAGCTCGGAAAAGCGCTCGCTATCCAGAAATCGCGGCAGATAGTAAAGGTTTGCAGACTCAGCGGGATCGATCCAGCCAGGATTGCAGGTCGTGGCTGATTGCAGACCCAAGCCTGACAGCACCGTACCCGATTGAGCATCGTATTGCCCGGACGGGTAGCAGTAGTGACGCGCATTGCCCAGTCCCAGCGACCTCAGGTCTTCAAGGCACCCTTCAACGTTGAGTTTCAGGGATTCAGGCGAATCGGCTGTGAAGCTGTGATCCCTGCCATGGGCCTGGAGCGATACCGACGGATCGTTCTGTACGAGGGTCAGAGTGCCCTGGGTGGCGTAGCGAAAAAGCGCATCGTTGGACTCATGTCCAGGCAGCGGCGGATCATCACCTTTCTGGGCGAGTTCGTCTGCCGCCTTCTCGAGCTGCTTCTTGGGATCGTCAGGAGGCCACGCGTCCATCGCAGGAAGGTCTCGACCCAGCCGCTGGGCGTAATCTGTCCATAGGGCATAGCGCCAGCCGACATGTCGAAGAGGCGCTTGCTCCACGATAGGGCGGGTATGCAGGTAGACCGTGGCCGACAAACCCCGAGACTGCACCTCGGGGATCAGATCTGAAAAGGTGGTGCTCCAGCCGTCGTCGAAGGTGAGGACAAACCGCGGGCCGCGACCTGCTCTCGGAGGCCTTGCGCCAGCCTGGCAGGCGGTGAGCAGTTCATCGAGCGTCATGCATTCCAAGCCTCGGGCAATCAGCAGGTCGAGCCGTTGGGCGAAGGTCGCACGCTGCATGAACAGCATTCCGTTATAGCGATGCTGGCGAGCCCGTGCTCCACCGTGATAACACAGAACCAGAATCCGGTGACGATAGAGCCACCGAAGCCCGACAAAAACCCCGAGTCGATGCAGGATAGACAACAGGGTCTGTCGCATCATGGTCTTCGGGATGAGTCTGTGGCGGATCCACAGGATCGCCAACGCCGCTGAGCGATTGTTCTGATCATCGGCTCAAACAGAAACAGTCCTGTGCCGCAGACGATCAGAAAAAAGACCGTTTGCACCCCTGCTGAAATGAGTGCTGGTTGTGATTGCAGCATCGCCTGGGTAGTGATGGTCAACAGCAGTGCGACACCGGCAATGAGGGTTGCTCTCGATAAAGGAAGCAGAACCTCCCGAAGCGGCGTATGCAGGGCACGTAGAGCGATGACAATGGCGACACTGGCTCCTGCCATTGAAAAAGCCACATGAATCGGGGTCAGCCACTCGAATGAGACCTGGATGGCCATCAGTGCGCCAAAGCATGTCGCGCTGACCTGTACGAGCTGCATTCTGAGCAGTGCTGCATCGTGTTTGGCTGCCTGCAGCGGCGAGACCAGAAATGACCTAATTGCACGCAGGGGCATGGACAGGCAGAAGATCGGCAGCAGTGCCGCCATCGGCAACCATTGCTCGCCAAGTACGAGCATGACAAAGGGCGCAGCCAGAAGACCCAACAGGCTGTAGAGCAAGATGGAGGCGATGAGCATCAGCTTGACCGGCAGGATGATCTGCATGCTGCTCAGTGTTCCGGTGCGGTGATTTTCTTTCGAGAAAGCGGGCAAGGCGACCTGATTGACAATGTTCATCACCTTCGAGAGGGGCATCAGTGCCCAGTAGCTTGCGGTGGTGAAGTAGCCCATCTCCGTGACAGTGATGAACTGGGCGTAGATCAGGATCGGGATGGCGCCACCTGCATGAACGAGAAACTCGGTCAGCATGAGGCGCCTGGAACGAATCAGGACCACGCGCAGTCGAGCGAGGGTCAACAGCGGGCGAAATGGAGTCCTCGTACACCGTCGGTAGCCGACGCACAATGTGGCCTCTCTCGCAATCGGTCCGATGAGCAGGGCAAGAAAGCCTGCTCCCGCTAGCGCTCCCAGCAGCGTGACGCTTGCGCCGATCAGCGAGGCTGTCAGCGTCACCCGAACCTGTTCGCCATAGCGCATCTCGCGCAGGATCTGCGCTTCAGGCCCAATGCGCAGGGGGAGCAGCACCAGGTGGAGTGCAATCAGCAACATGCCGGTCTGCAGGGCCTCCTTGCCCGGAATATGGGCGTAGTACTGACCCGCCAGCAGGAGAATCAGAATCGAAAAGCCTGACAGGGTTACCGCAAATCCCTCATACGACCGCTGGGTCGACTGAATGTTTCGGGAGTGCCGCACGAGCTGGTTGATCAGGACGTACTCCGTTGGGGCCGTGAGCAAAGCCAGCAGGGCAAACACGGTCGCCGAGAGGCCATAGTCAGCCGGGGTCAGCCAGCGCATGACGAGGATCGTAGCCGACCAGCTCACGATCTGGCCCAGAATCTTGCCCAGGGTCACCAGGCCGAGGGAGCGGATGATCGAGCGGCGATCCACAGCCCTCAACGCTCCCTGATGAGGGTGGACAGAACCTGCCTGGAACAGGCCAGCGGTGAGTGACCCCAGGGCGTAAATCGCTTGAGCAAGTAGCGATCATCGGTGGGTGACACACTGCCACTTTGCGTCGTGACGGCATACGAAAATCCGGACTCTCTGACCAACTCAACATGTCGGTCATTGAAGTCCAGACCGGGTTTTCCGTTCGGATAGGCAAAGCCTTCGATGGGAACGCGTAGCTCCGTCAACAGCTCTTCGCGTGAATCCAGGATCTCGCGCTTTGCCGCTTCGAAAGGGATGCGACTGAGAATTGGATGATGACGGGTATGGGCACCAATGCCGAAACCTGCAGCCGCAAGGGCGCGCAGGCCGGTTCGGTCCAGACTGGTTGTAGCGGTGGCAATTCGGAAGTGCTGCTCCAGGGTGCTCAACTGCTGGTCTCGTTCAGCTGGAGCCAGTGTTTTGAGGCGGTCTTGCAGTTGTTGCGCACTGTGCTGTCGCGCCTGTGGCGTTGAGACGTTGAGCGTCTGCAAGGCGGGACTGCTGCCTGTCAGGGGCGGCACTGCATCAGACGGCAATGTCCGGATGAGTTCGATCGCTCGATCATGCCAGTGGCTGGGGGTGTCGAGGCAGCTCGTACTCACGAAGAATGTGGCGTGAAGATCTCGCTGCACCAGGCGAGGCATGACGCGGGTCACCCAACTGCGATAGCCGTCGTCAAACGTGAGACAGGCGCTTGGATTGCTGAAGCGCTGGCCCTCTCGGGCAACCGCACTCAACTCGACCACATCAAAATGGCTCTGCACCCAATCGAGCAGCATGTCAAAGCGCGCAAGATCGATGGCCTCCGGCTGGAGAGGGTCGGCCTCGGCAAGAATGTCATGGAAGGTCAGGATCAGGACCTGCCCCTGCGCCCAGCGCTTCAGCAGGCGGGACAGGATGCTGGAGATCATCCCAGTCCCCGGATCAGGAGCGGCCCCAATCGGTTGACCAGCCATCGTGGCATGCGACGCCATCCTTCAATGACCAGGCGGTATTTAGGATTGTTCGGGTTGAGCGCAGGGACAGACTCGCCCGGTGCCAGCCAGAATTGATAGTGAAGCGACTGCGGCTCGAACCCCCAGTTACGCTTGAAGTCGAACGATCCGGTGCCGCGTTTGCTGCGTCCGTAATTGAAGACCGAACAGCCCCGCTGAACACCGCGGCGCATGACCTCCCAGTACTTGAAGTCATTCGCAGCGAGCTGACGCGCTTTTTCGGTATCACCTGCGTAAAACGGAAACACCTCGTCGCGCCAATAGAGGGTCAGCACACTGCTGACTGGCTCTCCCTGGGGGGCCTGGACAAGCAGGCATTCACAGTCGTCACCGAATGCATGCTGGATGGCTTCAAAAAAACGCAGGGGTGCGCAGGGCGTTCCGTGTCGATGTACATTGTCGGTGTACAAGGAGTAGAAGGTCTGGACTGAACACGGACCCGCCGTGAGTCCATTCGATATGCCCTTGCGGATCATGGCTCGCTGCTTGCGAGGTATGGCCTTCAGGTTGATTTCGTCGTCCTGGGCAATTGACTTGCGAAACAGGACATACAGGTCTCCTTGCGTTGGTCGCTCGCTGGGTCCAGGGGCGGTTTCCCGCCATTCGACATGCGATACCCCGAGCTCTATCGCCATGTCGATTGCCGCCTGGCGCAGAGCTCGATCGGCTTGTTCATCCAGGGCAAGAACACCCGCCCATTGACAGAAGGGCAGGCTGACCAGGGTGTGTCCAAACAGCCGGGTACTCACTTCCATGAGTGGCAAGAGACCTACGATCTCATCGCCGCGAAAGGCGAGCAGCGAACGATCTCGATGACCAAAGGTCGCGCTGACGATGGATAGCCAGCGCCAGTCATGAAAGACCGCAGCAGCAGGCTGGGCGCGGACAAAGCGTTGCCACTGCTGCTCATCGCGGGGGACAGCATGTCTGAGGCGAATCGAAGGCTCAGCCGCTGGGTTGCTCAAGACTGAATACCTGTCGCATGGGGCCCCAAGAAAAATCGCTCAGCATCCGGTCGATCTTGGCGAGCATGCGGTCCTGATTGACGTAATGCCTGAATCGGGATTTCAGGCTCGCACCATGCACGCGCGGTTGCCCCGGGTCGATTTCCCAAGGATGGCAGTAGAACACGGCGGGCTGCGCATCGGATCGCATGACGCGAGAAAGACTGCGCTTTGACCAGGCGTAGGGTAACAATCGAAAGTAACCCCCACCCGAGGCAGGCCAGTTGCGCCCCAGCCACCGTACCGATGTGGCGGGAATCTCGATCAACCCGTTGCGCGCATGCGCAAAGCGTGGCGCATCAGGCATACCGTAGAGGTCATGTCGAATCGGATAGATGCTCGAACTGTAGCGATGACCGGTTTCGGCAAGAATGTCCAGAGCCCAAAGCGTCCGCGGTCCCACCGAGAAACTGGGTGCGCGATAGCCAACAATGGGTTGCCCGGAGATGGACTCCAGCACACCACGGGCACGCACCACATCTTCTCGAAACCGATCCTGGCTCAGTTCGTGGATCATGTGATGGCCATGGCCGTGGCTGGCCAGCTCATGACCTTGCGCAACAATTCGACGCACCATATCTGGATAGCGCTCGGCGATCCAACCAAGCACGAAGAAGGTTGCTTTGACCTGATGATGATCGAGCGTCATGAGCAGCCGTTCTACATTGGCCTGCACTCGGCATTCAAGCTGATCCCAGTCCTTGCGATTGATCACCCGGGAGAAGGCCGCAACCTGAAACCAGTCCTCGACATCAATCGTGAAGGCATTCACGATCGAGATTGAATCATCTCCCGTCTGTCTCGCGAGCGACATCATGCCGAGGGCTGGCTCCTAGGGCTGGCATCCAGACCCTGGGCACGCGAAGCTGGGTCTCCAGCGAGGTTTTGCTCCCCAGCGTTCGGAGCCTCGTCTTGACTCAGGACCGTGCGGTCTACCGCGACTTGAGGCTGTCGCATTACGCGCAAGACCTTGCGCATCAGGTTGAACATCATGGCATTGGAGGCCTCGAGCATCTCGATGCGCTCTTCAAGCTGCACAATGCGGTCCGGCACAGCGCCACCCGCGCTGGCTAGCGCGGCTGCCCGTACTGCCCGGCGCGCGGCATCGCTGGGGCCTGCTCCGTCGCGTGCAGGGTACCCGGATGTTTGATTGGCCGACTCGGCGGCGCCCGACGATGCATCTTGATTCGTGGATGCCTCACCCCCCAATTCCTGAGCTTGCTCCTTGGCCACTGTGACCACATCTGCTTCTGCAATCTTTGCTTTTTCGCCCAGGAAAGCGGCCAGCAGCAGGCGATCACACAGGGTGTTGATGCGGCGCGGGATACCCTCAGTGGCTGCATGGATGGCGCCGAAAGCGTCTGACTCAAAGCCGGGCCGCTCAGCCCATCCGACATGACGAAGTCGGTGTTCGATGTAGTGTCGGGTTTCCTCGGCATCGAGCGGGCCCAGATGATAGGACGCGATCACGCGCTGCTTGAGCTGACGCATTTCCGACCGCTGCATGATCTCCCGAAACTCGGGCTGTCCGACCAGAAAACTCTGCACCAGAGAACGTGTGCCGACCTGGAAGTTCGAGAGCATGCGCAGTTCTTCGACCGCGCGAGGCGACAGATTCTGTGCTTCGTCAACAATCAGCAAGGCGCGCCGGCCATCAGCGTGCAGGGTCTCGAGATGCAGCTGCAAGCGAGTGAGCAGCGTGGCTTTGTCCTCACCACCCGCAGGCAGACCGAAGGCCGTGGCAACTAATCGCAGCAGATCATCGGAGTCGACCTGCGTGCTGACGATTTGTACCGGCACAATCGTGTCGGCGGGAATCCGCCTGAGCAGCCCACGCAGCAGGGTGGTCTTGCCGGCACCCACCTCGCCCGTGATCACGATGAAGCCTTCGCCCTGATGCAGGCCGTACTCAAGGTAGGCCATGGCCCGCTTGTGCCCCCGGCTGCCGAAGAAGAAATCCGGATCAGGATTGAGCTGGAAGGGCTTTGCGCTCAGACCGAAATGGCGTTCGTACATAGTGAACCCTCGTGTCCTGAGGTTTAGTCGAGACGGTAGTCGGCGGCAAGAAAGCCTGCGACTTCGTCAAACTCCACAACCCCGGTGCCACTGCCGGTCTGGCGCTGAACCCGAGCCCCGATCGAGACCACCCATCGGGGCGAGAGTCGCCAGTCCCAGGAGCCAATGAGCGAGTTGCGGGTGGACTCCACGTTGGCGCTGGCTGATTCGGATTGCAGGTGGCTCAAGGACAGATTGATGGCTTGAGCTGAGTCGAGGCGATAGGTGCCGCTGATGTTGGCACCGAACTGGCGCAGGGCGGGGGCGGTCGCTCCGATAGCGGTAATTGCGGATCGGCGGTCTGCCGTGAAGATGCCGAACTGGACGGCTGAACGCGAGCCCTGAAGTGCGACCGTCGCTCTGCTTGCCTGAAAATACACGAGCGGTGTGTTCAACGCACCGCTGAACTGCAAACCGATATCTGCAAGTGCAGCGGCAAGCGCTGCAGGGCTGCCCTGGAGCCCACGCAGGGTGGCCGGATCAACACCAACGCGACTGAGTTCTGCCAATGCTGCATTCTGGATGGCCGTGAGGCTCAGATTGGCGCTATTGCCATCCTGGACTCCCTCCGAATGGTTGATTGATGCGACCCAGTTGGCGCCACGGTGGTCGGCTGTCACGGAGAACTGGTTACCGTAATAGCGATCGGCCCAGCGTGCCGCGACGCTGGTTCGCGCCGAGGGGTTCCACTGCAGAGCCGCGACCGCACCCGTTCCGCTGGATTCGCCCGCTGTATTCACCAGCCGGTCATTAGCGCTGTAGCCTACGCCTGCGCCGGCGCGCAGGGATGGGCTCAGCCTCAGCCATCCGAGCAAGTCGTACTCTTCGTTGGTGTAATCAAGGTCGTTCCGGTAGCTGACATCGGCACGGGTCAGATCGACCGACACCCCAAGCAATCGGCGCTCGAGGTCCGACCGAGCCCCGGCGGACAGAATATTCTGGGTGTTGGGACCGGCGAAGACAAAGGGCAGGACTGAAGTCTGTCCGCCATCGATGTACCGTAGCCGGTAGCGGACATTCCAAGACCCATCTCCGCCCAGATCACCCCGGGCATAGGGCGAGATCTCCAAGTTGCGATACTGACCGGTGTTGGCCACCTGGCCGGCAGGGTCCAAGGAGCTCGAAACAAAGGGATTGAGGTTCACTGACCGGATATAGGCCAGAGCCGAAACCCTCAGCCACTGATCCACCAGCCGTTGGTCTGCAACCGCGCGAAGGTCGCTTCTCAGTCTGAAGCTGTCGCCCGACCCATCCCGGACCTGAGCGCGCAGGGTGTAGTCGACTGCGACCGGCCCACGCTGCAGGTTCTGGCGATACCGGGCATAGGGAGCGACTTCCAGCAGGGCATGGCCAGGATCTGTTGCGGTACTGGACTGCAGGTCGAGGTTGTTGCTGTACAGAACGCTGCCGCGAACTCCGAGGGCCAATCCGTCGGCCGGTTCGCTTTGCAATCCGACCCCCAGGGGGCGCAGGCCTGAGGCGCCGCCCATGCTGCCCGGGGTGGGTGGGCTTTGCTGTGCCCATGTGGTGCCTGCAACCGACCCAAAAGCCACCGCAATCAGGAGACAAAGACGTTTCACCGACGATCCGCGGATCATCGGGTGATGGGAATCAGGCCGCTGCATATCCATAACCGTATCCTTGATAACCGCCATGACGGGCTTCGCGGGATTTATTGAGGACCATCCCGACCATCTCGGGTGAACCCATGGCGGTGATCGCATCGGCCACTGCATCACGCGGTGTGTTGCCAGCTTCTACGACCATCACGATCTGGCCCATGTAAGACGCCAGAACCCGGGACTCCGTTGTCATGAGTATGGGCGGGGAGTCGAAAATGATGATGCGATCATCGTACCGGCTTGCGAGATGGTCGACCAGTGCGCCCATGGCAGAACTGGCCAAAAGCTCGGTAGCCTGCTCGTGTCGACGGCCCGCCGGCAAGACCGATAGCCGCTCGATGTTGGTCGGCAGGACAACTTCGCCAACATCAAGGTGCGGGTCATTCAGGCAGTCCATCAGGCCGCGAGTGGTACTGAAGCCCAGTTCGGTCGGGATGGAAGGCTTGGCGACATCGGCGTCCACCAGCAAGACGTAGGTATCACGCTCGGCCGCGATGCTCATGGCCAGGTTGATCGCGCAGAAGCTCTTGCCTTCTCCCGAGTAGGCGCTCGTGACCATGACTCGGCGGCCATTGGCAACAGGCGCTACGCCCCGACCAAATGCATTGTCGAGCAAGGGACGCTTGATGACGCGAAACTCCTGGCTGAGCGCAGTTGGAGCGGCATCGGGAGTGACGAAGCCTCGGGTCCTCAGGGTGTCGATGGAAATCAACGCCGGGTCGGGGCGTCTGGGGCTCGCCACAGGCCGTGGCTGCGTGGCCGCAGTAGGCGAGTCATGCGGAGAGACTGGACTCGATTTGGACGGGGCGCCTGATGGCGTGGATGGAGTCGCACTTGCAGCGGGACTGGGCGGCATGAGATCCATGGCCCGGGCAATCAGAGGCTCCCCGTGCTCTGGTGGCATCGTGCCTGAAGCCGCAGCGGCCTCCGATTGTGGCAGGGTGTTTGCGACATCACGCGATAGCTGATCAACCGCTTTTTCGATAAGGCTCATAAGTTGTCTTCCGGTCAGCGAATGAACAGGCGCGAGGCGAACCAAGCGATGAGAAGCCCGAAGAGCAGCAGATAAGCGGCTGCACTCCCCGAAAACTTCAGAACCTCACGACGCTCACGGGCTGACCGTTCGGGTGTGCCCAAGAGCGATACCGTTCCAAGCAGGGGCAGGTTGGTCACCTTACGGAGGCTGCGTCCGTCGAAGAAGGCAGGTTTGACCTGCTGCAGCAGGAAGGCCACCGCAACGCCAGCGGCCAGGGACAGCAACAGGACACCGGTGAGCAGCAAGGGTCGATTGGGCGTCACTGGGTACGGCGTGACTCGGGGTGGGTCGACTACCCGGAATTCGCCGACACCGGATTTCGAATCCATTTCGCCGGACATGGCGGCGGATTCGCGACGCGAGATCAGCGCTTCGTAGTTCTTTTTGTTGATCTCATAGTCGCGATTGAGCTGTGTGTATTCCGCTTCGATCTTGGGAATGGTCGTCACCGCAGCCCGGGCCTGGGAAAGACGCGAGTCGGAGTCGGCCACCCGCGCACGCAGCGCGGCAATCTTCGACTCCGTATCGGCAAGAGATACCTTGATGTCCTGGTAGACCTTGTTGGGAATGATTGTCGTTGCGACATTGGGTGCGCTGTTTGCACTGGATGCCGCGAGGGCCCGCTTCTCGGCTTCGGCAATCTGCTCGAGGTCGCGAACGACCCGCCGCTGGATGATCACGTCGGGATGCTCATCGGTGAAGCGAAGCGCCAGTTCATCGAGCCGCTTGCGGGCTGCTTCGGCGCGCAACTCGGCCTCCGGTGTCACCCTCGGAGTGTTCGGGCTGCGGGCTGCAGGCGATGGTTCAGAGCTGACGAACTGCGGCTTTTCGTCCGCAAGCTGGCGGCGCAGAGCCTCGCGGCTGTTCTCCAGTTGACGTAGTTCGAGCCGTGCCGCATCAGACTCACGCTGTGCCGAATTCGCCGTTGAAATATAGTCGGCTGATAGCCTGGGCATGACGTCAATATTGCGGATCTTGAAGTCCTTCAGTGCATTCTCGGCCTCGACAAGCCGTTTTTCGTAGATGGCAATCTGCTCGTCGATGAAGCGCCTCGCCTGTTCTGCATCCTTGCGTTTGTCGCCGAGATTCGCTTCTACAAAGATCGAGAGCAGCGATTGCACGACCTTGCGCGCGGAGTCGGGGGACACATTGCGATAGGACACCGAATAGAGGTTGGTCCCGCCTGCGGGGCGGAACACGATCGATTTGATCAGCTCATCGACCATGCCCTCGCGCTGCTTGGCATCCATGGTCTTGAGGTCAAGATCCGACATCGCCAAGACCCGCTCAACATTGGGTCGGCTCACCAGAGTGCGGGCCATCATCTGAACCTGTTGATCCAGATTGGGCTGAACAGCGAGCCCCGCCATCAGAGGCTTCAGGATGGACTGGGTATCCACATACACCCGCGCATTGGCCTCGTACCGCGAAGGAATGCTGAAGACCACTACGGTCCCGATCAGACCCGTCGCGAGGGTTGCCAGAAAACCCCACCAGCGATGTTTCCAGAGGCTCGGAAGAAGTTCTCGAAGTTGCAGCCAGAATTGAGCCATGATCAGAAGTAGCTTTCAGGAATCATGATGACGTCACCGGGCAGCAGCTCGACATTGGCCGAGACGTCACCCCCCTTGAGCAGATCACGCAGGCGCACCGCGTACTGCTTGCCGCCTTCGCTTTGCCGGATCAGCACCGCCCGATTGCCCGCGGCCATTTCGGTAATACCGCCCACCGAGATCATGACGTCGAGCAGGGTCATGCCCTGCTTGTAGTTGATCGCAGCGGGCTTGGCGGCCTGACCCACCACGCGAACCTGAGCCGAGGTGTTCCCCACAAAGCTGGTGACTGCAATGGTGACGCTGGGGTCGCGAATGAATTTTTTGAGCCTGTCTTCGATTTCACGCGCGAGTTCGGCAGGTGTGCGTCCGATCGCGATCATGTCTTCGATCAGTGGGGAAGTGATCTTTCCATCGGGTCGAACGGGCAGGCTCGCTGAAAGCTCTGGATGGCGCCAGACGCTGATCTGCAGGACGTCACCGGGGCCGATCTTGTACAGATAGTCGGGCGCGGCCGCTTTGGCAGGAGCCGAAGGCAGATCCTGTGTGGCGCACCCGCCCAGCAGCCCGGTCAGGGCTGCGCAGGCCACGAGTGCAGCGAACAGGGATTTCTTCATTGACATGATGAACTCCGTAAGCAACGGAAGATTAGATGAAAAAAAGGATTTTCTTCAAAGTCGTCTCTGACCCATTCGGCGCGATTCTGAATCCAATTCGATATTCGAGCCGTGATTTATTCATCGGTTTCGTGACATCTCCGTAACGGCTGCCTGAGAGGACGGTTTTTCGTCACGAGCGGCGCAGAACTGCCTCCAGCATCAGGATCGACCAGAGGGGACGGCTGAAGTCAGCTCGGCCTGAAACATGATCTTCCGCCATCCGTTTCAAGGTCTGGAGGTTCAGCAAAGCGCTGTCGGCCAGTGCCGGGCTGCTGGCCAAAGCCATGGCCTTGCTGGATAAAGGCCCTCGCAGCCAGTGCGCGAGCGGGACTGAAAACCCCATTTTCGAGCGGTGCAGGATGGAGTGAGGCAATGTGTCGGAGAGCGCGGTTTTGAGGACCCTCTTGCCGACCGACCCCTTCAGCTTGAGTGAACTCGGCAAGCGAGCCGCCCATTCCACCAGTCGGTGATCCATCAGAGGCTCTCGTACCTCCAGCGAATGGGCCATGCTGGCACGATCGACTTTGGTATTGATATCACCCGGTAGCCAGGTGGCGTAATCGATGGCTTGAATCTGTTTGAGCGGGTCGGCACTGCCGCAATTACCGGCCAGCGACTCGAACCGGGTTTCGCTGCGGTAGCCTGAAAGTTCCCGGCTCAGATGATCAGAGCGCAGGCTTTTTCGGACCTCTTCGCGCATCACAGCCACGCTGTTGAAGTAAGCCTCTCCTGTGCTTCTGGCCAGCGCCTGAAAGGTGGTTCGCGCGCGCAGCACCCTGGGAAGGCGATCAAACTTGGGATAGAAACGTCCAAGGGTTCCGAAAAGAGGTTGGCGCAACGCGGCGGGCAGCAATTGTCTGATTCGCTCCTCGCGCAGGTGCAGCCGATAGCGACGATAGCCAGCAAAGGTTTCGTCTCCGCCATCGCCCGAGAGCGCCACAGTGACATGCTTTCGGGCCATCTGGCACAGCCGGTAGGTCGGTATGGCTGAGCTGTCTGCGAACGGCTCGTCGTAGAGGCGCGCGAGAGTATCGATCAGACCAAAGTCATCGGCGCTGACCTGATGCTCGTGGTGCTCGGTTGCGAAGAGCCGCGCAACTTCCCGGGCATGGACGGTTTCGTCATGATCAGACTGGTCAAATCCAATTGCGCAGGTTTGCACGGGCGAGGGCTGCAGCCCGGCCATGAACGCCACCACGGTGCTTGAGTCGACCCCACCCGACAGAAAAGCGCCGAGCGGCACCTCGGACACCAATCGCATGCCAATCGATTCGCTGAGCAGTTGCCTGAGCTCATCGCAGGCCTGCTCCAGGCTGCAGTCCCGTTCGGAAGAAAAATCGACCTGCCAGTAGCGCTCAATGATCGGGGCTGTCTGGCCGACTCTGAAGACGAGATGGTGGCCCGGCGGCAGTTTGCGCGCACCGATCCAGAAGGACTCTGGATCAGGGATGTAGCCCAGAGCCAGATAGTCCTCGACCGCGCGAGCATCGGTCCGGCGATTGAAACCTGGCTGATCGATGATGGTCTTGAGCTCTGAACCGAAGGCCCAGCGGCCGTCAGTGAGCTGACCGTAGTGCAGCGGCTTGACACCCAACCGGTCTCGGGCGGCAAAGAGTGTCTTGTTTGGGCGATCCCAAAGCACGAAGGCGAACATGCCCCTCAATCGTGCAACGAGACCCACGCCCCATTGCTCCCAGCCATGGACGAGGACTTCGGTATCGCTTGATGTGGCAAAGCGGTGACCGGATCTGGTCAGCTCCTGGCGCAGATCCTGGAAGTTGTAGATCTCGCCATTGAAAACCACAACAATCGACCCGTCCTCATTGGCCAGGGGCTGCTGACCCGTGGCCAGGTCTATGACGGACAGCCGGCGATGCCCGAGCGCGATGTGCGGCTCGATGTGCACAGCGCCTTCATCGGGGCCCCGATGCGTCTGCAGATCGTTGATCTGCCGGAACTGATCCGGATCGGCCAGACTCGGGCGGCCGGGATCAAACAGGGCAGTCAGTCCGCACATGGGTCAGTTCCCCCGTGCACGGTGAAGGCAACTCGAGCTGATACCCGGACTGTCATGCGTCAGCCCTTCGTCGCCTTGCTCTGCAGAGCCTTGACCTCTTCGGCGCGCGGTGAGGCTGGAAACTCCTTGAGCCACTGCTCGGCCTGACTGCGTACATCGTTGCTACGGCCTGCCTGCGCCAGCGCCTGGATCAAGTTCAGGCGAATGTCGGCATCTTTGGGTGAGAGCGTGACCGCCTGACGCAGGATATCCAGAGCCGGTTGAGTCTGCCCTTTGGCCAGCAGAACCGCGCCGAGCGTATCGGCAATCGGACCAGACAGCGGAGCAAGCTGAAAGGCAATACGCGCGTGCTCTTCTGCCCCAGGGTCTTTCATCATGTGCAGGGCCCAGGCGAGATTGTTTCGGGCGTCCGGATTGCCTGGATTGCGTCTGACCACCGCTTCAAAGTGCTCGGCTGCTGGCTTCCATTGCCGCGCTTCCAGTGCTTTTTGCCCCGCGTAGGCACGCAGGCTCAGATCGTTCGGAGAAGCGACGAGACTGCTCTTGAGTGCTGCATCTGCCTGCGCGCTGTCATCGAGCTTCAGGAGCGCCTGATGCTCACGGATGGCGCCCAGGGCAGTACGCTCGGCGCTCAAGCTGCGGCGGTAGGCCGCTGCTGCCTCCTTCCACTGGCCGTCTGCGGCATGAAGATCACCCTCGAGAATCAGGCCTGTTGCCCGACGTGGCTGATCCTGTGTCAGCTTGCGGGCCAGCCGGAAGGCTTCGTCCTTTTTTCCGTCCTTGAGCAGGGCGCTGGCCATGCCGAATTGAGCCGCAGGGGTACGGCGATCGAGTTCGGCAGCGCGCTTGAAGCTGGCCATGGCGCCAGCCTGGTCACCGGTTGCGCTTCGTATCTCGCCAAGCCGCAAGTGAGCGGCAGCCATGTCGGGCTTGATGCGAACAATACGGCTGAAAACCTCCAGCGCCTGCTGGTTGTCCTTG
>Ga0315905_10002740_pt1 | contig 18418 bp, 20 predicted proteins | sample LakEriMetagenome_5_FD_203522 | JGI IMG/M metagenome (GOLD analysis project Ga0315905, IMG submission 203522) | Freshwater fungal communities from buoy surface, Lake Erie, Ohio, United States - Buoy 4 MA121 | ecosystem: Environmental > Aquatic > Freshwater > Lake | place: USA: Lake Erie, Ohio... | reverse complement strand
GTAGCCGCAACGCTAGTAACCGTACCCAATGGATTTGTTGCCCAAGATGTATTGCTACCATCGGTTGTTAAATACTTACCGCTATTACCCGTTTGGCTTGGCGCTAAAGCATTGAACGCCGCATTAGCCGTTGTTTGCCCTGTACCGCCCGATGCAATGCCAATTGCGGTAGATGCGGTAACAGTTGTAAACGCACCCGATGATGGCGTTGTATTACCGATAGCAGTTGAATCAATAGTGCCGCCGTTTATATCCGCAGTATCAGCAATCAAACTATCAATGTTGCCTGTACCGGTTAAATACAAATTACGCCATTCATGCCCTGTTCTACCCAAATCATAAGCGTTATCACTAGCGGGGTCTAAATCTGAATTTACCCTACCATTAAAAGTAACAGTATCGGTATTTGATGAACCAAGCGTAGCGTTATCGTTTACAACTAAAGTTGTTGCAGTAACCGTTGTTCCCGTTACTGTTGATGGCGTAGTTGCGCCAATGGTTGTACCGTTAATTGCACCGCCTGTAATGGCAACGCTATTAGCGTTTTGGGTTGACATTGTGCCAAGCCCTGACACTTGCGTATTAGCAATGGCAATAGTTAAATCCGCGGCGGCGGTTAGTTGACCTTGACCATTAACCGTAAAAGTAGGAACGGCGCTTGCAGTACCGTATGATGCCGCCGTAACCGCCGTATTAGCGATTGAAATGGTACGGTTGGTAGTTAGGTTGCCCCCGCCGCTTAAACCCGTTCCCGCGCTAATTGTTAGGCTTGTAGGCGGCGCACCAACATCCGTATTGGTAAGAACAACAACGCCGGTATAGCCGTTAACGCTTGCTACTTGATCGGTGTTATCAATCTTTTCCCATGCCGTGCCGTTGTAGATTGCCCAATCGCCTACCAACCAATCGGTTACGCCGTTAAGGTTTGTATTGCCGGCAACGGAAACAACATAATAGTAACCCTTGCTACCAACGCTAGATGTAAGCGTAGGCGTATTAGTTGATGCGTTCCATGCGCCTTGGTAACTTACGCCGCCTTGGATTGAAGCGGGGATTTGCGATAGCGGTACAGTACCGCCGGCATCAAGCGTAGCAACGCCTAGGGCAACGCCCGCGTTCAATACCGCCGCACTACCCAAGCCAAGGTTAGAACGCGCATCAGCGGCGTTAGAAGCGCCTGTACCGCCATCAGCAAGGGCTAGATCGGTAATGCCCGTAATGCTTCCGCCCGTAATAGTTACGTTACTGCTATTTTGCGTTGACATAGTACCCAAACCGGATACTTGTGTGTTTGCAATTGCGATAGGTGTAGCCGCCAATGCGGTTAGTTGACCTTGTGCATTTACAGTAGCGGAAAGAGTGTTAGATGCAGAACCATAAGAACCCGCCGTTACCGCGGTATTTGCAATAGCCAAAGTACGGTTAGCAGATAAATCGCCGCCGCCGGAAAGCCCTGTACCCGCGGTAATAGTTGTTGCTTGATCCGCGGCGTTAAGGTTAGTTCTTGCGCCCGCGGCGGTTGATGCACCCGTACCGCCATCGGCTACCGCCAAATCTGTAATGCCGGTGATTGAACCGCCCGTAATGGCAACCGCGTTTGCATCTTGCGTTGACATTGTTCCCAAGCCGCTAATTTGCGTATTGGCAATAGCAATAGGCGTAGCGGCTAAAGATGTTAATTGGCCTTGCGCGTTTACTGTAGCTGTTAGGGTATTGCTTGCAGAACCATAAGATGCCGCGGTAACGCCGGTATTGGTAATGCTAAATGTACGGTTGGCGCTAAGATCGCCGCCGCCTGATAAACCCGTACCGGCAGTAAGTGTTGTTGCTTGATCTGCGGCATTTAAGTTTGTACGCGCGCCGCTTGCAGTAGTAGCGCCTGTACCGCCATTGGTTACGGCAAGTGTTCCCGTAATATCTGCGGTTGAAATATCAAGCAAATCCCAAGATGTATTTGTTCCATCAGTCTTTAGGTATTTGCCAGTATTAGTTGCTTGGCTAGGCGCAAGCGCGTTAAAACTTGCGTTAGCAGTAGTTTGCCCCGTACCGCCGTTAACAATAGGCAATGTACCGGTAATATCCGCCGTAGAAATATCAAGCAAATCCCATGCGCTATTAATACCATCGGTTTTTAGGTACTTGCCGCTATTGCCTGTTTGCGTAGGCGCAAGGGCGTTAAAGCCGGCGTTAGCCGTAACTTGCCCCGTACCCCCTAGGTTAACGGGAACGGTACTTAGGCTAATGGTAGAACCCGATACAACAATAGGCGCTTGGCCAATGTATTGAATCGTACCAACCGGCCCAACGGTTTCGGTAGTTCCATCAGAAAAAGTAAAAACAAGATAAAGCGAATTATCAATTTCAACCGGTTCAACATCCGTTACGCTTCTACCGGCAATGCCGCGATCAATGCGAACGATAAGGTTGTTACCATCAACTACAACAACTTTAGAAATAGCCATTTTTTATCCCCTTAAAGTACAGTAACACCATCCGAACGAACCAAGAACATCAAAAATATGATGTTATCTTCGGCGGGCGTTGGGGTATTCGCGGCAAATGCAATTTTGATTTTTCCCGTAAAGCAAACGGGGTTGTTTTCGTCAATCTTTAGTTGGGGATCGGAAGCAATCAAACCCCAAGCCGTATCATCAATTACCAATGTAAAAGAACCGGCGGCGTTTACCTTGTTGCTGATCGTAAGATTGATAGCGGTAGGAACGGGGGTGTAGTTAGATACATCAAAAGATAGCCCGTTACGGGTATCAATTAAGTTTGAAATTTGCCTACGCGCAATATCCGCGGTAACGGTTGCCGTAGATAGGTTAACCGGTAAACCGGCGGAATCAAGAATCGTTAGATTCCAATACCATCTTTGGTTATATACCAATTCGCCCGTAATCAGGGGGTTATCAAATCCGCTTACTTGCGTGATTACATTCTTGGAAAAAAGCGCCATGTTAGCGTTCCCTATACATAGGTAGAACAACCGCGTACTCGCGGGCAATTGGTATATTGTCTTGTCTAAATTTTAGCCGTTTAGTTAAATGGGGGCAACCGGCCAAACAACATTAAAAGGATAACCGGATTGTTGCGATACATCCCGTAGTTCTTGCCGGTAGGTTGCCCAAGCCGCTTGTTTTTCAGGGGTAAGCGCATTGTTTGGTATTTGTGTCCAATCCGAGGCGCTTAACAATGTATTCCTTTGCCCCTTAACTTCAACTTCTTTAAGTTGTTCGTTTTCAACCCAAGATAAAGTTACATCATTCCAAAAACATGAACTTGATGGTTTTTCAGGCTTTTTAACAATTGCGCCATCTTTAAAGTAATGCGTGTACGGATCGCATAAACAATCAACCTCTAAAAATAGATCATCGGGGTATTGTTCTTTTGTAACTTCAAATGAAAGATCATCAAGCCCATACCCTTGTTGCAAAATGTTGTTAGATACTCTTGCGTAAAATTTCATTATCGCCTCCGAATAAATGCACTCAGCACAATGTTTTGAAAAGCGTATGAACCGCCGTTAGCACCGCCCGCCAAACCATAAGCATAACCATTAAGGTTTAGCGTTTGTGTACCGGTTGTAGCAATAGTGGCCGTTGCCCTAATAACTTTAGAAGTTACCCAACCTTGCAAACTTGTAATTGGGCTACTTTCTGTTATTCCGTTAAAGTTTGTAATATTTGAATTTAAAGTTTCTTCTACTACAACGCCGTTAAATTGAAGTTCGGCTTTTAAAAATGATATGTAGGTAAAGTTATCCCAAATGTAAGGCGGCAAAGTATTTACCCTTGGGTCAAATGTTGCCTCAAGCAAAACTATATCGCCGGCATTTGCGGAAAATGTAATTGATGCAAATGTGTCAATCAAAGGCCCTGTAACACTTCCAGTCCAAAACCTATTAAATCCGTTGTATGAACCGTATGCGGCAGTAGTTACGGCATTTTGATTAATGTTTGCGGTAGCAACAACATTGCCGTTTAGCGTCATTTGCGAACCATTAAACGCAATATTTGTTGTATCGTTTCCAAATGCAAAGTTACCGGTTGAATACAAAACGCCGCCACTAGTTCCAGTTGCCATCGTAGTACCGCTAATCGCCGCGGTATTGGCTTGAAATGTTCCGCTAACGGTTAGGCTACCCGTGTTAGTAGATACGGCAGAAAGCGCGCCAACTTTTAATGCAGAAATGTAAGGGGTTGACCATAAGGTATTAGTACCGTTGTAGATACCATCGGCTTGGTACAAAGAATTGTTGCTTGCCGGATCGGGGTCATTAGCGTACCAAATAACATTAAATGACGCGCCCCATACCGCGCTTGCTTCCGCCCCCGTTGGGCGGTTGTCGCCGGATACTGTTACCGTTCCTGATACCGGTACGGGATTGCTTGCAATACGCGCATACATAATTCTTGAAGATGCGCCATTAGTTCCGTTAGTTCCGGCAGTTCCCGAAATAACAATACTAGCCGTTGTCCAATTAATTGTTGTATCTGTATCAGTTGCCGGCGCGGTAATAGGAACGGTAGCCGCATACAAAATATAGCCGGCGGTTGGCGGGCTAGTAATAGAAGTTGCCCAACCGCTTGGGGCGGCATATGAACCGCTTGCCCAAGTATAGGTAGATGTACCGCTAATAGATGGCGTTGATAGCGCCCATTGGTAAACAGTAGGGCGCGCCGTTTGAACGCCTGATGCACCCGCCGCGCCATCATCAAGAATAGCCAATGTTACGCTTCTAGTAACCGCAGTAACTAAATTGCTACCGTTAACAACCAAAGTTGCCGTAACGCTTGTTGCCCCTGAATTGGGCGTAATAGTTATGCTTGAAGATGCGCCGCTAGTAGGCGTAGCCCCTGTAATTGTCCATGCGTATGTAGGCGATGTAACATTTTGCGTAATTGCCGTAAGCGTAGCCGTAGATGGCGTAATAACGCCGGTAGTAGATTTTGAAAAAGCGGTAAATCCTGATATGTCAACAAACGGGCCAACATTAGAAATTGGATTCCAAGCAAACGATGTACTTGCCGCGCTTAAAACTGATTGGCCAATTTCATTGCCAACAAGGTACGCAAAATAATATGTTCCCGTATTTAGCGTAATGTTTGGAAATGTATAGGTAAAGTTATTTCCAAGTGGTTGGCTATTGCTTGAATTTGCCGATGCAAGTAACTTCCAATCTGATGGGCTAGGCGTTGCGTTTGTTGTAAAGAAAAGATTAATAAAAGTTACGCGCCCTGTAATCGGTACAAAAACTTGTACGCTAATGTTGGGTACGCTTGCGCTAGGCGATCCTGTAGCCGTAGGGGTTGATAACGATGAAAAGAAAACGGGCGATGATAAGCCGCTATTTGGAACGGGCGTAAATTGCGTTATGGTTTGATCGTCATAAACTTGCGCGTTGTATTCGTTAAGTTCAAGCCTAGCGCCTAATGAACCATCGGGTAACGATGCTTCGTTAACTTTCATTACGCGGAATAGTTTTGCGTTCCAACCGTAATCAGTATTGGTAACGCTAACTACATCGCCGGCTTCTACTTGGATGCCGTAGTAGGTTGTACTAAATCCAACAATTAAATCTTCGCGGGCTTGTTCTAGCAAACGGTTAGCAAGGTAATGTGCTTGCACCGAATCGTTAACCAAATCATATGTAATTGAATATTTGTTAACCGGTTCATTTGGATACAACAAACCGCTAGGCGTTTCAATGTTTATAAACGCGGCTTGATCGCGGTTTTCTTTAAACGGAAAACGCGCTTCAACTTGGTTAATTGAACTTGTAATATCGGTTGCGCTTACGCGGATTTCGCCAATAATGTTGTTATCGTTAAAAGCATAGGCGGCGCTTTCGGCTTTGTTAATAACTACAGACCATTGCCCCAACGCGGCGTTGTATGTCATCCAAGAATCGCAAGCCGACATGATGCGATCAATATTGGAAAGAACCGTTTGCCCCGCATCTAATACGCCGTTGATGCGATAACGCGGTTGGGTAGATGGTGAGCCGCTACTATTTGTAAATGTAATGGTTTGATCGCCATAAACATTTAGCGCCGTTGCGCTTGCACTATTTACAAACGCCGCATCTACCGCGCCGCCGTAAACAGAATTGGTAATGTAGTCGTACCAAACATCGCCGGCTTTTGCTACGCCTGTACCGTTAAGCGTATGCGCTACTTTAAATGTAATTGGTTGTAGCTGGGTTGTATCAGCATCGCGGTTATAGATTAATTTAACAATGGCAAAACCTAACCCGTTCATTTGGCGCGTACCCGACCATCTTTGCCCCGCCGCAATATCGCTACCGCCCATTACTGTACTTGGCGCGGATGCACCGTTAGCGGATGTAATAGTACCGCCCGCGGTAGATGTATAAAGGTTAATGTATAGATTGCCGCTAATCTTTGTATCTACATTTCCGGCTTCATCGGTAAGGCTAACTACTTTGGTTAAATCGCTACCATCAAATGTAATTTTCCTATCGCCGTAATACATATCGGTTCTATCAAAAGTAAATTGCCCATTGGGGCTAATACTTGATATGGCCAATACATAGTACATAGTTTTCTGATCGGTAGTTAATACCGCATCAACAAAAGTACCGCCCATGTAGGCATTGCCGTAAACAATAGGAATTGCGTTTACTGCGCTTGGCGGTACTTGTTGGCGCACCCCCATATCTTGTTGCGTTTCGGGGTTGTCAGAAAATATGCGCGTAACAACATATGAAAGAGCAAAGTTAACGGCAAACACGGTAGCCGCATAAGCGAAAGTACCCGCGGCAAAATATGCCGCCGCAATCATTGTTGCAACCATTTTTATTCCCTAACAAAAGTTGCGCCAAGGGCTTTGTACCCGCGGCGCGTGTAATCAATCAATGGGCCGTTTGCAGAAATCGATGTACAAACAAAATCTACTTCACCCGCTTTTAACATTTCTTTAGCCCGTTCATCAAATGCTTTCCAAAGCCGCCCGCCAATCGTACCGTTACGGTGTTCGGGTTCTACCCACCAAAGTAGTTCGTTTAATTCTTTTACTTTTGGCGACCAAATGTTAGAAGTTTTGTAAGCCACAATCGCGCCGCGCATATGCGTATCCACAAAAATGAACCCGCGCCCCTTAATGATGCTAAACAATAGTTCTTCAACATAACGGGGAAAATGATTACACGGTTCGCCAAGTTTTTTAATTGGGTTTTCATACGCATACGCCTCTACTATTTCTAACAATCTTGGTATATCGTATCTTGTCGCCTGTCTTATCATATTTACGCTTCGTAACCGTTAGTTTGTGTTACTGTTGTTTCGCTTGCCTGTGTGTTAGTTTTAGGCGGCGAACCAAAATCAAAAAATGTATTTGAAATTTCACTAACGCGGTTCATTGATGTATCGCCGGCGTAAATAAATTGCCAACTATTTTGATTTGTTTTAATTCCCGACAATCTGTTTTCTAAAACGCGGCGCATCGATGAACATGAAATAGAACAAGTTGCAATCCTAGTTCGCATTTCCGTATTGAAATCTTCGGTAATTGCTACGCTATTTATGATGCCCTGATAGCGTTTAAAAAATTGCGTTGTAGGCGTTGTAATGATTTGGTTGTTTGCATCAAAGAACCCGCGCCATACTTCTACCAATGAACCTTTAATATCGCTACTAAGAATCAATGAAATATTTGCCGATGCAATTCCTGTAAGGGAAATCGTAAGATCATCCGATGTAGCCTTAATATCGCGCTGAACATCGCCAACACTAAGCAATGCGCCAAGGTTTGAAAAGGTAATACCGCTAACCGTAATGGGCGCGGCGGCGTTGCAGAATGTATAAATCGTACCCGCATTACCAACGGTTAGTTTTACAAATTCTGCATGATTGATTTGCGATCCTGTAACCGCGTTAATTGTTGTCATGTTATGTATTCCCTAAAAACAAAGGCCGAATCCCATTGTACAAATGCGCCATCCGTCATTGGGTTAAGCGTATATGTTGGGCATGATTCTGCAACAACATTAAATGTACAAGCTGTTCCTAAAAAAACCGTTGTACCTGATGTGGGAGTACCGATCAAGGGGCGATGGATGCCAACCGATGAACCCGCGCTATCTGCGGTTACTTTGTAAACATAGCCGCCAACCATAATGAAATCGCCGGCTTTAAATGTACCGTTTGAATTTAGCGCAAGCGTTTGCGTGTTAGCCGCGGGCGCGCCGTTTAGGGTTGCCGCCGTAGCCGTTCCGCGCATCTTTACAAACCATTGTAGATTTGTACTTGCAAAACTAATTTGTTCCGGTAGTTGCCTATCTTTGTTATCAATGGTTTGGATAATATCCCGTACTTGCGGATAGTAAAGATACGAATGGGGTTGAATAGTAAAAACCCAAGGTACGGCGGTTAGGTATTGCGCTACGGTTATGTAGCCGCTACGGGCTACTTGTTGCCCAACCATACGGCGATTGTTTACCGTCATTGATTGCTGAATATCAAAAATAGTTTGAAACGACATTATGCGCGCCCCCTGTTTACCGCCAACGATTTGTTAGCGTACTGATTTGCCGCCCATATCGCGTTAGAACTACCGTACAAGCGTTCTTCAAACGATTTGGTATCAATGGCATTAATGTAGTTGTTTGTAACCATCGTAGTACCGCCCATGCCCGCTAAAGCATGGTTTGGAATGATTGTTCCGGCGGTACGGGGTACAAATAGTTCCGGCCCGCGTTCGCCAACAATACTTGCCTTGCCTACCGGCGGGTTTCCGCCATCGGCAAAACCCAAACTACCTGACAATTCCATACCGCCTTGGTTATTCATAAAACCAAAACTACCTAAAAGCGTTTTAAAAATACTTGATGCGGATGCCTTTAATTGAATGGCAATCAAATCTTGAATGATGCTTCGCGCCAAACTTTTGAACGATAACTTGCCTGTGCGTACAAAGTTGTCTAGCGCGCTTTCCATGTTGCCCATTACAGAACTAAAAGCCTTTGCGCCGTTTTCTAGTTCTGTAGGTAGATCGCGAAAAAACTTAGCGCCTTCTTTCATAAAGCCTTCGCCAAATGCGCCTTCGCGTTGGGCTTTAACCGCTTGATTTTGTGCGCGTAGATAGCGTTCGGTTGCATCGGCTAATGCGTTTTCCCTTGCTACTAATTGTTCTTTTGCATCAGCATCTAACAAATTATTGCGGTTAATTTCTTGAATAATATCTAAGCGTTTTTGTTCTGCTATATATAAATCGCGTATTAGTTGGGCATCTTCAGAACGCAATTCTCTTGTCTGTAAATCAATTCGCAACAATTCATTTTTTATTTCTAAACCGCGTTGTTCTTTTTCAATACGCTTTGCTTCATTTGTATATGCGGCTACTTGTTGGCCTTCAATTTCAAAAAGTAACCTTGCGTATTTTTGTGCTTCGCGGTTTAAATCCGCAATCATTTTTAATCGTCTGCGTTCTGCTTCATCCGCTTCTTTATCTTTGGCGGGCGTTACTTTTCTACCGCCACTAGGGGTAGTGCCACCAACCTTTTTTGTTAACGCATCTATGGAGTTACCATATTCGCTAACACCCATTACTTTGTTAATAAACCTATCAAGGTCTTGCCGCGCAATAATATCGGCTATTTCTTTTTTGCCAAAAACATTCTCAAAATCTTTATCATCATAAGATGGAATAAAACTTTTAAAGATTGTTGCCGTTAATTGCATTTGCCTTAAAAGCCCACCAACCACAAACGCTACATCAGCAACGGAAATTGCTATTGTTTGAAATACTGTTTTAAAGATTGGGCCAAGAAGATTTGTTTCGCCCGCCAAATCTTTTATGTAATCAATGGTTGCTTTAAGAACCGGCCCTAGTTGTACGGCCAATGTTGTCATTACATCGCGGGATGTTTGCGCTAACAAATCGTAAGTATCTGCGGCGGCTTTAATTGCTTTTTCTTGTTCTGCAATCAACGGATTAGCTTGCGCCATTTTTTCCGCAAAGCCAACCATATCAACGCCTTTTGCCGCTTTGGAAAATATTTCCATTGCTTGCGCGTTGCGTGTTATCGGATCTTCAACTTTTGCTAAGTTAGCAACCAACTTGTTTAGCAATTCTTCTTGGGAAAGTTTGCCCAAGTCTTGCAAAGTAATGCCTAAATCTTTGGCAGTTTTTTGCGCTTTATCTGAACCACTAGCGGCTTCGTCAATAAACTTTGCAAACGCCGATAGCATCTTGCCGGCGTTATCCGCTTTGCCGCCGGAATTGGCAAGGGCATTAGATAACTGTAGAACCGTGCCTATGGCTACTTCGTTTGCTTCGGCTACATCGGCTAAATCATCGGCGTATTGAATTGCGGCGGCGCTTGCGGCAACCAAGGCAACCGCGCCCATCTTGCCAAACTTTTCGGCGGCTTCGCTAAACTTTTCTAGTTTTTTGCCGGCTTGTTCAATTCCCCTATTGAATTCTGCGGTTTCTATCCCTAGGGCTACGCCTAGGCGGGCAATCATATTAGCCATCTTTTACCCCAAACAATGTTTTATCAAATCCTTGCGCCTGTTGCATAAATGCTAAAAGGCTATCGTTTACCGCCGCCTTTTTATGTTCATCACTTAAAGGCGGGTAGATGTAATCATACGCACTACCTAAAATGTTGGCTAGTTTATATGGCGGTGAATTTGCAACCCGCATATAGTTAAACACCCCATTGGTTAGGGTCGCTATTTGCGTAAGAATTCCAAAATTACCAACCATCCCATCGGCATACATTGTTTGAATGTTTGCCAAGGTTACATCGTCTAATTCTTCAATTGTTTCTAGGGTATGCCCGTTGAAAATCATTGCGGCTACGCATTGGGTTTTCAACGAGCCTATTAGTTTCCCCGCGCTTCCCTATAGGTAGGGCTAATTACTTCGCCTATTTTTTCTACAATTTGCATTTGTACAGAAATAGGGAATTCTTCTTCAATATCCGCATAGGTTAAATCTTCAAAAGTTACGCCTTCCATTTCAGGAATTAATAACTTAAAAAATTCTGTAATACGCGCTTCGGTAATGGCTTTGTTCTTTGCGGCTTCGCGCATCGATCTACCTTCAACCAAAATATCATCATTGGTAAATTGGAATTCTTCGCTTTGGTTGTTTTCAAATTGACGCAAAGGCTTTGTAATTTCTTGGTAAACCTTTTCTACCGTTTCTTCATCAGGTTGGGAAACCTTTTTGTAGATAGCATCGGATTCAACCATTAAAGGTATGCGAACCTTAAATGTATGCCCACCCAATTCAAACGAACGGGTTAGCATATTCCTTTTGTTTGTTTGGTACTTGTCGCCAAACGCCGCACTAAACTTTGTCATCTATTCTTTATCCTGTATTGTGTTAACCGCCTACCTAAAATTTGCCCTAGCCGCTTGGCAGTTTCTCCGGCTTGGGATTCCAATGCGGGGCGTAAAAATGGTTGCGCCCCATTTCTAGCCGTTCCAAATTCTTGCGCTATTGCGCGGGCATCAGATAAAACGCCTACTTGCCCTTTTCTTTCTTTTAACTTACGGTTATAAGCGGCTTTATCTGTTTCATAAAGCAATGCGTTTTCTTCGTAAAATTGTTTTTTTAGTCTTTTCGGAAACGCTTTAGTTGTTACCAATGCAATCACGGCATCTTTTTGGTTGATGTACTTAGAACGCATATCCCGCCTTGTTGGGCGGCGCGCTTCAACTTGCATTGTTCTTGATAAATCGCCTGTATCTTTTGGCGCGTTCATCTTGGCCATTGTTAACACGGGCTTCATTGATTCCCGTGCCGCGGGTACTAGAACTTTGCTAGTAGCCTTTTTATCGCCAATTTCTAAGGCTAGTTCCTCAAACGCGGCTAGTACATCTTTCAAGCCTTCGATTTTGTAGGTAACGCCCGCCATGATTAGCCCAACGGTTTAATAATCTTTTGATACAACGCGTTGTTTAGCGTATGTACATAATCAACGATTTCATCAGGCGTAAACTTATCAGCATGGTTAGCGGCAATATCATGCGCCAACGAAATGGCCGTTAGTTTCTGTTGCGTAAACCCAAACCAATCCTTACGCGAATCGGATTGGGTTACTAGAAAGTTCAACAAATCATTAGTATCTTTTATTGTAGTTTGCATTTTATGTATTGTATTTACTTAGAACTTTTAAACAAACCGCTTCTGCTGAATCTTCTTCCGCCGCGGCAATAGCATCTTCTAATTCTTCCGCATCTACTACCATTCCCCGCGCAACCGCATCTAGGGATTGGTAAGTAGTGCTTAGAATTTCTAGGGCTTGTTCTACGGTAATCATGTGTTGTTTGACCAACCGTATTGGTTGCCCCTTGGATGAATCGTAAAGTTACACTTTGCTTCCGCGCTTGGGCTTGCATCAATCGTAAATTGCGATACGCGACCATTGAACGCATACGCAACCGTATTAGCGCCATCAACCGCGGCAACAACAAAAGTACGATCAACCGTACCGCTATAGGCATCGGCGCGAATTTGCAACAAAGCGGCATCGCTAGGATTCCAAGCCGCCGTAACGCTTAACGATGTAGGCGCGGATTGGGTAGGAATCTTATCGCTTTGGCGCGAGCCGGCTACACCGAACGATGCAACCGCATCATCTTGGCCAAAGGCGGGTACGGCTTCAACGGGCAACAAAACACCCGCGCTACCAGTACCATTGGCCGCCGTACCTACGATGGTTGCAACTTGGCTTGTCCATACGGATAAGTTGGCGGTTGTAAGGGGCGTAGGTGTTGCCGCGCTTTGCATATACAACGATGCGCTAAAACCGGCTAGAACTTTATTTGGGATTGCCATGATATTCCTTTAGGCGTTGTTCGACCAACCGTAAAGGTTGCCGCGGGGGTGAATGGTGAAATTACATTTGGCTTCAGCACTAGGGCTTGAATCAATTGTAAATTGGCTTACGCGGGCGTTAAAGGCGTAATAAACAACATTTGACCCTTCGGTAGCACTAACTACAAAAGTACGATCAATAACGCCGCTATACGCATCAGCGCGCATCAACAAAAGCATTGTGTCGCTTGGATTCCATGCGGCGGTTACGCTTAGTGATGTAGGTGCAGATTGCGTTGGGATTTTGTCAGATTGACGCGAGCCGGCAACGCCGAAACTAGCAACGGCATCATCTTGGCCAAATGCCGGTACTGCTTCAACCGGAATAAGATTGCCGGATACCGCAATAGGCGCAACATTGCCAAGGGTTGAAAGTTGGGTAAGCGTTAACGGGGTAGGCGTTGCGCCGGATTGGGCATATAGCGCGGCGCTAAAACCCGCCATTACTTTGTTTGGTAGTGCCATTTTAAAAGTTCCTTCAAAAGAGTTGGTTAGGTTATCTTATGTTGGAATATCTAGGGTGCAATCAAGAAAAATTTGTGCTAATTTTTCATCGTTGTCATATGAGTTGTAAAGCCAAAATACATCCGCTTTGGCAATCTGAAACCCATTAGTTGCGCCGCCAAACAATCCGCTATATCCGTGTAGCGATTGTAGTATCTGATTAGAAATAGTGAAACCATCTTCTATTACTTGCGTAAAGATACTTATTTGAAATGTTGGGCGATCAATACCCTTTACCGATTGAACCGAACCGGTATAAACATCTTGATGAACATTTCGTAGCATCCAAACAATAAACTTTGGTTCTGTTGCAAAGTTACGGTTAAACGCCGCATAAACCGGTACGGGCGTAACAATGCTTTGCAATTGAAATTGAATTGCTTTGCCGTATTGAACCGGATTTTGTTGGGTTGCCATTTATACCGCCGTAACCGGATCGCTTCTATAAGCCAAGATAACCACGTTCATCCTATCATCGGATTCGCGGATGTTATCTATGCGCCAATCGTAGCCGTTGTAGTTAATTGAATACAAATTTTGATTGCGTACCATTGTTCTTGTATTAGGCGTGTAGTTCAAAACAAAATTAACAACATCTTGATACAAACGGTACTTTTCCGAAATCTTTAAACTATTGGCAACGGATTGAACACGGGCGCGCGTTTTAAACCATTCCGTTTGGGTAGTGCTTTGTTCGCCAAAATCACTTTTGCCAAAAGATAGGTTTTTAACCGTAATTTGTTCAAAACGTGCAATCGCCATTTACATCACCAATGGTTTGTATGGGCGCAACAAAGTAGCAACGCCAAACGGGATTTCTTTTAACTGTACATCGGTTGTATTGCTACGGTTGTTATACAAATGCGTAAACAACAACAAACCGGCTTGCTTAATAACCGGATAGGTTTGCAACGGATTAGGCGCGGTAGTGTAGTCGCAAATAATCGGTGCAGTCATTTGGCTATTGATGGTTGTAGGCAACGATTGGATAATTACCTTGTTGCCGCTTGCATCGTAATAGTATTGCGTAGGCGAAACCGTTGTAAGAACCGGCGGTTGGGCATTGTTCCAAAACGCTACGCGATCAATCTGTACGCCCGCCATATCGGGGTATTGGTTTTGTGATACTTCAGGCAAATCCAAACAAACGGGGGATGCGGCTAGGTTTTCAGCGCCGTACCAAACGCGGTATGAAACGCTAAATATTGAAAGCCCTAAGTAATCTTCAATCGCTTGCCTAACTGCTAGTTCTAATGCCCGTAAATAACCATCTTGGCTTTCATCTTCATACAAATTTATTTGATTTGTAATTTCATCTAATGTTAGCCAAGGCGTTACAACATCACGATCAATCTGTTCGGTTTTTACATAACTAAACGGATTGCGCGTAGCCGCCCCGTAAGGCGCGCCTAGTAGTTGTTCATTTACAGACATTTAAGCCCCCTTTAGGCGGCAGACATACGAACACCCGCAAACGGGTCGCGCACGGTGCTTACCATTCGTTTTTCCGCGTACATAGTCACAAAACCCGCCTGTGTTTGTTCAAACATTTGGATGCTCATTTGTTCGGTATCACCGATTGTCAAAAAGCGATTCCAGTTTGCCAAGTAGATTGGGAAATCTGTAGAAAGATATGCGTTAGGAATAACGGGCCAACCAAAAATGTGACCAATCGCGCAACCATCTTTTTCGCCTAATTCCAAAAACAAAGGCAAGCCGGCAGTATCTTTTAATTGACGCAAAGTTTGAATCATTGCGGGGCTAATGTGCCATGCAGTAGATTCTAGCGACCAATATTGCGGGGGCAATGCGTTGGCCATGTTTACAACTTTGTTATAAGTTACCGCAATGCCGCCATTGCTAACCGTAGCGATAGTATGAATACCATTTGTAATAGCCGTACCGCTAGTACCAAAAGCACTAGTAGCGCCGCTAGTGTAGCTATCCAAACCGCGCAAACCGTTAGTAGCACCAGTTGATGTAGTAGTGCTACCGGCTTGGTCGCTATTAAGAACCATTGATTGGCCTTCGAGTTGGGCAAATTCAAGCGCCAAATCTTCAACAAGCGTTGCATCAAGCCCATTAACATCACTCAGCACCGCCGTTCTGATTGGTAATTGTGCAACCAACACGCGCACGGGCAATTGCCAAATAGAAGTATTCACATTAGGCGAACCGCTATTTGGCGTAAATGTATAACCCCAAGGGTTTGTAGAATTTGCGGCGTTACCAGTCTTGGCAACAAATTGGGCATCAGAGCCGCTAACCGCGATTTGGCGTGAGCCTTGGCGCAAAGGGTTTGCTTGGCGCAATGCCGCAAACGCTTCATCAAATACAACATTACCACCAACACCCGAACCCGAACCAGTAATCGCGCTTGCTTCACGCAAATCGATATTTACTTTGCCGCCTTCGGTGATGGCTTGTTTGATTCCGTTCAAGATTTTTTCGGTGATAGACATTTTGAATTCCTATTTAAAAAAAGCGGGGGATTTTCGCCCCCCGCTAATGGCAACGCAACTATTAAGCGGCTGTGCCTGTGGAACGATAACGCACCAAAGCATTTGGATCGCGCACGCTTGTGGCCAATCTTTTTTCCCCAAAAAATGTTATAAATCCTGGGGCTGTCTGATCGTATCTACGCATAATCATGTTTAAACGATCAATGATTGTGTGGCCGCGTGTGAAATCACCAAAGAACATTGGGTAGAGGCTAGTAGTACCCGCCGCACCGGTTGTTGCTTGTGATGGGTTGTCGCAATACTTGTTAACAACAACATCAAAGCCCAACAATGTACCAACGATACCATCTACGGACAAACCTTCGTTACGATTAAAGATTGGTGCGCCGTTGTTATCACGCAATGCGCGAATGGCGTTCAACAAAATTGGGTTAATCATAAACTTGGTGTTTTGTGACCAATATTGTTGTGGCAAAGCATAAACAGTATTGATAACGTCAACGTAGTTGATGTTGTTAGCGCCAACGGTGTTAGCGTTAGTGGTCAATTGGTCATAAGTGGCAAGGCTATGCAAACCGGTGTTAGAACCTGTACCGCTTGTACCAAATGCCGCAGTAGTGCAAGTACCACCAGTATAGGTAGCGTTAGCACCGGCGTATTGATCCAAACCGCGCAAGCCGTTTGTACCGCCGTATGGGTTAGTGCTTGATTGTGCCGCTTGGTCATTGTTTTGGATCATTGACAAGGCTTCAGCTTGGCTGAATTCCATCAACATATCGTCAACGACATTGGCTTCCAAACCATCAATATCATCCAAAGCCGCGGTACGGATTGGGAATTGCACGTTCAGGTCTTGCAGAACCAATTGCCAAATGCTTGTATCTTCAGTAGTGGCCGCGCCGTTGTTCTGAATCGCATAGCCCCATGCCGCACCAGCATTGCCGGTTTTGACACGGAATTGGTAAGAAGAACCATCGGTAGCTACGGTGCGTGACAAACCGCGCATGGGGTTAGCCAAACGCAAAGCGGCAAACACGGGATCATAAGCAGTACGACCACCTTGGTTGTTACCTGAACCGGTAAGGGCTGATGCCTCGCGCATATACGCATCGCGTTGGCTTTCGTCTGCAAAGATTTGCAGTTCTTTTTCTACGCGGGCATTGCTTTTGTAGAAATTAGCCAATTGTTCTTTAACAGAACGGTTAACATCGCCGCGCACGGATTTGGCGGGCTTGATAACGGCGGGGGCTTGAATAGAGGCTACTTTGGCTTCCAAAGAAGAAACCAATTCGCTAAATTCGGCTTTTACCGCTTCAAGCGCGGCGGGGATTTTTGCTTCTACGGCGGCAATGCTTTCGCTTTGCTTGGCTTCGATAGCATCCAATTTTTCAATGATTGCTTGTGACATGATTTAACCTTTAAGTTTGGTATCAAGAATTTTAAGAAGTTCACGGGTTTCTAAAGCCGCGAGAATTTCCGCTTCGGTAGCCTCCGCATTTGAATCACTCAAAATAGGCGCAATTTCAATAGGCGTTGTAACTACATCGCGCAGTTCTAACACTTTTTTGAATGTAGATGCGGCGGCTACCGCATCCTTTTTAGATAGCCCAACTTCACGCAAGGCTTGTTCTAAAACTTTTAAATCCGCAGTTCCATCAGGGCGGAAATATTCCAATTTGCTAACTTCCGCCATTGGGTTATTTGGGTACATAACTATGCTTACTTCGCGCAAGCCGCCTTTGGTAATTTGGAAATATGCTTCATCAGATTGATCGGGTTCGCCTTCAGCATTTACCATTTGGTATTCATCAGCGTATGCGCCAACGCTAACGCCGCCAAACATAGCGGGGGATTCTTGCATTACTTTGTAAAGGTCTGAACCCATTGTTGTATTTGTGTACAAGCGCCCTTCGGCTTTCATGCCCGTATCGTCAAACTCAAACGCATCCCATTGGCCAACGGGGATTGCATCGGCATCGTGATTTACAAACATTGGTAACGGGCGACCGGATTTAGAAAAATCTTCGGCCCATTGCATAAAGCCTTCCGGTTGGTAATTAAACCTTCTACCATCCGCGCCTTCGCGCGCGCCCCAAGTAGTTACGGTTGCTTCAATTTTTCCTGTGCTTTCGCCTTGCTTTTCCAAAACTAATTTGGCTTCGCAAACCATCATCAGGTTTTTTACAGTCATAGATTACCTCATCGATTTTTGTTCGGTCGATGTCATATATTGTTTTAGGGGGTCGCCCTCTTTTGGGGGGCGGTTCTGTATTTGGCTTATATGTTGCCAGAGATGCTATCACTAATTTAAAAATAGTGGACACTTTATTTTTACTTGCCGATATTCATTTTACGCGTTTGATTACCGCCCCCGCCGCCGGTATCTTGGGGCGATGTTCCGGCAATAGGCTTATCTTTACCGCCCTTATCAATCAATTCATCCGCGCCTTCAATATTGGGCATACCCAAATATTCCCGCGCTTCATTGGGGGTCATAATGCCGTTTGATACGCCCGCGGTAGCAAAATTCATTTGATCTAGCGGCGCGCCTTTTAAGAAATTACGCGTATCAAATTCAATACACAAATTAGGGTAGC
>Ga0315905_10002738_pt1 | contig 18425 bp, 12 predicted proteins | sample LakEriMetagenome_5_FD_203522 | JGI IMG/M metagenome (GOLD analysis project Ga0315905, IMG submission 203522) | Freshwater fungal communities from buoy surface, Lake Erie, Ohio, United States - Buoy 4 MA121 | ecosystem: Environmental > Aquatic > Freshwater > Lake | place: USA: Lake Erie, Ohio... | reverse complement strand
GAGATTGCGCGCCGACCGGATACCTCGAGCGCGTTGCTGCTCAGCGAAACCGTGCGGGTGCCGCTCGATTCCGGCTACCTGTTCGCCGAGGGGCGGGTGGCTACCGCCGGTGCGGCAGAGGTGCCGCTCAAGCCGTACGACAATGTGCTGATCTTTGCGGATCCGGACCGCCGTGCCCCCATCACGGTGAAAATCACCGGGGAGGTGCAGTTTCCCGGTACCTACACGCTGCGCACGCGGAACGAGCGCTTGAGTACGCTGGTCGGGCGAGCAGGCGGGCTCACCTCGTACGGTGATGCGGCGGCGGTGTACTACAGCCGTCGCGTTGAAGGCAGTGCGACTGTGAGTCGACTCGTACGCAGTGCCGCGCAAGTGCGCAACGCACAGACCGGAGAGGTGAAGGCTATGGTTTCGGACACCGGCAAGTTGGAGGATGCCGGCACCCGCATTCGCGTGGGCGTGGACCTGCCGCAGGCCTTGGCCCGGACCGAATCCCGAGACAACCTATTCCTGCTGGATGGCGATTCCATTCATGTACCGGCGCGCCAGCAGATCGTGACGGTGCGCGGTGAGGTGAATGCGCCTACGGCGTTCGTAGCCAACGGCCGGGGGCTCGGGGCATATATCGATGCCGCCGGCGGTGGAACGGCGGGTGGCAATACGCGCCGCGCCTACGTGATTCAGCCCAACGGCAAGATCGAGAGCCGCAGGCACCTCTTCTGGCTGGTCACACTCGATCCTCAGCCACGACCCGGGTCCACGGTGGTGGTCCCGGCGAAGGGGGAGCGAACGGCAGGAACGTCAATTCTGCAGACGCTGGCGGTGGTGGCACAGACATTGGCGGCAGTGTCGGCGGCGGTGGCAATTTCCCGCTAGGCATTCGCGCGGTTACTCCGGAATTGCTCGTGAAGTTCGTTGTTTAGGGTTGAGTAGGGGCCACAGCTCATCCGGCCAACGACGTTGAGAGGTAGGCTTCCTCGCGATCTCACAGGCCACGAATCGGCGCTGGCATACGGGTCGCCAGCCCGAGGGAGGGCGAACGCGCGGAAGAACCGGCGCACTGTTCGGCGACCGCATGTTTCCCGGCGTGCTCGAAGCCGCATCACTGGAGGAACTGGCGTACCGAGAAAAGCCAAACACCGTATGCATCCGGACCGCCGCGAACTTACGTTTAAATAGGTCCGCCATCTTCGGCGGACTCGTCTTCGCAAGTTGGCTCCACGTTTCTTTGGTCGGGCGTCAACGTCTTTTACACCCGTAGCGCGGCGGCTTGTGCGCCGGATCGTTGTGCGGACTTTGGCCCGCGTACGCCGAAAAGCGGGGACAGGTGCGGACTACCCGTTGGATTCGGGCAACTCATGTAGTCCCGTTTTGTGTCATCGTCGGCTGTTGTCCTACGGCCAAGTCCGGGCTTGCTACGCGGAGACAATGCGCCATCAAGTGCAGGGTCGTTCGCGAACTCGCTAGTCACAGCACCAAGTAACCCATTTGACATGTGCGGAATCGCCGGGGTTTGGAAAGGCGCGTGCAGTGAGGATTCCATACGAGGGCAGGTGACCCGTATGACCGATGCATTGGTGCATCGGGGTCCCGACGCTTCGGGGGTGTGGGTCGATGCCTCTTGTGGCATAGCTCTCGGTCATCGTCGTCTGTCGATCGTCGACCTTAGCCCGCTCGGAATGCAGCCGATGGAGTCATCATCGGGGCGCTACTGGATCGTCTTTAACGGGGAAATTTACAATTACCGCGCTCTGCGCCATTTGCTGCAGGCGCGCGGGGCGGAATTCCGTGGACATTCAGACACGGAAGTGCTTCTGGCGCTCGTCGAACGGGATGGGCTCGAAGCTGCTCTCCGCCAGTGCGTGGGTATGTTCGCGATCGCGTTGTGGGATCGTGAAACCGGACGACTCTCGTTGGCCCGCGACCGATTCGGAGAAAAGCCGTTATACGTCGGCCGCTGTGAGAACGGAGTTGCGTTTGCTTCTGAGTTGTCGGCTCTACGCACCCTGCCGGGAGTATCGTCAGATATTGAGCCGTCTGCGTTAGCAGCCTATCTGCGCCACGGCTACGTGCCGGCGCCAATGTCGATGCTACGCGGCATCACCAAACTTGAACCTGGCACAATTGCTACGTTCGTCCAGCCGGTGTTCGGCAGCGAACAAACAACACGGTATTGGAGCGTGCGCGAAACTGCCACCGCCGGTCTGTCCGCCCCTTTGGCTGGCAATGACGAGGATCATGTGGCGCACCTCGACAAATTGTTACAGGGGGCAGTCGCCGACGAAATGGTGGCGGATGTTCCACTTGGTGCTTTTCTGTCCGGCGGTATCGATTCGTCATTGGTTGTGGCGCTGATGCAGGCACAAACTGCACGTCCAGTGCGCACGTTCACGATCGGTTTCCGTGAGTCGGAGTTCGATGAAGCTCCCTATGCCGAAGCGATTGCACGCCACCTCGGCACCGAACATACGACAATGTTCGTGACGCCTGGCGACGCACTCGATGTGATCCCGCGACTCTCTGCCATCTACAGCGAACCGTTCGCCGACTCGTCGCAAATTCCCACCGTGCTGCTCTCTGCGCTTGCCCGGCAGCACGTCACCGTGGCGCTCAGCGGTGATGGCGGTGACGAGCTTTTTGGCGGCTACACACGCTACTCTCTGGCCATGCGCTCATGGCCGCGGCTGACACGATTTCCGTACGCGATGCGCCGGGCTAGCCGTGCGCTCCTTACATCAATGTCGGTTGACGCGTGGGGCCGAGTGCTCAGCCCGCTTGGGCTTGCCGAGAAGGGCGTAACAGGTGACCGCATCCACAAGCTCGCCTCGCTTATCGACCTACGCACGTTCCCAGACTTCTATCTGCATTTAGTCTCTGCGTGGCGGAATCCGGAGGACTTACTGCCAGGCATTGCGGAGTGCTCCACCGCGATTCGCGAACCATTTAGCGCAGGACGTGGTGGCCTGTTGGCGGACATGATGTTCCGCGATCAGGTGAGCTACCTGCCAGATGACATTCTCGTCAAGGTCGACCGCGCGGCAATGGCAGCCAGCCTCGAAACCCGTGCGCCCCTGCTTGATCACCGGATAGCCGAGTTTTCGTGGCGGCTTCCGACCAACTGCTGGCAGCGCAACGGGCAGAGTAAGTGGATCGTCCGAAAGGTCTTGGATCGATATGTTCCGCGCACCCTGATAGATCGACCGAAACAGGGATTCGGAGTTCCGATCGCTGAGTGGCTCCGCGGTCCCCTGCGTGATTGGGCCGACGATCTGCTGTCACCGGAGCTTTTGCGCCGAGATGGTATCTTCCGCGCCGCTCCCGTAATTCAAACATGGAAAGAGCACCGTGATGGGACCAGAAACTGGGCCCCATCGCTGTGGCATCTGCTGATGTTTCAGGCGTGGAGACAGGGATGATGCGCGGCCTACTGCGAGCCGCTTTCACCGTTGGTAGTCTCACTGCCGGAGTAAAACTTGTTGCTTTGCTCAAGGACAGCCTTGTTGCTGCGGAGTTCGGCAACGGAGCAGCCCTCGACGCGTTCCTACTCGCCCTAGCCTTTCCGTCGTTCCTCATCAACGTAGCCGCAGGTACGCTGCCGGCAGCGCTGACGCCGGTCTTTGTGGAGCAGCGTGAACAACGCGGAATCACAGCGGCTTCGACCCTCGCCGGCGCCGTGCTCAGGAGCAGCTACCGCTGGTTGGCGGCGCTTTCGTGTCTCGCCGCGCTGGTGTCTGCGGTGTTGGGTTGGATGCCTGGTGCGCAACTGACCGCTGAATCGCGCGAGACCTTACCTGTACTTGCGCTAGCACTAGCCCCTTTCACCCTACTGCAAGGGGTTTGCTCCGCGTGGAGCGGGCTGCTGGCTGCCCAGGGAGCATACAGTGTCGGTTCGCTCGCGCCTATCGCGCAGCCACTTGGCATCGCACTTGGAGTTGTTTTGTCTCCCCATCCTACGGTTTGGGCGCTGGCCGTCGGCCTTCTCGGCGGTAGCCTGGTGCAGGCGGCGTGGCTCGCGTGGGCCATGAATCGTCGCGGACTGTCCGTTCTAGGCATCGAGGGGAAGCATCTTGCCGACGAAGAACGTTCTCTGTTGAAAGCCGCCCTTGGGCGAGTACGTGTGCAGTATCTCCCCGCGGTGGCCGGCGCAATCCTCATGAGTGCGACGACCCTTGTGGATCAGACGATGGCCGCTTGGTTGCCTGTGGGTAGCGTGTCAGCGCTTGGCTACGGTACAAAGGTCAGCTCCGTCCTCATGTCCATGGGTGCGATAGCCCTAAGTACGACCATGTTGCCACATCTTTCTGTCCTCGTAGCGCGCGCCGAGTGGACCAAGCTCCGCGAGCTCGAGAGAAGACTACGGTGGCTGCTCCTCTCGACGACCGTGCCTTTGACGCTAGCGCTCGTCTATTTCTCAGCGCCGCTTGTGCAGCTTCTTTTCGAGCGTGGTGCATTCACCGCCGAGGAAACAGAAACGGTATCTCAGGTGCAAGCGGCTTATCTCTTGCAGGTACCCGGACATCTCCTGGGTATTCTCTACGTGCGACTGATCTCCGCCTTGCAGGCGAATCGCCTATTGATGGTTGGATCGGCGATCAATCTGGTCGTGAATATCGGCCTGAATCTCGTGTTTATGCGCCGATATGGCGTCGCGGGTATCGCGCTGTCGACGGCCGCCGTATACGGCGTATCCTGTGTGTACCTCGCGTTCGTCGCGCATCGGCAGCTCAGGGTGGCTGAGGTTGAGCTGGGCAAGACTGTCGAGCGAACCACCAAGCCGTCCGCCACTAATACCCCAGCGACTCCGTGCACATCGGTTGCGTGATTGCATCGTTGGGTTCCGGTGGCGCCGAGCGCGTGATGCTGACGCTGTGCGAAGCATGGGCCGCGCGCGGCGATACCGTGACCCTGTTCACCTTCGACGATGACCAACAGGACTTTTTTGCGGTGCCCACTGGTGTCGAACGCGCTGCGCTCAATATCGCAGGGGTGAGCTCTTCAATCTTTGACGCGGCCCGCGCGAACATTAGGCGTGTCCGTGTCTTGCGAGGAGCCCTTCGCTCTCTACCCCTCGATGTCATCGTAAGCTTCACCGACCGCACTAATGTGAGCACCTTGCTCGCTGCACGCGGCCTCGGTGTGCCAATCATAATCTCCGAGCGAACGGATCCGCGCCACCATGACATCGGTGCCGTGTGGTCGGCCTTGCGCCGGATAGTGTATCCCTCGGCTGCCGTGCTGGTCGTGCAGACAGATCATATTCGGACGTGGGCGGAGACGCAGGTTTCATCGACCAAAGTGCGCGTTATCGGTAATCCGTTACGCGAGATTACCGCACCGGTTGCCGCAGCGGGTGCACGTCCAAATACAATTGCCGCCGTTGGTCGTCTCGTCTCTTCGAAAGGTTTCGATGTGTTGCTCAGCGCCTTCTCCCTTGTGAAGCGGCAACACCCTGCCTGGCGTCTCGTGATCAGTGGCGAGGGGCCGCAACGCGCGTTCCTGGAATCACAGGTCAGTGAACTAGGCCTTGCTTCCTCCGTTTCACTTTCGGGCCGGACGTCGAACGTAAATAGCGTACTCGCCGAGGCAGCGGTGTTTGTGCTCTCGTCCCGATATGAGGGGTTTCCCAATGCTCTGCTGGAGGCGATGGCGTCCGGTTGTGCCTGTGTCGCCACCGATTGCGACTCCGGGCCGTCTGACTTGCTGCAGAATGGTGACGTGGGTCTCCTCGTGCCAGTAGACGACCCAAATGCTCTCGCCGAAGCAATGATGCGTCTGATGGCGAACCCAACCTACCGGAGTCAGCTGGGTGATGCGGCGCGAGTCTCGACGGGACGTTTTGCACTTACGCGCATTTTGCAGGAATGGGACGCCGTCTTCGATGCTGCGAGGAACCGCGCCTCGTGAGTGCGAGCCAAATAGAAGCGAGCACGCCGCTCCTGGCGAAGTCCGTGAGGGTAACCGGAGCGCTTTTGGCGGTCGCGTCCTTGTTCTCAGGCTTCAGCACTTGGGCGTTCAATACAGGTGCGATTCCGCTTCCACCGGTAGCGTTCATTACACTGGTGCTCATTCTTGCCAGTGCAGCGATCCTACTTGACCCGCTAATGCTGGGCGCCGCGCGCGTAAGCGGATGGAGCGTGGCAAGCGCGTGCCTCGCGATGCTCGCCTTTCTCTGGTCATCAGGCTCTGAGATCGCCTTACAGGAAGCGCAGACTCGCGTCTTGTCAGCACTGTTGCTGGTGGGATTCTCAATCCTGATGGCCGAAGAGTCGACGAGGACAGTAACGCGGTTTGCGATTGCAGTTTCCACGTTGCTGGCTGTGGCGCTCAATATTTGGGAGATCACCCACCCGATGTCGTTCAGTATGGCGCTCGGTCGATCTGCCGGCTTGTACATGAATCCAAATATTGCTGGCGCGGCTCTCGTAACCGGCATGCTAATGGCGCTGCCTGTCGTACCCGCGCGCGCACGCGAGGCTTTCGTGCTGGTCGTTGGTATCGGTGTGTTTCTGACGCTTTCACGCGGAGCGCTTTTGTGCTTCGGCGTTGTTCTCGTCATCCTTCTGGGATCGAACCAACTGGGGGCGAAGCGGATCTCCCTCATGGTGGTTGGTGGTCTATTTATTTTCGGCTCGCTCACGAGTGCCGTTCTGGCTAGCGGTGAGTTGAGTTATCTTAACGTTGGGGCTGAGCGCTTCGTGAAACAGCGGCTCGGAATCGGAACACGCGAAGAGCTTGTTTCCGACGAAAGCGCATCGTCCCGGTCACAGTTGGTATCTCGTGCCCTTGACCTTTTTGGCGAACGGCCAATCACCGGTTTTGGGACGGGCGCGACCGTTGAGTGGAGCGAAGCCGAGTCGACACACAACATCTACGCACGACACATCGCCGAGTACGGTGTGCTTGGTGTGATACTGATGCCTAGTCTGCTGGTTCTCGCGTGGCCGAGACATGACCGCTGTTCGTTGCCCATTTACCGCTCCACTGGGAGAGCGTTCGTCATCTTCGTGGCGCTATGGGGAATGTTCTCACACAACGTGGCGGACGACTCGTTCGTGCTAATCGGAATAGCACTCACCATTGCACTTCCGAGTCGCCCTCGTCTGGAGTACCAGTCATGAACTCCATCACGTTCGACCACGAATTGGGGCATCTCGCGCCGTCCCCCGAACAACCGTTACGGGTACTGATCCTGCTGGGTGGGCTGGGTGTCGGCGGGGCCGAGACGCAGGCTATCAACTTGGCCGCAGAGTTGCAGGCCATGGGCCACACCGTCGAACTGGTAACACTCGCCGATGGTGTGCTTCGCGCATTCGCCGAAGCGCATCGACTTAGACTGCAGGTACTCCGTCGCTTTAACGGCCTTTCGGTTACCGCCCTGCCGGATTTCATGCAAAGGCTCCGCAGATCACGACCTCAAGTTGTGTATGCCTTCATGGAAATCCAGTGGCTTTTGGCCCTGACCGCGGTCGCACTGCTCCCGCGCAGCCTACGCCCGCGCGTCGTGCTTGGGCTTCGCACAACCGACTACGACATCAGGCCCTCAGCGCCAAAGGAACGGATTGTTCGGGCGCTCGTCCAACGAAGTGCGGCCCGAGCTGACCTGTTGATCGCCAATAGCCGCCGAGGGCTCGATAGCTTTCGGAGAAGCATTCCGAATTCGCCCACTGGCGTCGTCGTTCCGAATGGAATCGATGTATCGCGCTTTGCCCCGTCGACATCCTCGCGCGCGTATTGGCGCCGAATGTGGTCGATCCCAGCGGAGGCAACGGTCGTTGGGCACGTCGGTCGATTCGATCCTGTCAAGGGTCACGAACTACTGCTGCAAGCCTTCGCACTGGAATGCGGAGCGGATCCCAGTTGTCATCTCGTCTGCATCGGCAATTGTGAACCAAATCGGCTCGCCGAGCTCGAGCAACTTGTACGTTCCCTTGGAATCGAGGGTCGCGTGCACTTTTTTCCTGCTCAGCTGGACACGAGTTCGCTTTATCCTGCGTTCGACGTGCTTGCGCTGACTTCATTCCGCGAAGGGTTTCCAAACGTTGTTGCGGAAGCCATGTCCTGTGGCGTACCCGCTGTGGTTACGGACTGCGGCGCATCGGGAGAAATCGCATCAAGTCTAGGCGAGGTGGTAGCGGTCGGTTCTATCGACGCGTTCGCGGATGGTCTGTCTAGGCTTCTCAACCGTCGCTCTGCAACGCTCGCTCACGCGTGCCGTTCGCATGTCCATTCCTCTTTCGATATCCATGTGGCCGCAGCACGCACTGCTGCTGCCCTTCAGTCTTTGTGCTCCGCGACCAGCAAATGATACCGATACCACCGACCCATGAGGTGACGCCAGACGGTGGAGCGATTCCGCTACGCTATGCCACGCTCTCAGCGATAGACATATTGCGACTGGCACTCCACAGGCGCCGGCTGCTGGTCTTTTTGCCAATAGCAGTAGCCGCACTCGTAGTAGGTTTTGGATTGATTTCCGAGCGGCAGTGGGAATCTCAGGCCGCCTTCGTGGCACAGTCACAAGGCGGCGGCATATCCCGATTGGCTGGACTCGCGGCGCAGTTCGGCGTGAACGTGCCCACGACACAGCAAGGACAATCGCCGGATTTCTACGCTGAAGTACTGCGAGGCGATGGCATGATGCGTCGACTGCTGGCCGGTTCGTACACGAATGCAGCCGGTCGGGTAGTAGACCTCGCCGTACACCTCGTTCCGAGCGAGGCAGACGCGGCCCGCCGCGGCGAGCTGGCATTGCGCGAGCTACGCATGCTGGTGAGTACCAGTGTGGGAATAAAGACCGGTCTCGTTCGCCTCGTCGTTCGCCTCGACGATCCTGAACTCGCCCTTCAGGTCGCGAGACATGCGCTCGCTGAGCTAGATCGACTGAACATCCTGGCGCAGCAGTCGCAAGCTTCGAAGGAAAGAATCTTCACTGACGCCCGCTTATCCGTGGCACGCGTCGAGCTGCGTACAGCCGAGGATCGCCTCGAATTGTTTCTGCGCTCTAACCGCCTAATCAACAGTGCGCCGCAGATGGCGCTCGAAGAAGACCGGCTGCGTCGAGAAGTCACCTTGCGCCAGCAGGTGGTTGCCGGACTCGCACAGGCCTTAGAGCAAACGCGCTTAGATGAGAGCCGGAACATTCCGGTGATCACCGTGGTGGAGGCGCCCGTCCGTCCGGCGCTTCCAGCTAGTCGTCGACTTGTCCTAAAGGCGCTTTTCGCCGCGCTCGTGTCCGGGATCGTGCTATTGAGTCTTGTGCTTCTGGGTGAGTGGCGTCGCCGTGCAAATCTGCTAGATCCGGTGCTTGCGGCTGAAATGGAATCGTTGGTCGCTGATGCAATGAGCGATCTTCGCCGCCCGTGGCGAGCGATATGGCCGCGCCGTTTCGGTGATACGTAGGGCATTCCCGGATCACACTTGAATGTCTGACTTACCTCCCCGCCTACTGCATCTCATCACTGGTCTTGGGACCGGAGGCGCAGAGTCGAGTCTTGTGCGTGTGATTCGGGGCGCAAGCGATCCGTCGTGTCATTCCGTTGTCTCCCTTACCACCCGCGGAACGCGGGCGGACGAGTTGGAGTCGATGGGTGTTCGTGTATGGGCAATTGGACTCGCGCGCGGTCAAGCGACCCTGAAAGCGTTACGGTTACTGCGAGCCATCGCTCGTGAAGTGCGCCCGGATGTCATTCAGGGATGGATGTATCACGCTAATCTCGCGTCTTCGCTACTCTCAGTGACGAGCAGTGAACGGTGGCCTGTCCTGTGGAACGTCCGGCATGCACTGGATGCCTGGGATGCAGAACCGCGAAAACTTCGCTGGCTGATACAGTTGTTGGCGCGCTGTTCCAGTCACCCTCAATCCGTGATCTACAACTCGATGCGCTCGGCGCGGCAGCATGAGTCACGTGGCTATTCTGCTTCGCGGACACTTGTGATCCCGAACGGCGTTGAGACGAATCGATTCAGGCCGGATGGTCACAGTCGAAGTGCGCTTCGTCAACACTTTGGTTTTTCGGATGATGCCGTCGTAATCGGGATGGTGGCACGTGTGGATCCACTCAAGGATCATGAGACATTTCTTCAGGTAGCCGCGTATGTCGCGGCGCACGAGCCTACTGCCAATTTCCTTTTGGTTGGTACGGGTACGGAGGCCGGGAGTACTATCCAGCCAAACGATCTTGACGTTGCCCTTGCTGAACGAGTGCGCGAGGTGCCGGTGCTGGCCCACCGACTGATTCGCTGCGGCGAGCGTACCGACATGCCCGCGGTTTACAACGCGTGTGATCTTGTGGTTCTCACTTCGCGAAGTGAGGGGCATCCAAACGTCGTGGCAGAAGCGATGGCGTGTGGCGTGCCGTGTGTAGTCACCGATGTCGGTGACGCAGCGCGATTAGTTGGCCCAACTGGTTTGGTGGCGCCGGTCAGGGATGCAGTTGCGCTAGGCGAGGCGGTACTTGGGTTCGTTCGGGATCCCGTGAGGCGCACCGACAGCGGTCGCGCAGCGGTCGCACGAATACTCGCAGAGTACACCGTCTCAGTCGAGTGCACCGCTTACGAAAATGCGTGGATGGCGGCACGCCGACATGCAAATGATGGCGACACCGGTGCGTACCGCCCGGGCGTACGATCTAGTTGAATGGTCTTCGGTTTGAGACTGCTACTCTCTGTCGCGAGCCGGCAATTGCCGGACTCACCAAACATCGGCATGCGACGGACAGACTCGTACCGCTTCGTGGACTCCGAAAAGACCTATTTCGTAGTTTGTGAACGGCGTGACAGATTGGTGTCTCAATCGCGAGGACACCACCAGTCAACGGCAGGCTCGGGGATTTACCTAAAGCTATCTTGTGTTTTTTACTCGAGTGTGGAATTCGTCACCGCCCAAACACGCCGGTTGAATTCGAATCACTGGGGCCGTCCTTTCGAAAGAGAAGCGATCGTATGAAGGTGGTGATCCTGGGCAACTACTCACGAAATCTCGTTGTGTTCCGAGGCGCGGTCATCCGTGAGCTAGTAGACAGGGGACACGAGGTAATCGCCGTAGGTCCCGAAAATGATGCTTGGACGGCTCAGGGACTGCGCGCGCTTGGTGCGACCTTTGTCGTGATTCCGATGGCGCGGGCTTCGCTCAATCCATTCGGTGACGTTGTCTACATGATGCGCGTTTCGCGGCTGCTCTCTCTTCATCGACCGCACGCAGTGATCACGTTCACCCACAAACCGAATACAATTGGAGCGTTAGCTTCAGTGTGCTTAGGTCATCATCCGGCGATTGTGCAGCTGGTGGAGGGTCTTGGTTACTCGTTCATTGACGTTGATGGCTTCCGGAAACATTTGGCGAATTTGATTACACGACTCCTGTATCGGGTAAGCTTCAGGTTCTCTTCGCATGTTCTATTTTTAAATGAGAGTGATCGCCAGATATTTGAGTCAGCAGGACTGTTTCCACCGCAACTGTCAGTAGAAGTACTTGACGGTATTGGGATCGACCTCGAGCGTTTTTCTCCGACTCCAGTACCATTTAGACCGTTTACTTTTCTCATCGTGGCTCGCCTTCTCCGGACGAAGGGATTAGCCGAGTTCTGTCTCGCGGCCAAGCAAGTAAAGGTTCGGTATCCTGAGGTCTGCTTCGTTATTGTGGGGGCTCCCGACCCTAGTCGGGATGGGTTCTCGCTTCTTGACCTCCAGCAATATCAGGATGAAGGCACGGTTAGATGGATAGAGCAGACGAACGACATCGAGCGATTGTATCGCGAGTGCTCTGTCTACGTTCTCCCTTCGTATCGTGAAGGGGCCCCCGTGACGGTTATGGAGGCGATGGCGTCGGGACGCCCGGTGATCACGACGGATGTTCCTGGGTGTCGGACCACAGTGACTCACGGGTACGATGGCATCATCGTTCCGCCCAAGGATCCCGAAGCGCTCGCGGGTGCCATGCTTGACCTGCTTTCCTCGCCAGCGCGCGTACGCGAACTTGGTGCTGCTGCTCGTATGACAGCAGAGCGCCGATTCGATTCCCGTCGTCAGTCGCGCCATCAAGTGGCGGCGGTCGAGGTGGCGGTCCACCGTCGGATGATGGCCACCAAACGATGAAAGTCGCTGTCACGGGCGTGTCGGGTTGGGTTGGTTCAACCGTTTGCACGCGTCTCGCCGAGCGCGGCCATACCACATTTCCGGATAGTGGGAACGGGAGTGTGTCTCGGATCGAACTGGCCGATCCGTCCTCCCTTGACGCATTTGTCAAAGCGGCTGCCGACGCTGGTGCTTCGGCCTTGATTCACTGCGCGGCGCGCGTTCACCGCCTGAAGGAAACGGTGATCGATCCACGGCGCGAGTATCAACAGATCAACTTTGTTGGAACTCGTGAACTGGCCGCTGCAGCACGACGCTACGGCATTCCGCGCTTTGTCTTTGTCAGCTCCATCAAAGTGAATGGTGAAGCAACCTATGGGCGCGCGTTTGATGGTCACGGCTTGCCGGAGCCACAGGATGACTATGGTCGTTCAAAACTCGCAGCTGAACGCTGTTTGGTTGAGCTGATGGCAGGAGGTGGATTCGAGCCGGTGAGCCTTCGTCCCCCCTTGATGTACGGCGCCGGCGTAAAGGCCAACTTCCGCGCGCTGATCGCCATGGTGCTGAAGCGGCAGCCGATACCTGTCGGATGTATCACTGGAAACCGCCGGAGCGTAGCAGCGGTCAGGAATTTTGCTGATGCGCTCATTAGTGCAGCCGCGGCCGCGTCAGATCGTGTGAGCGGGCGGAGCTTCACTTTTTCCGACCATCCGGCAGTTTCGATGAGGACACTGGTCGAAGAAATCGCTTCTGCTGCTGGCGTGGAGCCGCGATTGCTGCCGGTGCCGGTCTGGTTGATGCGATTGGGCGGCACGCTGACCGGCAAATCATCCGTCGTTGGCCGACTAGTCGGCTCTCTCGAAGTTGACGGCAGTGAATTCTCCAACGCGCTGGATTGGGTGCCCCCGTTCGCGCGAAATACAGAACTCGCTGCGGCCGTTGAATCGGTGAGGTCCCAACTAACCATGGAGCGACCATGAATCTGGGACTATACGGCGCGCTTGCGGTCGTGAGCTACGCGGCTCTATTTCCGATGACTAGGTGGTTGCGTTTCCTTGGCGTCATCGATGTACCCAATGCACGGTCGAGCCACACGGCGGCCGTTGTGCGTGGGGGCGGCGTGATAATGGTGCTCGTCGTAACGTTGGTCGTGGCCACCAATGCCGACGCCGGGCTACGTGGGGTCGGCACTCCCTTGATCACGCTCGCGGCGGTGTCGTTTTGGGACGACCTTCGCTCGCTCGCGGCCGGCTGGCGATTGGTCGTGCAGGTGGGCGTGGCAGGTCTGACGTTGTTGACATTGGGGTTTTGCCAGCAAGCTAGCGGTACGCTCGGAGCAATCTCGATTGTGATTTTGCTGGTGTGGATTGTGGGTTACACAAACGCCTTCAATTTCATGGACGGAATCAATGGGCTGGCCGCGGGTCAAGCAGTACTGACGGGGGTGGGGACCGCATTGCTAGCCCACAACGCTGGAATGGGTTACGACCACCCCGCGGTAATACTAGCACTCACGGTGAGTGCCACCGCAGTTGGTTTCTTTCCGCACAACTTCCCGCGACCACGTGTATTTATGGGTGATGTGGGTAGCGCTAGCTTGGGCTTCCTGCTTGCTGTTGCTGCTGCACTTGCGATACGCGACGGTGGTTGGTGGTGTGCACTTTACTTGGGCGTTTTGCACGGAAATTTCGTGTTGGATACAACTGTAACGCTGCTGCGGCGTGCGGCGCGCGGTGAACGGTGGTACTCCGCTCACCGTGAGCACTTCTATCAGCGCTTGACCCGCGCCGGCTGGAGTCATGCCAAAGTGACAACCTGCGAAATGGGAATTCAGGCGGTGAACATCCTTGTTCTCAGCTTAACGGTGCGGAGCACCTCAGTCGCAAAGGTTGCGGTGGCGCTAGGAGTATTGAGCACTTGGACGGTTTTCTTTGCATTGGCCGACCGCCATTTCGAGCGCTCGCGAGGGTTAGTCTAGGCTTCTCTGGGTTGTAGTAATGCCACAATGCAGGTGTTGATTGCTCTTCACCCGGTTCAGGAGGGCCGGTGTGGTTGAGTTTCACGTAGCCCAGGATCGTGCGGTGTACTCCTCGTTGAAGGCTAGCGAAGAACGCTGACCAAGCGCGGAGTGGCGACGTTGTGAGTTGGACCACCATTCGATGTAGCAGCAGATGGTGATGCGGGCCTCTATGTGACTAACAAGGCGGTTTCGAGCGCGACAAAGACGCTCTCGACTATCGCGTTGTCATTGGCATCACCGCGCGTGGCAAGGGCGTCAGGCCAGCAATAGCCGTGGCACTTCCGGAGCACAACGCGTCCCCCACGCACCATACGTATTGTAGGCCGAGCGATAAGAACGTGCTCACACAAGTCACCTGCGCCAAGCGAAACGCCGCCTTCGGTGTGACTACGTGAGGTCTAACCGCTGAAATGCCGACTGTTGGACCTTATTGATATGGAAAGGGCGAAAATTCCGCGCACTGCTTCCGCACAGCCAATTTTCAAATCTGAACGACGCCCTGAGTCAGAAGAAAGGTCATCGAAGTTCTTCAATCACCTCAAGCTCGTTTGCACGTCAGTTCGCCAAAAGGATCTTCGCAGCCAGCTGCCTTCTCGAGGTCACATTACGCTGGCGACTGATGAAAAATCGAATTCTCACACGTGCCATAAGGGGGCGTAAAGTAGGCCGTGAACTTGCGGTGCCACCCTTTTAGTTAGAGCGCATGGATGCTGAGCCAAGAATCGCATCATCGAAGACACCTTGAATTACATCTTGTTTATAGTCTTGGACGAGTGCCGCGATGAGCGCTTGTGAACCATTTCCGCGCTCGACATGACTAAGCTCACGCAGCAGATGATCGAGTGTTTTTGAAGTATCCTCGCGTACCTCAATGCTCACTGATCGCAAGACTTTGGGATGAATGGTAGGCCGGGCGTGTTCCGAATCAAAGAACATCTCTTCGTGCATCTTTTCACCGGGCCGTACTCCGGAGAATCGGATCTCGACGTTCCGTGCGTCGGGCGTGGAAGTGAGCTCAATCAAATCCCTTGCCAAATCCACAATCTTCACCGGCTCGCCCATGTCGAGGCAGAACACCTCGTCGCCGGTGCCCATCACGTAGGCCTGCAGCACCAGCTGTACCGCCTCGGGAATGGTCATGAAGTAACGCCGCATCTCCGGGTGCGTCACCATCACTGGGCCACCCGCAGCGATCTGCTTGAGGAACGAGGGAATGACCGACCCGCGGCTCCCCAGCACGTTCCCGAAGCGCACGGACACGTAGGCCTTGCCGCTCTCCCGCGCGGCCAGTTGGACCACCTGCTCGGCGATACGCTTCGACGCCCCCATCACACTCGTGGGACGCACGGCCTTGTCGGTGGAGATGAGCACCAGGTTGGGCACGTCGGCCGCGAGCGCCGCGTCCACCACGCTCTTGGTGCCCAGCACGTTGTTGCGGAGCGCCTCCAACACGTTCTGCTCCATGAGCGGCACATGCTTGTGCGCCGCCGCGTGAAACACGGCCACGGGCCTGTGGCGCAGCATCACTTCGCGCATGCGTTCGGCGTCACGCACGTCGAGAATGACCGGCGTGAGCTTCACGAACGGATGGGTGCTGATGAGCTCCTGCTGAATCTCGAAAATGGAGTTCTCGCCACGCCCCACCAGCACCAGCTCTGCGGGGTGCATGGAGGCCAACTGCCGGCACAGCTCCGAGCCGATGGACCCCCCGGCTCCGGTGATGAGCACCACCTTGCCGGCCACGCGGGCGCGTACGGTGGCGGTGTCGGTCACCACGGGCGCCCGCTGCAGCAGGTCTTCGATACGCACCGGGCGTAACGCCGATACCGAGGCCGCCTGGGTGATCTGCTCGTGCAATGACGGCACGGTGCGCGTTTCGAGGCCAGCGCCCCGCGCCAGTTGCATGAGCCGACGTACGGTGTCACCTGACGCCGAGGGGACGGCAATGATGGCACAGCGCGCGCCGGTGGAGAGCGCAATGTTCGCGAGGTCTTCGGTGCGCCCCAGCACCCGCAGGTCGCCGATGATCAGCCGCTGCTTGGCGGCATCATCATCGAGGAACCCCACCACGCGAAAGCCGCTGCTCACCTTGGTCGTCAGCTCACGCGCCACGATCTGCCCAGCGGCCCCGGCGCCAAGGATGAGCGCCCCGGGAAGATCGCGGTACTCCTTGCCGCGGCTGGCTCGGCGCATGAGGCGTCGCTCGCGGAACCGCAGCGCGATGCGCGGCAAGGCCACGCCGCTCGCGGCAAAGAACGCGTCGAGGAGCACCACGCCAATCGGCAGCGGGTGACTGGCCAGCCCCAGCTCGGGGACGGCAATCAACCCGACGAGCACGGTAAGCACCCCGCTCGCGATCACCGCGGCGAAGATCCGCTCCAGCTCGGCGATGCTGGCCAGGCTCCAGACACGCTGATACAGCCCGAGCGTGAGATTGACGAGCACCCGCACGGGAATGGCGACAGCAAGGAAGGCCGTGAGCGACGCGGTCTCGCCCGGCATCCAATCGAACCCTTCGAAGCGCGCCGTATACGCGAGCGCGCCGGACAGCGCGAAGGCCACCACATCGCTGACCAACAGGTACCGATTCCGCATCATCCTCTCTGCTTGTGAACCCGCGCAGGCCCGGACTCCTGCCTGCGCTTATCAACTAAGGCGTCAACTCGTGCATCAACCGACGGGCCGCCATCATCGCGGCCAACTGGCTTCATCCCCGCCCACAGCGCGCGCCGCCGCGCGCCGTCACCGCGCGCGAGGGCCCGGCCAAGCAGTACCGCCCGCGAGCCGAAGAACACCGCGCGAAATATCGCCAAACGGAGTCCGTGGAAATGTCGCACTGCCAGCCGCTGACGGTTCTGGTCGCGCAGCGTAATGGCGAAGGGCGAGGGTTCGCCCGCCTCCACCGGCACATGGTGCCGCGCCGCGGCGGCGGGCACCCACAGCAGCCGCCAGCCCTGGCGCTCCCATCGGTAGCACAGCTCCACATCCTCCACGTACGCGAAGAACTCCGCCGGTAGTCCCCCGCTGCGACGGATGGCCTCCGCCCGCAACAACAGTACGCAGCCGCTCAGAAACGTGACCGCGCGCGGATGAGGATACTGCTCGCGCAGCGTCGTCGCCGAATGACCCACGTGGTCGTGCACGCCCATCCCCTTCCACCACACGAACGATCCGCCACCCCACCACACCCGATCGTCGTGCGGCGGGCCGTACGTCACCGTGGGGGCACAGGCTCCCACGGTGGGGTCCGACTGCATCGCGTGCATCAGCGCAACCAAACAGCCAGGCGTCACGCTGGCATCATCGTTGATGAGCAGCACGAACGCGTAACCTCGGGCGAGGGCCCATTCGATCGCGCGCTGATTGCCGCCGGCGTAGCCGAGGTTGGCGCCGATCGGCAGGTAGGCCACACCGGGATAGCGCGCCGCGAGCCGGTTGCCACTCCCGTCGGGGGAGGCGCTGTCAGCCAGCAGAATGTCGAGCGTGGGTACGTGGCCCTGTTCGGCGATCAACGAGTCGAGGCACCGCGCGGTGTCGTCCTCGGCACACCAGTTGAGGACGACCGCGAGGACGCGACCCTCCGAATCAGGCAACGGTTCCGCACACATGCTGGCGAAGGTTGCCTGACTTCCGGGCGGCCGTCAACTTGCGCACGTGAATCGGCCGCCCCCGCGCTTGTCTTCCGACAGTCCCGTGCATACGCACACCGTGTGGCGCAATCTCACGGTGCTGTTCGGAAGCCATCTCACCGGGCTGGCCGCCTCGCTGCTCACGGTGCCCTGGCTGGCGCGTACCCTCCGCCCGGATGCGTGGGGACAGGTGCTGTTGGCGCAGGCGCTCGCCGCCTGGCTGGTCATGGTGATCGAGTATGCCTTCGACCTGAGCGCAGCGCGACGCATTGCCGACGCGCGCGGGCGTGCTGCCACCACCGAGTTGACGCAGAGCCCCACGATTCCCACCATCGTGGCGGACGCTACGAGCGCCCGCCTGATGCTGGCCGCGGGCGCGGTGGTGGTGTGGGGCCTCGCGTACGGGTACCTGCCGGCGCTTCGCGCCGATTGGCGGCTTGCCACTGCTGCGCTCATCCATCTCCTCGCGCGTGGGCTCACGCCGCTCTGGTACTTTCTGGGCACCGAGCGGGTGTCCAGGGCGGTGACGATCGATACCGTTGGCAAGGTGATCACGGCGGCGGCCATGGTGGCGGTAGTGCGTGCTCCGCAGCACGGGTGGCGCGTGCTGACGGTGCAGGCCGCGGGGGCGCTGGTGGTGTGGTTGCTCACTCATCGGCTGCTGCGCCGTGAGTGCCCGGCGGCTCCCTTGTCGTGGCGTGGGG